>Ga0209541_10018308_pt1 | contig 10151 bp, 15 predicted proteins | sample RifCSPlowO2_01_FD_184027 | JGI IMG/M metagenome (GOLD analysis project Ga0209541, IMG submission 184027) | Groundwater microbial communities from Rifle, Colorado - Rifle CSP2_plank lowO2_0.1 (SPAdes) (version 2) | ecosystem: Environmental > Aquatic > Deep subsurface > Groundwater | place...
TTGTTAGCAGTATGGTGAAATATCTATCTACTTGAAATAAGTTTATGGATACAGAAAACAAGAAGTTTTCTGTCTCAAAAACTCCGAGAACTCAAGGAATTTCTGATTAACAATTTCTTAGCGGAGAATCCTGCTGAAAGTGGATTCGGAGTCGAGCGATTTCATTTTGACAATAGTTAATATCAAATAACAAAATGAGGTCGTGAGCAAGAGCGATTTCACGAGTTCAATGTAATCCAGTTCGAGTGGAGTTGTGAGTCGAGCGATTTCAGGAGTATCACCTCAAAAATTTGTGTGAGTGTAATCGCGAGATAGGTTATAGAATTAATCTTATTTGCTTCTGGCTCTTCTCATTTTTCTCTTGCGTTTTTCTTTTTTCAGCCTTTTTCTTTGCCACTTCCAACGCATCTGCCTTTTCTTTTTCCAACGTCTTGATGAGCGTTTCATATATTTTTTTAGAGAAATTGATTTAAAAAGGTTGCTGTTTAACTTTTTTATGTTCTGTAATGGTCTATTTTGGAATCAGACTTTCCAATTTTATGGTTTTGATTGAACTTTTTTAAAAAGTTTATTTTTCATGAAATTCTTAAGAAAAAGCTTATTATATCCACCTTGGTGAAACTATTTTCATGAGAGTTTAATGTTTTTTCTCAATCATGATCAACAATTAACGGCTCTTCTTTTATTGTATGGAGGACAAATTTTGTAAATGTGTCTTCTACAAAATCATATGTTTGTATTTTTTTTATAAATGAGTCAAGAGATTTTCTATTCTTAAATCTCGCAATCACTACTGCATCAAAATCTCCCATTATATCATAAACTGCAAAAACATTTGGATGAATTGCTATTCTCTTTTCAACTTCAATTAACTTCCCTTTTGAAATGCTTAATTCTATTATTGCTTCAATTTCATAACCAATCTCGTCATAATCTAATAATACAGAATATTTCTTTATAACTTTTTTATTAAGATTATTAACTCTGTTCATAATAGTAGCTGTTGAAACTTTCAACATCCTGGCTATTTTTCTATATGACAGCCTAGAATTTTTTAATAGTATATTTAAAATCTTAGTATCAATTTTATCTATTTTTCTCTCTTTTTTCATTGATATTTGTTTATTTTGTTCCATATAATCTAAATAAAATTAAACAAGTATTTAAACTTTTCTACTTTGAACATTATTTTGTTTAATAAAATCTGGATAAGGTATATATATCTTAATGTCTTTAACCTATTAATAAGTAATCTCTCTCAGGAGATAATATGGAGATTAAATTGCAAAAAATTAGTGTAACAAGCAAGGTTCTATCAGTTCTTGGAGGAATTTTATTTGGATTGGGAATTTATACTTTTAATTATGCACAAGGGATTTCATATCTGACTAATAATTCAAATGTATGTACAAATTGCCATGTTATGCAGAACAATTATAATGCATGGATTAAGTCGAGCCACCACTCAGTTGCAACGTGCGATGACTGCCATATTCCTCAAGATTCTATTCTTGAAAAACTTTTAGTTAAATCGAGGAATGGTTTTAATCACTCATTAGCATTTACTCAACAGAATTTTTATGAACCCATACAAATTACACCGCGCAATCAAATGATTACTGAGAAAGCCTGCCGTTATTGTCATATGAATTTTATTAAAGCAATAGATACTTTTCATAATAAAGAGAATTCATTATCTTGCATTCGTTGTCATTCAGAGGTGGGGCATTAAAATATGAAAAAGAAATTTATCTGCGGTGGGATTATTGCGGCATCATCACTAATTACAATTGGATTAACTGCTCTGATTATGAATATCTTTGAACGTAAACAAGAAGCAAAGAATCCATTTTATTCTATTGTAGAGGTTACTGATAAAACAGAAGACCCATCAATTTGGGGAAGAAATTTCCCATTGCAATATGAGGGATATTTGCAGACAAAAGATATGGAGGGAACATACTATGGCGGCAGCAAACCAATACTTCATACACCTACTGATAATGATCCGCGTTTAATAGTGTCACAATCAAAAATCGAAAAAGATTCACGCCTTAAAAAGATGTTGGCAGGTTATTCTTTTTCCAGAGATTTTCGTGAAGAGAGAGGTCATGCTTTTATGTTAGAGGATCAAATATTCACAGAGAGGCAATTAGCTACTAATCAGCCTGGAACTTGCTTAAACTGCCATGCATCTACCTATAAAGCATATAAAGAGTTGGGTAATGGAGATATAACCCGTGGATTTGAAAAAATTAATACATTGTCTTATGATAAAGCAAAAAAATTAGTTAAACATCCAATTTCCTGTATTGATTGTCATGAGCCAGAAAGCATGCAGCTACGAATTACACGTCCGAGTTTTATAGAAGGAATTCGTGCAGTTAAGGTATCTAAAGGCATTGAAAACTTTGATGTAAATAAAGATGCAACACATCAAGAAATGCGTACATATGTTTGTGCACAATGTCATGTAGAATATTATTTTAAAGGAGAGGAAAACCGTTTAATCTATCCTTGGATTAATGGTTTAAAGGCAGATGAGATACTCGCATATTACAACGAAATAAACTTTAAAGATTGGACGCATAGTGAGACTGAAGCCAGTGTGTTAAAAGCACAGCATCCTGAATTTGAGATGTGGAGCCAGGGAATCCATGCTAAATCAGGTGTGTCTTGTGCAGATTGTCATATGCCTTATAAACGCGTTGGGGCTCTTAAGATCAGTGACCATCATGTTCGCAGCCCTATATTGACTATAAACAATTCATGTCAAGTATGTCACAGAAAACCAGAATCTGATTTATTATCTTGCATTAAAGATATTCAAGACAAGACATCCCAAATGCATAGTTTAGCGTTAGATGCAGTCGTAGATTTAATAGACGATATTAAATTAGCTATTAAAAAAGGATTCTTAAATGAGCAATTAACTGAAGCTAGGAATTATCAAAGAAACGCCCAGTTTCTAGTTGATTTTATCGGGGCAGAAAACTCCACTGGGTTCCATGCTCCTCAAGAATCTGCTAGGATTTTATTGCAGTCAATTGATTATGCGCGAAGAGGCCAATTATCTATTTATAAGAATCTACTATTTATCCCAAAAAATCATAAACCAGAATTACTAAAGTAACAAACAAGATAACTAAATTGCTAATCTTAAACTTTATACTTCAGAAATAATCACTAATTTTTAGCTTAAATTCCATCCACATTATCCAAAAGAGAAGCAGTATCCCGTCGAGAGTTGGAAGTATCAGCCACTGCAATTCCTTTGGAAATATTGAAACAACATTAAAATCTGCAGAGAAATTGGAAAATGGATAGAATAACATTAAATTATTGTCAAATAGGAAATCTAGAAAAAGGTGGATAAGTGCACCAAAGCTAAATATGAAGAATATAGTTGATATCTTTATGTGCATTTTCTTTGTTTGTTGGCTTTTAAAATTCATCTTTAATGAGGCGAATCCAATTAAAAATAATATTATTGGAATGAATAGCGTATGGAAGAATGTTTTATGGATTTGATCAAAAGTGAATCCAAAGAAATATAGAATGTAATATGCAACAATATCCAAATCAGGAATTATAGCTCCTATTGCAGCTATAAGAATATAATATTTTGGAAATTTTTTATTATCTTTTACAAAATAATTTCTGAAAAGTTCCACTAATATTATTACAGCTAAAATGTGTGTAGTTGCGAGTGGCATTTATTTATTCTCCCTTTAGACTATATAATCTGTTTCGGACAAATTGTTTACCATAGTTTATATAAAAATGTAATGCTATAAATATTATTAACAGGGATATTAAAATTAATCCCAGTATTATAATGTTTATTATATTTATAGTTTGCGAAGAAATTAATATATATGAAAAAATTGCGATAAAGAGAGAGATTGCTACAGTCCATATTACCCCTAAATAAGTTGAATAGTCTTGATAATCTAAATTTAATTTAATAATTTCATCAAGGTTATCTACCATCTCCTTAATCCACCCATAAACGCTAAAATGGTGCCAATGATTAATAAAATCCCTGGGGCTGCGATTATAGAGGCTATATTTTCACTATTAATTATTATAGATGCCCAAGCCAATCCAATTAAAATTAGAGTTGATCCTATGATTATAGATATCAGATTTTTATCAATTCTTTTCTTCACCATCTTTTCTTTCATTTAATCAGTTTTTTAATTATATAAATTTATCTGCTTCGAATTACCCCTACACGCGGGCAGTATTGAGATATTGGGCATTTGGAACACCAAGGAGAAACTGGCTGGCAAATTGTTTTTCCGAATAAGACAAAAATTGCATTGAATTCGTTCCAGTATTTTTTTAGAAGTATTTTCTCAAGCTCTTTTTCTGTCTGCTCTGGTTTTTTTGTTTTAACCCATCCTAATCGATTTGGAATTCTGTGGCAGTGAGTGTCTATTGGCAAAACATCCTGTCCAAATGCAAAAGCTAAAACAATATTCGCTGTTTTTGGGCCGATTCCATTTATTGACAATAGTTCTTCTTTTGTTTTTGGAACTTTTGAACCAAATCTTTTTATTAGTTCACTTGAAACATGCTTTAGGGTTCTTGCCTTCTTTTTATAATGGCCTGAAGAGAAAATTAATCTTTCTAATTTTTTTATTGGAAGTTTTGCTATTTCTTCTGGAGTATCTGCTATTTCAAAGAGATTTTTTGAAGCTTTTTCAGTATTTTTATCTTGTGTTCGCAGAGAGAGGAGACAGGAAATTAGAATTTTAAAAGCATCTGGCTTTTTTCTCATTCGATTTAGAGTTGTTCTTTCATGAGGTTGATAATGTTTTAGTAAAATCTCCATTATTGACTCAATATTGTCATTCATGGTTGACTTAAGAAAACAGCATTAAAAAATGTTCTTATAGAAAACTATTTTTTAATGGATATAACTTATAGCGAGAGACCAAAATATTTCCTCATTGCTTTTTGTTCTCTCGAATATAGCAACTGACTTAATTAATTTCCCAAATTGTTAGTTGCTATAAGATAAAATTGCGAGCAATTTCATTGCTCGGATTACTGCTCAGAAATCCGACTCTGTCAGGATTTCTTCATTAAAGATATTTTAAGACGAAAAACTTGATGTAATCTGGTTTGAGTTAACAGCTTCACGAAGTGCTAATTCAAAATCTGGTTAAACTTTTCTTGGGAAAAGTTTAAATACATTCCGATATAAAATTTTCTATGAAAACAGAAGAATTCAAAAGATTAGAAGAACTTTTAATTCAGGTAGGCCTTAGGATAGCCAAGCGAGGGGAAGGAGCTTTATTTGTCGTCGGTGATGTTAATTATAAACCGTTGGTTGATCAGAATGTTCCCCCATTTAAGGTGCTTGATAATCCTAAATTATTAGAATCTCTTGCACTAATGGATGGCGCGGTTGTTATTGATTCTGAAGGAGTTATGAAAGCTTATGGTGTTATGATTAAATCGAAAAAAACATTCAAAAATTTTGGAACAAGACATAGTGCAGCTCTTACTGCTTCTAAAGGAGATAATCTCGTTGTTATTGTTTCTGAAGAAGATAAAAAAATCAGGATTTTAAAGCAGGGAAAGATGGTCATGCAAATTGATGCTCTGCAGAGAGATGTTGAAAAAACAGTTCCACACGCTGTTGATTTTTTAGAATCTGTTGGAGCTGGAACTATCGGAGCAATAGGAACAGGTTTGTTAGTTCCTGCATTGGGAATTACATTTCTGCCAGGAATTGTTATTTTTGGCTCTGCTTATTATCTTGTAAAGATTATATCAAAGAAGTTTAATCATGAGTTTTAGAGGTTTGGAATGTTTTCATTAGTAATGAAAGATATTGTGCATTAGTAATGCACACCTATTTTTATGAGTAGTATTTTGGATGGCTAGGCTGTTTTTTAGTTTGTAAGAATCTTTATCCTTAAAGATATAATGCCCCTGCCGAGATTCGAACTCGGGTCACCACCGTTCTCTATTGCCTCAAAGAATTTTTGAAGCATAAACAAATGCCTGTCCTAAAGAGGACTGAGATTATTATCTCGTCGATTAAATCCCGGCTTTGAGAGGGTGGCATACATAGCCTTCTACTTGGTTTTACCCAGAATAGAATTTGGCCTCTATACTACAGGGGCATTATTCAATTCAGAAATCTATCTATAAAAAACTATCTTTTAATTTTTTTATTATTCTTTATCAATATTGAAGGAATTCCGGATAATTCTCCATCATCAACTATTAAAAAAACTTGGTTTAATATTTTTGGATTTATTTCATCTATCTTATTTGCTGGTTTTTCTCCAGAAATATTTACAGATGTTGTTACAATCGGCTTGTTTAGCTTTTGAATAATCTCAGTAAAAGGGTGAGCTGGAATTCTAACTCCTACAAATTCGTTATCTGAAATATGTTTTAAATAATCTCTTTGTTTTTTCTTTAATATTAATGTATATTGGCCTGGAAAATATTTGTCTATTTCTTTTCTATCTGTTACAAAATTTTTCAAAATATATTCTTTGCTTGGTGCAATTATAGAAAGAGGTTTTTCATCTCTATCTTTTATTTCCCTTATTTTATCAACGAGTTTTTTATTTTCAGCGTCACATCCTATTCCATAGATTGTGTCTGTTGGATAGATAAATATATCATTTAATAGTTTTGATACTATTTCTTTTGTTATTTTTTCTGACTGGATTATCATATTTAGAATTATTCAACCAAGAAGACCGCGTCATTTGGCCTGACTTTGTCTGGAACTTTTATTCCAATGTGGTCGCCTTTTTTTGCTTCTTTAACTGGTTTTCTTTCTATTTGCATCTCTTTTACAGTTATCTCAAAGTCAGTCGTATGCCCCTTTATATGTACTTTCTGTCCAACTTTCAATTTTCCTGAAAGTTTTATTGCAGCTACATCTACATGGCTAAAATAACTTGAAACCTTCCCAATTTCTTTTTCTGTCATGTTTTATATAGGAATAATGGATATTTAAATTTTGTGAATAGCCCTGCCAGTGCTCGCAAGCCCACTTAATTCGCGGACTAACTCATACAAATTCTTGAGGCGAAACTCGTGAATCACGCTCACACAAATTGTTGAGGCGATACTCGTGAATTTGCTCGTCGAACCCATCGGTTCTCATCCAGATAAATTATGGGATTTACAATCTCATTTATAGCCCTGCCAGGATTCGAACCTGGGTCTTGAGAGATCTCTCAAACTCGTTCGATAGAGACCTTGAAAAATTGCCTCGCGAACTTGCTCGACCAGAGTCTCACATACTTGACCACTATACTACAGGGCTTTATGATAAAATGATACTTTGACTATTAAAGCTTTTTCTCCGAAACGTTTTTATAGTTTCCAATGCTCTTTTTTTTATGGCATGGGGTGTAGCTATTTTTGTTTTAGCAATACTAATTATAGCTGTTTATCTGCTTGTAGAATTTAAAAGATTCAAGCATAAGATATTTGCAATTTTTTTGATATTCTTGATTTTATTTATTTATTTTAGTGCCGTATCTGTTTTTAAGAATAAAGATGTTGATTATAAAAGCGTTTCAGGATTAATCGATGCCTTTAAAATTTACTGGGCCTGGCTTGTTTCTGCTTTTGGTAATCTAAAAACAATCACAACTAATGCTATTAAAATGAACTGGGGTAGCTGATAATATAATTAAAATGAGGTTTTTTATTATGATTTTAATGTTTTTTATTTTAAGTGCATTAATTATAGCCAGCAACAATGAGCTTGGTTTATATGAAAAAGGGAATAGTGCAAAATTTTCTGAGCTTTATTTTGGATGGTTGAATAATGTATATAAAAATGGCCAAACTATTACAGGTTATGTTGCTGGCATGGACTGGTTTCCAAAATGAAAAAAGTTAATTTTATAAACTATAGTTTGCATAATATATTATAAATGGCAAAGAAAAAAAGAGTGAAGCGAGTTGCTAAAAGTAGAATATCTAGCAAAGTTGCTAAAAAAAGTGTAAGAAGAGTTGCTGTTAAACCTACTCGTTATAGTCCAAGAAAGATTGGAGTTGTTATTAAGAATTTAATCCTTTTTGCTATTTTGTCGCTGATATCGTGGCTTTTGTATGGTGTTTCTAATGTTGGAATGTATGAAAATTTATTTTTACTGCTTGCTTATGTTCTTGGTTTTGTAGCACTTGCGTTTTTAATAGTTCTTCTTGTTTTGTTGCTTCTTAAATTGATTAGGAAATGATTTTTTTGAATAGATTTTGATAATTGATTTTTTTGATGTTTTTATGCTTCCATAAACTTTAAATCCATCCAATATATTAGTTGTATATGAAACTAAAAACATGGTTTAAAAGAAATCCAGTTCCTGGCAGTATTTTGATTATATTCATTGCCTTTATAATTATGTATCTGCCAGCACAAATTTTGTTTTATGCAATAGGGGAAAGAAGCATTGGATTGCGTTTTTATGATTCAAATACAGATTGTGAATTGAATGGAAAAATTTATGCCGACGATATTTTTATTGGAGAATTTAAAAATGAATCTTTTGTTTTAACAGAATCAAATTACGATTATAACTTCAGCAACAACTCTAATTTAACTCTCATAGGAAGAACCAATGATTGTTTTGGAGAGAATAGGGACCTAGTATTTTCTGAAACATGGATTGTTCCTAATTTAAAACATTATTTTGATATCGGCAATGATATTTTCTTTAGGTCTAAAATAGACCCAAGACACCCAAAAACATACACTGAGATGCAGGGATTTGTAAGACCAGAAGAGGTTAGGTATTATCTCTCAAATATAAGGACAAATCCTAATAAAACTATTTGGGAAAATATTGATAAAATTGCAGAATACAGGCTTGCTTATGTCAGCGATTATGGCTTGTTTAAACGAGGTGAATATTGGCAGACACCTGCAGAAACAATTGAGAAAAAAAATGGAGACTGCGAAGATTGGGCTGTTAGTGTTCTATCTCTAATTAAGGCATATGATTCTTCTCTTAATTGTTACGATGTTCTTTGGCCGACTCACTTGAGCATACTTTGCTATAATGACACTATATTCACAATTTACGATTATGGAAAAATTAAGAAAACTATCGTTTTAGATAGAAATCCATATAATCAGATGGATATTGAGCAGGAGAATAAACAGGCTTTTAGAATAATGTTAAGTGATTATTTTGATTCTTATGGACTAAAGCCTGATGAAAGAAAAATTTCTGCTTTGTTCAATGAAAATGAAATTATAGATTTTTATGATAATGAGGATTTTATTCAATGGGCGTTGGAGACAAGCAGATAATTTTATAAAACCCTGTTGTTGAGTAGGATTATGAGAGAAGATAAAGAATCTTGTTTAAAGGTTTTGAAGGAAGATTATAAAAAATTGCAAAAAAAGCATAATCTTCCAAGCTTTGATGAGTTAAATAAAGATTTTCAAATTGAAAAGGCTGCTGATATTGAAACAGACTATCTTTTAAGGGAAGTCAGGAGATTTATTGCGGAAAAATTTTCAGACTATTTAAAATTCATTGAGAGTATTCTGCATCCGATTAATGTTCCTATTTTTGTTTTTTCTTTTATAAGGACATTGAGAGCTGAGGAAAAGAACAAGCTTATGGAAGTTTATAAGGAATTGGCTAAAAGAGAGATTGAAATTATAGAATTGGACATTGATTTTAATGAAGAAAAAGAAGCAAGATTCATTAATGAGTCTTATAAGCTATGGCAGGGTGTAAAAAAAGATATTTTAGATGTTATAAACAGAATAAAAAATAATTGGGACAATAAATTTGAGGTTAATAACAAGGGATATTTTGGGTAGGATGAAACAAATAGATTCAATTAATTTGTTAGGACTGATTATCAATCTTATTGCACTATTTATAGTTCTTTATTTTCAGTTTAAAGATCCTCAAACAGGGATGTTGTTGTTTTTTGGGGTAATTGGTTTTGTCGTGTTATACTTTATTGTATCTTATCCTATTAATTTTATAATTAAGAGAATGAGACAGATTGATTCTAATACCTATACTATTAATGAAGTTAGAAAAGATTTAAATAATCTGAAGGATAAATTTAGTTTAAGAGGAGAGATCTCAGATTTGAAATCAAAAATGGGTTTATTAGAGATATTGTTTAATAAA
>Ga0209541_10018310_pt1 | contig 10151 bp, 12 predicted proteins | sample RifCSPlowO2_01_FD_184027 | JGI IMG/M metagenome (GOLD analysis project Ga0209541, IMG submission 184027) | Groundwater microbial communities from Rifle, Colorado - Rifle CSP2_plank lowO2_0.1 (SPAdes) (version 2) | ecosystem: Environmental > Aquatic > Deep subsurface > Groundwater | place...
TGGGTCAGCAGGGCTTCTGCTTTTATTTTGTCCTGTGTTTTGATGAAGAAATACGGCTTAAAGGTGTGGATGGACTGAAAGCTCTCGCCATTCTCCAGTCTGCCATAGAGATGTACATATGCTTTGCTGTTCTCGATGCGGTACGTGCTGTAAATAATAAACGCTTTGAGCGCTGTGTGCAGAGTCATTGTGCACGAGAATCCCAGAAGTTTTATAAATGTTCCTTCGCAAGATGTCAAAATACAGAAACGTTTTAAATAAGACTATATCTTAATAATTTATCATGCTAAAAAGCTTAGACCTTGTTTTAATCATCACCTATTTTATCATTGTTTTATTTATTGGTTGGAGAAGTTCTCGAAAGGAAAATAATCAAGGCTTTCTTGTTGGAAATAGGCAGGTAGGAATCCTCAGTCTTAACGCAACGGTTTCAGCAAGCCTTACCGGCGGTTCAGCTATTGCGGCGTACATTGCTCTTTTGTATTTATGGGGTTTTTCTGTCTTTTGGATTTTTATCGGCGCCTCGATAGGTCTTTTAGTATTTATTCCATTTGCAACAAAAATTAAGAAAGAAGGGGATGTGCAGGGACATCTTACATTGCTTGATTTCACTTATAAAAAATTCGGCAGGAGAAACACCACGCTTGCAGCGTCTCTTTTTTTGGTTGTATTTTTGATGATTATTTTGGCGGAGATGATCATTGGAGGTAAAATCTTCTCGGTCGTTACAGGATTTCCGTATTGGTTAAGCGTCATAATCTGTAGTTTGGTTATTTTTGTTTATATTTATCTTGGGGGAGTAAAATCAGATATAAAAACAGACTTATTCCAGTATGCGGCTTTTTTCTTTTTATTCATCATAGGTTTTAATCTTCTCAAAACAACCACGCTCAGTACATTACAATTTGATTTTTTTTCAATGGGCGCTGTTCAAATAATCGCCGCTGTTATCATGGGGATTTTAGGTGTATTTGTCAGCGCAGATGTTTGGCAGAAAATATATGCCGCTAAAAATGTTGATTCTGTAAGAAAAGGTTTTTTCTATGCTGCTATCTCATTTTTGATTGTAACATTCTTTATCACTATCCTAGGTTTAATTATCAAAGTTAATTTTCCAAACGTTAATCCTAACGATGCAATGATCGCCGGATTTAGCAGCCTTCCGTCAGGACTATTGGGATTGGGGATTATTGCTATCCTTGCAGCAACAATGTCTACTATAGACACCGGGTTAATAGTCAGTTCCTTATTTATCTCAAGGGATATTATATCAAGATATAAAACTATTTCAGAGGAGAAATTGGTCAAACTGACTAAATTATTTATAGTTGTCCTCTGGCTCTTTGCAACCGGCGTAGCAATACTTACCGGCAACCTTGTTTTTGTTTTTTATAACCTCTTTAGTTTTATCTTAATTTTAGCGCCTGCTGTCGTATGCTCATTCTTCTTCAATCTCAAAAAAAGAGCAATACAATACAGTTTACTCATAGGAATCTTATCTGCACTCATGCTTGCATTTTCTGGAAACATTACTTCTGATTATATAGTGCTTCCTTTTTTTGTGAGTCTTATCATTCTTGGCATTGCTCAAAAACTTGTTAGAGAATAGGTCTTTAAAGAATGGATTACATCACCATCTTTTCTTGGTGTGAACAAGGAGCAATATCTTTTCTGTTTACTCTTCTGTTAATCGGCTCTCTCGTTTTGATAAAATTTTCCGAAAGATTTAAATATGAATTTCATATTTATATGATTTGGTGATACACATGGATTTTGAAATTGCCAAGATTGGTGAAAGGGGGCAGGTGGTTATCCCCCAATCGTTGAGGGGTGATATGCACCTCCATAAAGGAGATAAGTTTATGGTATTGCAAAGAGGGGATATGCTCATACTTAAAAAATTGCGTGCTCCAAGTATGGAAGATTTTGACAAGATGTTAAAGAAAAGCCATGCTCATGCAAAAAAACACGGCCTGACTGAAAAAGATTTGCAAGATGCAATAAAAAGAGCACGTGCAAAATGAGGATTGTGTTAGACACCAATGTTTTTGTATCAGGTATTCACTGGACTGGTTCGTCAGAAAAAGTTTTGCGGGCATGGATGAATAATGATTTTGAGTTAGTCTCTTCTTTGCCAATTCTAGAAGAATTAGTCAGAATATTAATGAGTTTCAAAGTTCCACTTAATCCAGAAGATATCTCTTGGTGGGAAAGCTTGATATTAGAAAAATCGGTGATTGTTGCCCCAACAGAAACAGTGGATGTTATAACCGACCCTGATGATAATAAATTTGTTGAAGCTGCTTTAGAAGGAAAAGCACAATATACTGTCAGTCAAGATAAACACTTATTGATTTTGAAAGAATATCGGGGGATTAAGGTTCTTCATCCCGATGAATTACTGAAACTTTTAGAACATGGATAATCTTCAGAAAAGAGCAAAGGAAATCTTACCGGTTATTCTATCACAAATGATTTCCCATCCTTCATCAATCGCACTTGTTCAGGTTGGTATCCCATCTCTTTCCCAAGCGCTTCAACGGGCTTTACCATCTTTTCAGGAGCATGGGAGGGGATAATATAGTGCGGGCGGAGCAGCGCAATCAGTTTCCTTTGATCGTGTTTTGATCCGTGGCCAGAAACATGGATATCCTTGATAATCACTGCTTTGGTTTTCTTTAATTTTTTTTCAAGCACTTCCCGATTTTTGATATTCACCGGAGCAGGAATGGTTCTGCACGAGAAAATGATCTTATCTCCTTTCTCAAAACGGAATTTATAGATGCCGTCAACAATCTTGGACAGCACTGACTGCGGTTCTCCTTGGTGTCCGGTGCAAATGACCAAATACTTTCCTTTCTCTTTCTCAATTTTCTTAAACATTTTCTGAATCTTATTCTTAAAACTCAGCACTCGTGATTCCTGCTGAAATTGAACCAGTCCAATCTGTTCTGCAGCAGCAATATACCTTCTGAGCGATCTGCCGATAAACACAACTTCCCGGTGCAGTTTTCTGCCAAATTCCATAATTGTCTTGAGCCTGGCAATGTGGGAAGAAAAGGTCGTTACCATAATCACTTTGCCGCGATCCTGTTGTTCGTTTTCCAAGAGCACGTCTTTTAACATCGCTCGTGCTTGTGCTTCTGACGGTGTTTGTTCATCATGTTCTGCATTGATAGAATCAAGAAACAGGCACCGGACGTTTCCTTGATTTCCTAGTGCTTCCAACCGTGCATAATTGGTGACTTTTCCGAGCACCGGTTCATCGTCCAGTTTAAAATCATTGGTGTACACAATCTGCCCATACGGTGTGTGGAGCACGGCAATAGCTGACTGCGGAACCGAATGCGTGACATTAATCAGTTCAATGCTTAATGTTTCGCTGATCGCATGGAGTTTGTTTTGTTCGATTGCAAGAATGGGAGTTTCCATGTGGAAGTTATTGTCGCTGTTGATAATATCAATCACTGCTTTGGTGTACGGGGTGCAGAACACTTTGCTCTGGCATTTATCTGCAAGAAAAGGCAGTGCTCCCATGTGATCCAGATGTGCGTGCGTGGGAACAATTGCTACAACCTTGCTGAGCCATGGCCGTATGGTGTTGAGATCAGGAACAATACCCAGCTCCGTTAATTTTTTTGAAGAAAGATCAATAATTTGAGTTTCCCGTTCTTCTTCAGTGTAGCGGATATATTTGTCCATCTGGAGGCCCATGTCAAAGATCACGACCTCGTCATCCACTTTAACTGCTACGCAGTTCTTTCCTACTTCATTAAATCCACCGACACAGCAAATTTCAATCATAGTATCTACTCGCTTATTTTTAGTATTATTTCAGACATTAAGAAGTACTCGTATTCGTGCTCTGTGTTGAGCTCTGGTTGATTTGAAGGGTTTGATTTTGGAAATGAACAATTTCAATGCAGGGATCTTTTTGTTTAGCAAAGTTACAGAGACTGATATTCTTAAGTTCTACTGCAAGTGTGGTGTAGCAGGTGTCCATCACATCAAATTCGTCAATGACGCCGTATTGCTCCAGCTCTGCACATTGGCTGAAGTTTGAGGAGACAATGATCCTGCTATAATCTTGAAGGCTGTTCTCGCGTTTCTTTTGCAGTTCTTCTTCAAGCTCTTTTTGTTTTTTCTTTTCCAGCTCTTCCATGCTTCCGAGATTATCTTTTGCAAGCTCCTCTCTTTCTGCACCGCTCATTTTGTTGTTTTCTTCTTGCTGCCGTTCTGTGCTCGACTTTTTCCGCTTTGATGTCGTTTTTTCAACTTCTTCTCTGAGTTTTCTCGGCGATCGTTCTTCACCTGCTTTTTCAGGTCCTGCTTCGTTGAGGGATTGTTCGACTTTCTTTTCAGCAACATCCTTCGGCTCCCCGGGTAGCTTGATGTCATAGTCACGAAGCATGAGAGGAATCAAGAAAATCACAATGATCGCAACAATGAGCAGGGGTTTAGGATGTTTCTTCACCAAATGTACGGTTTTCGTTTGAGCCTGATGAAACCTGCTATCACCAAACTCATGGAGTTTCATTGCCATGCAAATGTCCAGATTCTTGTAGTTTATAAAGTTTTATAGGGGCGAAGTAATCAAGATTTGCAAGAAGTAAGATTTATATACCATTTCTCTGTTTTCTTCGTCTATTATGCAGAGGTAGCGAAGTGGTCAAACGCGCTGGACTCAAGTTCGTTGAGTGATGAGGCGAAAGCCGATGACATGACCAGAGAATTCCACTGATGAGGAATCCAGTCCCTTAGTGGGTTCGGGGGTTCGAATCCCTTCCTCTGCATTTTTTGTTTTGAAGATCTAACCATCAATTCCAACAAAGATTATGGACCATATAATCTTACTTTATAAAACAATAAATGTCAGGTGTTGATCATCTTGAAAATGAAACAATTTGCTGAAAGTAAGGACCCTGTAGAAATCTTATTTAAATCTGAGATAGAACCTAGATTTCCCAATTATTCTAAATTTTGGGAACAATTCATAGGTTTTAGAGAGGATCATCTGCCAAAGTTATTACCATACGGACTAACTTTCCCCGAAAATTACGATAAAGATAAAAAACAAAAAATTGCGGATGCCTATTCAAAGATTCTTGAATCAAATTACCACTTATTTCGTAGTTTAGCAAATGTCCATTTTGATGTTCGTGATTATCTATCTAACTACAAAGTCCCAGGTCCTAAATGCTACTTTATTCGGTCTAAAGCATTCGATTCATTTTATCTAAATTTAGGTATCTGTCGTGATATGGTCAGTAATCTTGTCGAATCTATATTAATAGAAATATGCGGGGAGGCTATCAGCAAGTCAAAAGAATGCAATGTATGCCATAAGAAAAATAAATCAACTCTTGATGAATTTTATGAATATTTAAAACAATCAAATCAACAATTTGCTGAAGATTTCAAAAACTGGAAATCGAGAGTGGGGAAGATTCGATCACGTTTAAATCATATTAACCCTATTGGTAAACAGGTTTATCCAACTGGTGAGGAATTCATAACCAGAGAATTTTACAGGGGGACTTTGGGGGATGATTGGAACAAAATGAGGAGTGATAACAAAATCGAGATTAGAGAAGTTTTAGAAAACGATTTGGAAAAAACAGAAAAACTTCTAAATTTGCTATACACTTTTTTTTCAGGTAAACTCAAAGACGGCCTAAGTAAAGAAAAAATTGTAATCACTTATTGATTAAAATCATATCTTCTTAAAACTAATTTCAAAGTATCTACTGTAACTTCTCCAGCTTCCCATCAATATGCTTCAATTGCTTTTCCAGTTCATTCAATGAAAGCGGGGCCGGAATGTTTGCCTTCTTTACAGCCTTTTTGCTGACTTTGGTTTTGCTCGCTGATCCTGGTTGGGATTTTTTCGCAAGCGCAGCAATGGCAGGCATCGTTTGTCTTGCATGTTCATTCAGTTGAGGAGCACTCACTGCAGGAAGCTTGGCTTTTACCTTATCCATAATAATAGAAATTGCCTTTTCCAGCGTCACCAAATCTTGGATGCGCTGTTCCCGCTGGTGCCTCAACTCTTGAATCTTTTCAAATCTTTGGAGCATATGGATTTCTGATTTTAATCCCTCTAAAATCGCCTTTCTGAATTCAACAGGGGGGTCAATTTTTACATAACTGGGAGTTTTTTCTTTCATGTACATCCTCTTGGTCTCTCGCTAGCGGTTGCTGTCCAGCAGGATCGTATCCATCAATTCAACCCGCTGTTCCACTTCGTCAAGCTCTGATCTCCATTGGATCGTCTGCTGTTCTTCTTGTTTTTTCAGCTCTTCAATATCTCCTAAAACCTGTTTTGCTTCTTTGAGCTTATCTTTGAGCAAATCAATTATCTGTTTGACTTCTTTATACTCTTCTACTTTAATAAACATCGGTTTGTTATCCATGGGAATCACCTAGCTGAGTTTTGTTGTTTCAAAAAGTGTCTTATCCAATATCACAAGTCTTTTTTGCATGGACTCCGCCATTCTCTTAAACGACAGCATCCTTGCTTTTTGCTTGGTATGAATCTGGTGTAATTTTACTGAAGCAGTATTTGCTTGCTGAATCAAATTTTTAATCTTTTCAGTCTGGCTTCGCATCGTTACATATCCTTCCATTTCAATATAATGTTCTACCTTTGCCTCTGCTTTATCGCGGGAGACAGGTTCTGTAATCTCCATGGGCATCAGTGCTTCGGGGCGAATCGTTTCTAAAAACTGCTTCTTTTGATCCTGTGGCAAAAGATTTTTTTCTTGTTCAGGAAGATCCAGCAACGGTAAATCCGATGGCAAATCAGGAAGCGGAGGAAGTGATCCAAAGGTTTCTTGAAAACGAGGCAGGGGTTCGCTTTTTTTCAGCTCTTTCTTAAGTTCAGGTTTAGGAAGTTCTGGAAATTGAGGGAACCCGGAACATTCATCTTCTCCCGGCATGGGTGGAAGCGGAAGCATTTTAGGTTTACCTGTCGGCGCAGAAAACGGCTTATCCAAGTGGGGAGGGGGCGGAACATCAAAACCTAAGGTTCCTTCAATTTCTCCATGATCTGATGCAGGTCGTGGAGGCAGGGGAATATCCAATAATCCCGAACCACTTTGAGCATTTTGCAGAGAAGGAGGAGTCTGAGCACTCTCTTTACTTTTTTTCTTGAAGATGCTGAATAAACCCACGCGCGTACCCCCTCTTTTTTTGCCCCTTCTTGAGGGTTACTGAAGTCTTAGACTATTAAAATATTTGTGAGTATTTTGGAGAAGTAACACGAAATCAGATAGCTTGAAGGATACATATTCTCATAACTTCTCTTTTCTGCTCGATTGCACCCGGTGATAAGCTCCCAACTCTTTGACTTGGAGTGCAGTTGCAAAGCTCACTACAGGGCCTTCTACACAAACACGAAATCCTAGTGGATCAACACAACAATGCCCGCACAGACCAAAACCGCATTTCATCCAGCGCTCCATACTGATTTCTCCCTGGATGTGATGTGCAGTACAGAGCTCAGCAACAGCTTTCATCATCTTATCAGGACCGCAGGCATAGACCTTGTCTATGGTTTCTCCTTGTTCAATAAGCCCTCGCAGGGCATCAGTAACAAATCCCTTTCTCCCCGAACTTCCATCATCCGTTGTAATCAAAAGATTTTCTTCACCGACGAGCTTTTTGATGCGTTCAACATAGACCAGCCTCTTTTTTTCTCGTGCTCCGAGAATGAACTTCACATGCATTCCTTTTGCAAGTGCTTCCTCAGCTAACAACGTGAGAGAAGCAGAACCATAACCCCCACCCACCATAACAACCATGCGATCTTTTATGTGGTCTTTTTCTTGATTTTCTTGAAGATGGTAGGGTTCTCCATACGGTCCTCGGATGCCAATCTTTTCTCCAGGTTTCATTTCATACAAGCGTCGAGAACACTCGCCCACTGCAGCAACGGTAATCCCTAACCTTTCTTTTTCAAGGTAACTGATTGCAAACGGTTTCTCATTCAGACGAGGCACCCAGACCATTACAAACTGACCAGGCTTTGCCTGCATCGTGTGCCGAATAAAGATCGTGCGGATCTCTTCTGCTTCATCCACACTTTTTTCAATCGTTGCAATCGTCGGTGCTTCCATGGTAATCCCAGACTACTATTTGTGAGCAAGCCCCCTTATCTCATGGAGACTCGTGTATCCTTCTTTTTTCATAAACTCAATAATTTCTTCTGTTACTTTCTTGAATACCTCAATGCCACGATAATAAATCCCTGTTCCGATCTGCACTGCGGTTGCTCCTGCCATGATCATCTCAATGGCATCGTTTCCTGTGGTGACCCCACCTGATCCGATAATAGGAACCTTTACGGTTTTATACAGATCATAAATACAGCGCACTGCAATGGGTTTCATGGCATACCCGCTGATTCCTCCTTCTTTGTTTTGCAGAACGGGTTTTCCTGTTGCCACATCAATGACCATGCCGGGCATGGTGTTAGTTGCTGTGATGGCATCAGCACCTGCTTCTACCACTGCTCGTGCAATTTCTTTAATATCCGGAACATTCGGTGCAAGTTTTGCAGATACCTTTGCCATCGTGTTCTGTTTAACAATCCGAATTACGTCAGCAGCATGCTGTGCATCTAACGCAAATGCTCTGCCAAAGTCACTTGCAGTGTTGGGGCATGATAAATTCACTTCCAGCATGGCAGGATTGAGTGTGGACAACTTTTTTGCTACTTCTCCAAATTCTTCCTTGGTTCCGCCAAATAAGCTGAGAATCACAGGCACCCCTTTGTCCGCACAATGCTTCATCGCAAACTCCAGCTCGGAAAGGCTTTGATCTACTCCTGCATTGGGAAGCCCCACTGCATTCAGAAATCCTCCTTGAAACTCAACCAGAATGGGGTTGTTATGACCCTCACGCTCGCGCGGACCGATGGACTTCGGAACAATCGCACCTGCACCATGCTGTGCAGCAAAGACGCATGCAGCTCCTGAGATGCCGACAAGGCCAGAGGCAAGCATGGTGGGATTTTTCATTTTCAATCCGCACAAATCAACAGATATGTCAATCGGTAGGTCGACCATGGTTGCAGGATTTGCCGATCGCTATTTAAATTTTCACCCCCTTTAGGCTCTGTAGAAAAAGTTTGCGGTGAGGCCAGCGCTGCCAAGCGTAGTTCTCCTTACACCCCACCTTGTCGTGCTACTTGTAAGCGGCTTCGAAACATCACATGATACGGAGCGCAGCGCTGGCCATGCACTTTTCAAGACTTTCTACAGAGCCCTCTTTATACCTGTTTATTCACCATTTTTCTGCACCCGCAGCTGCCACGGAAATCTTCCGGTTGATTCGGAAATATTCCGAAACAAACCCCTCTCTTTCGGAAATACTGCTATCCGAACCGTAATTTTTCCGGTTTGAACCCTAGTTTTTCCGATTTTTTTCTGCAAAGGCTTATAAAAAATAAAATTCATAATTTGAGGTATGAAAAAATCTTCATCAAAAAAACAACACGACCCTACCAACCCTGAAATCTTGAGAAGGATGTTCCGTATCCTTCTCTTTTTTCTTGTTTTTGATGGATTCACCATGCATGCATATGCTGAAACTTCCCCCAACACCCTCATTTATTTCAACGAGATTATGTATAATCCACCGGGCCAGGATAACAACAAAGAATACATCGAACTCGTGTCTGATAAGCCTATCAACCTTTCAAATTATCGCATTCATTTTAACAATCAAAGCGACCCTTTGAAACCCTTTCGTGAATTTCCAAACGACGAGAATTTTTCAACATCCTCTTTATTCTATTACCTTCTTGTTGAGGACGGCTTTAATCTCAGCACCATCCCTTCCTTTGATGGAAGTATCTATGGAATCGGAGAACGTACCGGTAAGAATCTGGACAATACACAAGACACACTTCTTCTCTACAATTCTGCAGATGATCTTGTTGCGCAGACCTCTTATCAGGCGTCTCCTGATTCACTTGCTTCTGGTCAAGGCTCTTCGATCTCACTGATTAATAGAAGCGGGTACGGAAGCTGGCGTGAGAGTCTTCCAACTCCGGGTGCAGAGAACCTCATCGATTTAGAGTCTTTTATAATCAATCAAACTCTCAATACTATCAACACCACCTTCACGAATCTTAGTGAATCAAACCT
>Ga0209541_10018311_pt1 | contig 10151 bp, 9 predicted proteins | sample RifCSPlowO2_01_FD_184027 | JGI IMG/M metagenome (GOLD analysis project Ga0209541, IMG submission 184027) | Groundwater microbial communities from Rifle, Colorado - Rifle CSP2_plank lowO2_0.1 (SPAdes) (version 2) | ecosystem: Environmental > Aquatic > Deep subsurface > Groundwater | place: Rifle...
CGGCTTCGTCTTCCGCCTCCTCATATTTCCAGCCAGTTCTTTTGACAATACCGCGCAGTGCGTTTTCGGCGGTATTCCAAACCTCGTCGCTCCCGATGTACTTCTCTTTGTTCTTTGAATCACGGAGCGAGATACGCACATAGAAGTCCGTTAGTCCAAACCCTGCGTACACTTCTTTGATCATGTCAAGCATGAGATCAATCTCTGCCTCGATTTGGTCAGGGCGGGTAAACACATGGCAGTCGTCTTGGGTGAGCGAGCGTACTCGTGTGAGTCCTGAAAGTTCGCCAGATTTTTCGTAGCGATAGTTGGTGGTCGTGCAGGTATAACGCACGGGAAGCTCTTTGTATGAATGCTGAAGGGTTTTATAGAGCATCATGAAGTGCGGGCAGTTCATCGGTTTTACATAGTAGTCATGCTCATCGATTTTCATCGGTGTGTACATTGCGTCGTATTTGTCGAGATGACCTGAGATTTCGTAGAGCGTGCCTTTGGTGATGTGGGGAATCCAGATATCTTGGTACCCACGCTTTTTTTGTTGTTCACTGATGAAGGCCTCGATAGTCTTGCGAAGTGTCGCTCCTTTTGGATAAAAGAGGGGAAGCCCTGCGCCAATCTCGTCGATGACGGTAAAGAGTTCAAGTTCCTTGCCAAGTTTGCGGTGGTCGCGCTTCTTTGCTTCCTCTATTTGTACTTTGTACGCGTCGAGAGCATCATTACTTTCAAATGCGAGTCCGTAGATGCGGGTGAGCATAGGATTCTTTTCATTGCCACGCCAGTATGCGCCCGCGGTATGGGTAATGGTGAATGCGTCTGCGGGAATTTCTTTGGTGTTCTCCACATGTCCGCCTTTGCAGAGGTCCTCAAACTCTCCTGTTTTGTAAATGGTTAAATCCTTACCTTCGCCCTCGAATTCTTTAATGAGGTCTAGTTTGTATGGTTGACCAACAAAAATTTTCTTTGCTTCATCGACAGAAACATCGCGTCCTTCAAAAGGCAATCCTTTGTTCACCATTTTACGCATTGCCTTTTCAAAACCTTTCAAATCCTCTGGGGTAGGGGTGTAGCCGTTTGAAAATTCAAAGTCATAGTAAAAACCATTGTCGATAACTGGCCCGATACCAAGCTTTGCGCCCGGGTCTTTCTCAAGAACTGCAATAGCAAGCAAATGCGCGAGCGAGTGGCGGATGTTGTGGAGTTTTTCGTTGTCCATATTGGCTTATTCTAGCATTTTTTACTTTATTTCAAAGGGGTTTTTAGGTGATTGACTTAATTTATTCAACATGGTTATATTGAGATAGAGTTTTTCGTAACTCGTGCGATCCACGAGTAAATTCTTTTACATGAAGGGAGTATTGAAAATGTCGGTTCTTGTTGATTGTCCGAAGTGCGGTGCAATAATTGGAGAAGTAAGCGGGTTGGACACAAGAAGTGCTCGGGGCCACGAAGATTTTCCTCCCGATGATTCAGCTGTTTGTAATCACCCGAAATTCAAAAAGACTGAAACGCTACAATTGTTCGGGCTAATTAAGGAAATTCATATTGATTATCCCGAAACAGATACCGCCTCTTCTTGGGTAGAATATCTTGGGCCATCAAATAAATTTATGCTTTTCATCGCGATTATTTTTAGCGGCTATACTGGCATTATTGTGAACGGCAAATGGGCATGGTGGGATTCTCGAATTGGTTTGTTTGGCAATGGGATTGATGAGCTCGCTAACCTTAAACCAAAGGTAGCGTGAAAAAAAGAATGATAATACTGGTCGATCCGAAAGGGCGACCAGTATTTTATTTACAACTCCTTCACCCCATTAGAGCCGGGCTCACGCTGCGAGCCCTCGCGGTCTCTAACGGGGCAAGCCCTCTTCATAATCTCCGTCAGTCATAGCACGTCAATTGTTTGTTGTCAGTAATTTTATAGTTCTTTTACCCTCTCCACAATCATTGTCTTCTCGCCGTTTCTTTCAGAAATTTTTCCTTTTACTTTAATGCACTTGTCGGGGGTTTCAAAAAATTCTTTATTGGCGAAGAATGCTTCGGGGAAGAGGACGAGCTCGATGGTACCGGTGGCGTCTGTCAATTTTACAAAGGCCATTTTGTCGCCTTTTTTGGTGAGGATAGGGCGGATGTCTTCTACTATTCCACCAGCTACAGCCATCGCGCCGTCCTTAAGTTTTTTAATACCTTCTACAGTGCTTCCGATTTTCTCAAGCTTGTCGCGGTGGTCGTCGAGCGGATGACCTGAAACATATAATCCGAGAAGTTCTCGTTCCCATGCAAGGCAGATTGATTGAGCTGCTTTTTCTGCGGGCTTGAGGCGAAGAGTGGGCACACTCGAAGTGTCCGCCATCATCCCAAAAAGCGATTCTTGCCCGCTCATTTCTTGTTTTTGATCCTTGTTGTATTCGAGAGCTTCTTCGGTATTGGCAATCATTTGCCCACGTTCACCGAGACCATCCATCGCACCGACCTTTATGAGCGCTTCGAGTGATTTTTTATTCAAATTTTTATGACGGATGCGCTCAAGGAAATCAGCGAAGGATTTATATTTTCCGTGTTCTTCACGCTCGGCGATAATTGCGTCCGCAATATCAGTGCCGAGATTTTTGATCGTGTATAAACCAAATCTTATCTCTTGCGAACCCGCGATATCGACAATTGTAAAATCTCCAAAGCTTGCATTTACATCTGGAGGCAAGATAGGAAGTTTCATGCGCTTTGATTCGGTGATGATTTCCGCAATCTTTTCTGTGTCTCCCGACTCCGCCGTGAGAATTGCCGTCATGTATTCAATAGGGTAGTTTGCTTTCATGTACGCTGTCTGGTACGCGAGCTGCCCATAACTAGCGGCGTGCGCCTTGTTAAATCCGTATGCGGCGAATGGTTCGATAAGATGCCATAATTCTTGAGCTTTTTTTTCTGTGAGGCCGAGTTTCACGAATCCCTCAAGTAGTTTTTCTTTTTGTGCCTGCATTTCTGCAGGGATTTTTTTACCCATCGCTTTGCGAAGTTTATCGGCGTCGAGCCATGAATATCCTGCGAGGTGAATCGCGATCATCATGACGTCGTCCTGATAGGTGATAACCCCATATGACATTGCAAGAATTTCTTTGAGACGTGGATCGAGATATGAAACAAGAGATGGATTGTGTTTGCGTTTAATATATTCAGGAATCATTTCCATCGGACCGGGACGATAGAGCGCAACCATTGCGTTGATGTCGTGAATCGTAGTTGGTTTGAGTTCTTTTAGATAGCGAGTCATTCCCGAGCCGTTCAGTTGGAATAATCCCATTGTTTCGCCGTGCGCAAGCATGGCAAAAGTTTTCGGGTCATCAAGGGGGATACGGTCGATATCTATTTTTATGCCATGTCGTTCATGGACGAGACGTATCGCATCGCCAAGTATTGAAAGATTACGGATACCAAGAAAATCAAATTTCAGAAGCCCCGCGTCTTCCACTGCGTGCATATCGTATTGTGTGATTATTTTGCCACCTTTCGGGTCGAATTGCGTTGGGGTGTATTCGTAAAGTGGTCTTGGGGCAATTACCACGCCTGCCGCGTGAACAGAAATGTGTCGCACACATCCTTCAAGGCGTTTTGCGAGGTCAATAATTTTTTTTGTATCAGCATCATTTTTATATAGGTCGGCGAGTTCAGGGGTCATTTTCATCGCTGTGTCGATGGTCATTGGGAACCCTTGTGAACCTTCGGGGATGAGGCGCGAGATTTTGTCGCCTATTGCGTATGGGTGTCCGAGAGCGCGTGCGACATCGCGTACCGCGCCCCGCGCCATCATGGTGCCGAATGTACCGATTTGCGCGACATGATCCGCGCCGTATTTTTCACGCGCGTAGTTGATCACTTCGTCGCGACGATTGTCTGCATAATCCATATCAATATCAGGAGCCGATGGGCGTTCAGGGTTTAGGAAGCGCTCAAAAGGGAGCTTGTATTCGAGCGGGTTCACATTGGTAATACCAAGGAGGTAAGTGGTAATAGACCCTGCAACGGATCCTCGAATGTTGGTAAGAATATTGTTTTCTCGCGCAAAGCGAAGAAGATCTGCCACTACAAGAAAGTATGGCGCGTATCCTTTATCGCGAATAACTTTAAGTTCGTATTCAAGGCGTTCGAGAACAGTTGTGTCGTTATTTTTGAGTCCGCGCATAGGAATGCCCTCGTAGGCAAGACGGTTGATTTCGCTGTCGTAAGTAGTGCCTTCGGGGATCTTTAAGTCGGGGAACACCCATTTGCCAAGTTCGAGTTGTATATCGCACATGTCGGCGATTTTTTGCGTATTCCAAACGGCGTCTTGAGTATCCTTGAAATATTTGAGAGCTGTTTCTGTGTCAATGAAGTTGAATAGATCAGTCTTCATTGAAAAACGATTTTCGTCGTTCAAATCGCCGTTGGTTTGAATGGCAAGGAGTGTTTCATGCGCGTCTTGGTCGTCCACATGAAGGTAGTGCGAATCTTGTGTCGCAACAAGAGGGATTTCTGTTTTTTTACCGAGAGCGATAATAGCCGCGCGAACCTCTTCGATGTTTTGGACCCCTGGGTGGTGCATGATCTCAAGAAAATAATTTTCTTTGCCGAAAATATCTTGATGTTCGCGTATTACCTTTTCTGCTTCTTCGTTATCGCGGTTGCGAAGCGCGCGTGAGAGTTCGCTTCCAAAACATCCAGAGAGACAAATGATACCTTCGCTGTACTGGCGCAGAACCTCTTTGTCCATTCGTGGTTTGTAGTAGTATCCTTCAAGATTAGAAATTGTAACGAGACGCATGAGGTTTTTGTAACCTTGAGCGTTTTTTGCGAGTAGGGTGAGGTGGTAGCGTGTAGTGTCGATACCCGGGCGTTTGTCATGGCGGGACCCCGGAGTAATGTATGCTTCAACGCCGATAATGGGCTTGATTCCCGCAGCTTTGCATTTTTTGTAAAACTCGATTGCTCCATACATGTTGCCGTGGTCGGTAAGCCCGATAGCATTCATCCCGCGTTCTTTTGCGAGAGCGACCATCTCGTCAATCTTCGAAAGTCCATCGAGGAGGGAGTAGTGGGAGTGGGTATGCAGATGTATAAATTGAGGATTTTCCGTCGCCATATGGGGGTAGTATACCAGATGAACAAAGGTGGCTCAAAAATCAATTTTTACAGTATTATTTGGTATAATCAAAGCATGAAAAGGATTGTGCATAAGCATATAATTGGAATTGACGAAGTGGGTCGCGGACCTCTAGCTGGGCCGGTGGCAGTGGGAGTCGTAAAGTTAACCTGCCCGCCACTGCCTAATCGTCAACAAAGACAGTCAGGCGATGGCAGGCGGGAAGTCCAAAGTCTTAAAGCAAAAGCGAAATGGGGAAGTGGATTTAGGGACTCTAAAAAACTTTCGGCGAAGGGGAGGGAAGCATGGCTCGTAAAAATAGAGGAAGCAAAGAGCGAAGGGTGGCTTGAGTACGCGGTTGCGTTTATCGCGCCAAGCGTGATTGATAAAAAGGGTCTTTCGTATGCGATACAAATGGCGATTAGCAAAGCACTTGCTGATATTAAGCATAATGCAGATGAAGTGAAAGTGCTTCTCGACGGCGCGCTCCGCGCGCCGTCGCACTACCTCCATCAAGAGACCATCATCAAGGGTGACGAAAAGGAACTTTCAATCGCACTCGCGTCCATTGTCGCAAAAGTTGCGCGTGATAAAAAAATGGTGGCTCTCGCAAAAAAGTTCCCCGAGTACGGTTTTGAAAAACATAAAGGGTATGGCACTCGCGCGCATTATGCTGCAATTAAAAAACACGGCATCACTCCACATCATCGCAAAAGTTTTCTTAAGAATATAGAAATCTAACCATGTCGTATAATATACTATAGTATATTATACGACATGGGCACGAAAAGTGCGATAGAGTGTGGTAAAATAGAGGAAATGCTAAAGAAGATCAAAGAAAGCTTCAAAGGATTACAGATTTTGTGGAAGTACTTGTCTGTATATAAACGCGACCTGATATTTCTATCAGTTCTTGGTGTTTTTTCTGCGCTTGCAAACGGCTCGGTGCCATTTGTAATGGGTAAGTTTTTGGACGCAATTATAAATTCGCATGCAGTGTTTGATGGTACTATTTTCGCGATGCCACTGTGGGTACTTTTTCTTTCTGTTTGGGGGCTTGCACAGGTAATTGCAGTTGCTACTGATTGGACAAATAATAGAATGGCAATAGCTATTTCTACAAGAATCCTCACTGATTATTATGTGGGCGCTCAGTCAATACTCAATAGACTTTCTATTTCATTTCATAAAAATGCAAAACCTGGTGAAGTTTCTAGCGCGTTAAATAGAGCTGGGCAAGGTCTAGATTCGATTACTGAACACATTATTATCCCACTTGCCCCGCAATTCCTCAGTATCGTCATTGGTGTTGGATTCGCCTTTACGATGAATAAATCTCTTGCATCGGTGCTTTTATTAGGGATTATTGTGTATGTCTGTATCCTTTTTCGCATGGTGCCACAGGCAGTTCCTTTGCAAAGATTGATGCATAAAACGTGGGGGAAAGGTTTTTCAGAAATGAGCCAAGCTTCTAATAACATTGTCTCTGTAAAACAATTTGGGAATGAGGAGTATCACGATACAAAAATCCGCCGTAAGTTTGATCAAGCATACAAATTTGCACTTCTGATTAATAATATCTGGTCCAATATTGGATTTTCTCAGCGTGTTATTGTGGTCGCAACTCAGGTGGTGATATTCGTTTCGTCAGTCTATTTAATTCAGGTGGGTTCGATGACAATTGGCTCACTCCTAGCTTTTAATGGATATGCCGCACTCGTGTTTGGACCATTCGTAATTCTTGGGAAGAATTGGCAAACACTTCAAAATGGTCTCGTTGCTATTGAGCGTGCAGAGAAAATTTTGAGTGAGAAACCTGAGGACTATTCGCCAGTGGATGCGGTAAAAGATTTTAATTTTCAAGGAGCTATTAAATTTGAAAATGTTTCGTTTGGATACAAGAAGGGGCAGAAGGTTCTTGATAGAATTTCTTTTGAAACTAAGCCAGGGGAGATGGTTGCTCTTGTGGGGGAGTCGGGGGCGGGGAAGAGCACGCTCATTGACCTTGTTTCTGGTTACTATTTTCCTAAAGCTGGGCGTGTAACTATTGATGGTCATCCAACGAAAAAGATTAATCTCAAATTTCTTCGTAAGAATATCGCCATCGTACCCCAAGAAGTCGCCCTCTTCCACGACACCGTGAAGATGAATATCGCGTATGGTTCGGCTGGTGCAAAAGATAAGGCAATTAAAAATGCAGCAGCTATCGCTCACGCAGATCAATTCATCGAAGGTTCCCCAAAGAAGTACGAACAAGTCGTGGGGGAGCGTGGGGTAAAGCTTTCGGTGGGACAGAAGCAACGCATTGCGATTGCACGGGCTATTTTGCGTAACCCCAAAATTCTTATTTTGGATGAGCCGACGAGTGCGCTTGATAGTGAGACGGAAAAGTATGTTACGGAAGCACTTGACCGCGTGATGGAGGGGCGTACGACATTTGTCATCGCGCATCGCCTTAGTACTGTTCGCAAGGCGGACAAGATTCTTGTACTTGAGGGTGGAAAAATCATTGAGTCGGGTACGCATAATGAACTCATGGCAATAGAGGGAGGAAACTACCGCAGGCGATACGAATTGCACGTTGGACTTGTGTAAAAATCCGTAAGGTGGTATAGTAGCCCCTTGCAGATGTCTGCAGAATGTTCTTTTTTGAAAGGGAGTTATGTTTAGTCATATTGAAACAGATTTGGATTTATCGGGCATTTCAATGGGTTTTGCATCGATCAACAAGGATGAGTGTCCAGATACGGTGAACGCATCTGACGGCTACTACGACCGTCCAGAGGCACATGTGCCGCTGCTCGACGGGAAAATGCTACACGCTCTTCTTGATGGAAGCAATGAAATAAAGCTTACACTGGTTGATGGCACTGCCACAAAATGTATCGAACTTGGGTGGGTCAGTCATCAAGTGATGAGGAATGCCATTGAAGTCGATAGCAGATCATTGAGTGTCAATGGAAAGGAACTCGCGTTTGCGAATGTTCCGCGGCAGTTGAAGAGGATGCTTATGAGGGCTTCAGCATAACAATAAAAGTGATCCTACCCAAAGGGGCGGCCATTATATGGACGCCCCTTGATTTTTTGTAGACCTTTTGCTACACTAGCAAAACTATGGTAATACGAATGAGACACACGCGGGCGCATACCGCAAATCGCCGTTCACATCACGCCCTCGAAGGCGCTCGCCTTTCAAAGTGTGTGAAGTGTGAAGCACTCCATTTACGTCATCAGGTTTGTACCGCTTGCGGAACATACCGCGGCAAAACAGTGGTTTCTCTTGCAAAAGCAACAGTTAAGAAAGAGACGAGAAAGGCGAAGGCAGCAAAATAGCGGCTTCGCCTTTTTGTTTTTCTTTAATTTTTTCGGTGTTTTAAAATAATTTTTTGTACTTTAATTTCTATGGCAAATAGGCACCTTTCCAGAAGTATTGTAATGCAGACCATGTACGAATGGGACTTTCGCGGTGGGAGTTTGACTGACCTTGAAATAGAGGAGTCGTTGGTACGCAACGCCACAGAATTTGCTCCTGGGGTGAACGACATTTCTTTTATGAGGAAACTTCTTTTGGGTATTCTTGAAAAGCGACCAAAACTCGATGATATTATTGAGAAGGCGGCACCAGATTGGCCAATAAACAAGATTGCACTTGTAGACAGAAACATTCTTCGTATTGGGCTTTACGAACTTTTGTTTGAAGACCGAACGCAGGTTCCTGCTAAAGTTGCGATTAATGAAGCAATTGAGCTTGCGAAGACATATGGGGGAGAAACGAGCGGTAAATTTATAAACGGTGTTCTTGGCGCAGTTTATAAGGAGCTTGGGGAGCCAGGGAAAGACGAGACGACTAAGAAAAAGGTTCCACAAACGCCCGTAGACCCAAAGACTCTTCCTGTCGATAAGCTTGGTGGAGCAGTAGTGTATGCGCGTGTTGGGGACGATGTGTTCCTCGGGCTCGTGCATGATATTTTTGGACATTGGACTCTATCGAAAGGGCATTACAAGGATGGCGAGGATGACAAGCAGGCGCTTATAAGAATTGTGATGGAGGAGATTGGAATTTCTGTAACCCCCGGGGAAATCCTTGGCGAGAATGAATATGTTGCATCGCATCCCGAGAAGGGAAAGTTACTCAAGCAGGTAAAGTATTTTCTTGCTGAAGCACCATATCAAGAAATTGTTTTACAAAAAACTGGGGGACTTGATGATGCGAAGTGGTTTAAACTTGCGGATATTCTTGAACTCAATATGTATGATGACATGATTCCTGTGATTACGAAGGCGATAAATATTCTTTTGAAAAAATAAATTAAAATGGAAAAGTTTACAGCGTTTGAAGAAAAAATAAGTGTGCATTTTCGTGACCGCTCGGTCCTTCGCGAGGCGTTTACGCATCGTTCGTATATTAACGAGACACGTGAGAAAGGACTTGCACACAATGAGCGTCTTGAGTTTCTTGGTGATGCAGTTGTGGAACTTTCTGTTACAGATTTTTTATATAAAAAATATCCGCAAGCAAATGAAGGAGATCTAACGAGTTATCGCGCTGCGTTGGTAAATGCGGTAACTTTAGGGAATCTTGCCATCGACCTTGGTATGGAAGAATACCTCCTCATGTCAAAAGGCGAAGCGAAAGACCGTGGCACAAAAGCGCGTGAGATTATTCTTGCGAATGCGTTTGAAGCGCTCGTTGGTGCAATCTATCTCGACCAAGGATACCTAGCCGCGGATATGTTTTTGAAAGTAAATTTACTTGGTAAAACAGATGAGATTGTGAAAAAAGAATTATGGCGCGATGCAAAGAGTTTTTTCCAAGAAGAAGCACAAGAACGCGCAGGGATTACGCCATCGTACAAAGTTATTAAAGAGGAAGGGCCAGACCACGACAAAGAGTTTGTTATTGGTGTATATCTCGATAAGGAGCTGGTTGCGGAGGGTAGGGGTAAATCCAAACAAGAGGCGGAACAGAGCGCTGCGGGTGAGGGGTTGAAGGTGAAGGGGTGGAAGTAAGCTCGGCACCGTCCTTTTGATGGGGCGG
>Ga0209541_10018312_pt1 | contig 10150 bp, 10 predicted proteins | sample RifCSPlowO2_01_FD_184027 | JGI IMG/M metagenome (GOLD analysis project Ga0209541, IMG submission 184027) | Groundwater microbial communities from Rifle, Colorado - Rifle CSP2_plank lowO2_0.1 (SPAdes) (version 2) | ecosystem: Environmental > Aquatic > Deep subsurface > Groundwater | place...
TTTAGATGGAAAGAAGAGAAATACGGTTATGCCGGGGCATGATAAGGTAGATACCCCCATCATTGAGAAGAAAAGCGCCCAAATACTCTCGGTTTCCGGAAATACTGCCAATGTCATGGACACTGAAACGTATGAAACTTCGGATATGGACATCCCGGAAGAATTACGGGGAGAGGTCCAGGAAGGGGTAGAAATATTGTACTGGACCATTATGGGAATTAAAGTGATGAAACAAGTGAAGTGATGAATTATGGTCAAATTTGAAGAAGCCAACGCCCGAAAATTAAAGAATATCTTTGTCTGCCGTATTTGCAAATCCAAGATCCGGGCTCCCAGCTTAAAGGTAAGCCAGGGAAAGGTAAAGTGCCGGAATTGCAAGTCTAGAAAACTGCGCCCGAAACGCAAGAAATAAGCCGTAGGTGAGAGATAGTGGATGTAATTTTTTTTTTATTGAAGTATAAATATATTATTATGTTCTACCTGTTGGTGGTTTTTTTCCTCGTTCTTAACCGCAAAAAATTAGCGGTGCAAGCTAAATTTATTATCTTATACCGGATGAAATGGGGCCTGCGCTGGATGGATAAATACGCCCAGAAATTCCGGGAATGGGTCATTTTAGCAGGCTATATTGGGGTGGGTCTGGGTTTTCTGGGTATGGTCGTCATCTCCGTCGTTCTCATCAAGAACTTGGTGGATCTTTTCTTAAAACCGGAGGCAGTTTCAGGAGTATCCTTGGTGCTGCCCGGTGTCAAGGTCCCGGGGATGGGAGTGCTGCCGTTCTGGTACTGGATCATCGCTATTTTTATCATTGCTATAGTGCATGAATTTGCTCACGGGATTGTCGCCCGGGCCCATAATATTGAAGTGAAAAATACGGGCTTGGTGTTCTTGGGGCCCATTCTGGGAGCCTTTGTCGAACCGGATGAAAAAAAACTGCAGAAAGAAAAAGACATCACCCAATATTCAGTCTTAGCTGCGGGATCGTTCTCCAATCTATTATTAGCAGTAGTGGCTTTATTATTGTTGAATCTGGCTTTTACCCCCCTGCAAGATACTATGGTGACCCCGGCCGGCTTTTCTTTTGCATCCTATGTCGATGAAACACTTCCAGCAGCGCTGGTAGGGATACCGACTAATACCGTTATCACGGCTATCGATGATACACCCGTCAGTAATTTCCAGGAGTTCAGTGAAGAATTAGCTTCCCGTGAGCCCGGCGATACTATCATCATAGAGACGGCTGCAGAAGAATATGCCTTAACCCTGGCTGCCAACCCGGACGATCCGCAAAAAAGCTTTCTGGGCATTTCTGATATTAAAAATGAGTTCACCGTCAAAGAAAAATATGAAGCAGGGGTCTGGAGCATAGTTTATTATAGTGTAAATTGGGTTAGTGGTTTGTTGCGCTGGCTGTTCTTATTGAGCCTGGGCATCGGGCTGTTCAATTTATTGCCCCTGCCGATTGTCGATGGCGGACGGATGGCCCAGACTTTCCTGCGGAAATTACGGGGTCCGGAAAACGGTGAAAAACGATATCGGCAACTGAGCTTGCTGTTCCTGCTGATTTTACTGCTGAATTTGTTCTTTCCCTTGTTGGTGAAGTTGTTTTGAGATAATTTGGTTTCAGCCTTTACGTTTTTTATCAAAAAAAGCCGCTGCGACCATAGCGGTCGTGAAGAATAATCCCCAGGAAGAATATAGATTCTTTTGAGAAAGACAAGCGTCGGTTGTATCGACTCCCGCCTGCTAAAGTATTTTTAGCGCATAACAAAAACGGAAAGTGGGACTATCGAGGAGAAGCATTAATTACCCAGCTCACTATCTTACCGATGGAATCAAAAACTGTTGGGAAATTTAAAGTGGTGAAATTGTATGGAGATGAAATTAGAAAAGTATTGAACGAGCACCAGCAACCGGCAGAATATTAATCATTCCTGTTCCGCTAAATACTTCTCCGCCTCCATCGCGGCCATGCAGCCGGAGCCAGCAGCGGTAATCGCCTGCCGGAAACGCCGATCAGCCACATCGCCGGCAGCAAACACGCCCGGAATAGTGGTAAAGACATAATTCCTGGTTTTAAGGTATCCTAATTCATCCCGCTCCAGTTTTCCGTTCAGGAACGAAGTGTTGGGAATATGGCCGATGGCTAAGAAGACGCCCCGGCAGCTAAATTCAGTTACTTTTCCAGTGTTTACATCCTTCAATTTTACCGCAGTCACTTTCTTGCCATCACCGAGGATCTCTTCAACCACACTATTCCAGATTACGGAGCATTTCTCATTTTTAAAGAAGCGCTCCTGCATTATTTTCGAGGCACGAAATTCATGCTGGCGATGAATCACGGTAACTTTGGTGGCAAACTTAGTCAGGAATAAGGATTCTTCCATGGCTGAATCCCCGCCGCCAATGACAATGACTTCCTTGCCTTTAAAAAAGGCTCCGTCGCAGGTCGCACAGGTCGTTACGCCCCGCCCTTTATATTTCTGTTCGGAAGGGATCCCCAGCCAGCGGGCACTCGCGCCGGTGGCGATAATTAATGCTTTGGTCTGAATTTTCTCTCCACTCATCAAAGTTAATTCAAATCCTTTCTTTATTTTATTTAATTCTGTTACAATATCAACTTTAAATCTGGCGCCGAACCGTTCGGCCTGTTTTTTACAGGTATTAATCAATTCCGGTCCTGGGATTCCTTCCGGAAATCCGGGAAAATTCTCCACATCTGTCGTTAAAGTCAATTGCCCGCCATCTTCTGGTCCAGAGAGGAGTAAGGGGAAGAGATTAGCTCGGGCAGCATAAATAGCGGCAGTCAGTCCGGCGATGCCGGTTCCTAAGATGGTAATAGTTTCCATATTAATAATCGCCTTTTTTCATCGCTTTAAACCACCAGCCAAACTCGTCAGGGAATTTTTTGCTGTATTGGTCAAACCAAGCACTTATTTTAAATCCATCGACATAACCAGGCATATCTTTTGATGAGAATCTGTTTTCATAGTCAGGATTTAATCCCAGACTAATCGCTAATATAGTAAAGCGAACCCCTTGGTTATCTTCCGGATTTGACTGTAACAATTTTCTAAAGATAATAAGTGCCTCGGGTGCTTTTCCCTGTTCCCAAAGCATCAATCCCCACCTTTCAATAACCCTCATCAGATGGCGATTATCAAGCCAACCCCAGATTAACCTCTTCGGGAAATTTCCCTGTTTATCAACAATTCTTTTGACGGCCCTTTCATAGGCCTCAGCCAGGAAAACGTTTGCTTCTTTCTTTTTTCCCTCTGATGTTAATATATCCCCCAACACTAGGTAAGGGTCATAAAAGTCTAGGTCTTTTTTGATTAATAGAGCCATTTCTCCTTTAAGCTGTTTAGGTGATATTTTTCTATTCAGTAATTCATAATACCGGCTCATAACTGGGTGTTCCCGATCCAAAAATTCTTCTAATTGTTTTTGCCGGTGAGGATTGGTAATAGTTTCCATATCGAGTTCAGCATTGAAGTTCTTTTTAAATATTTCCCCCATACTTGGATTTTGGAAGAATATACTACACTACGAGAACATTTAAATAGTGGGGTAGAATTAAAAAAGTATGGATTATCGAACAATTTTTACTCGAGTGGGAATGGGAGCACTAGCGGTAGGTATAGGTGTTGGCTTATGGGGACTCGATAGACATATCGATAGAGATATCAAGAGAAAGGTTGACTGCGCTTATGTATCTGCTCGGATTGATGCTACGACTAAAGTAAGAGCTGACACCATCAGATTGATGGATGCAGTACAAAGTCGGAATCCGGCGCAAATGTATACGTTCCAACTTACCACTGAGGTTATACCTGCACATCATAGAGATATCATGGCAACATCTATGAAACAGGGTAAATCTGAAGAGCTGGCCGATCGGCTGGACCTCCACCGGGTCAGGCTTGATGAAGATTTAGAAATTCTTAAGCACAACCGGAGCCTGATCTGTCCAGGATATGAAAGCCCGATAGCCTACCAGCGTTAAGTATACCGTTCCACTTTAATATTCTCTTTCCGTACCCCTTGCTGTTCCAGCAACTCTTTGGTTTCCAGCACCATCTCTTTCAAACCGCAGATATAAAAGGTTTTGCTCTGAACATCGGCCGGCAAGTGCTCTTGAACTCTTCCCTGCTTCCCAGCCCAGGATTCCCGGCTCACCAGGGGATGATACCTAAAATTGGAATGTTGCTGCTCCAGCTGTCTGAACTCATCATAAAACAAGAATTCTGAAGTAGTCTTTTCACCGAAGAGCAGCACAAACTTTTGCTGGGGATACTGCTGAAGGTATTCCTTGATCATGCTATATAAAGGAGTGATTCCCGTTCCGGTGCAGACGAACCAATGTTCCGGATTAGTGGTCTGGATATCAAATTCAAAACGGCCCAAGGGCCCGCGGAAGGTATATTTCCGGCCCGGTTCCATCACTATAAAGGCTTCCGAAGCAAAGCCTCCCGGAATGATGGAAACGCAGAGGTCCAACTTGCCTTTCTCTACTGGTGGATTCAAGATAGAATATGATTTCAGACGCCAGGTGGCTTCCCGTTCGATCTTGATCATAACATATTGCCCGGCCTGGAAGGTAAAGGTATCCGGAACCTGAAAGGAAAGTAGCATGACCTCGGGAGTAAGGTATCGTTTCTCTTTCAATACCGCAGTGAATTCGGAAAGGCTAGCCATAGTATTTTGTTTTAAGGGGATGTTTTTAAATGATGTGGAAGAAAGGATGGTTTGGTTTCGTTTAAATACCAAATAGTATCTTTCGTACTGCCAGTACTCGGGAGACATATTCTTTATTTTCAGTAGTATTATCTCTCAGCTGCCAATAGGAAGTCTCTCGCTCCTGATCCAAACCACGGATGATTCCTAATCGGCCCAGCTGATAGGCAGCAAGGGCATTATCTCTGGCAACATAAGGATTATTATTATATTTTTCCAGAAAATAATCCTGATGGCCACGCAGTAGCCGAGCAGCAGCGAAAATAGCTTTACGGGGATGTAACCGTTCATCAACCCCCTTTCCCACTTTTAATCCCATATCTTTAGCAGCAGCTGCGGTAAACTGGGCGATCCCCCGCGGTCCAGTCGAAGAACGAGCCCGGGGCTGAAAGGCACTTTCGACAAAAAGCTGAGAATAAAGATCTTCCCACTCCAGATTATTTTCTCGAGCTGCTTCTTTAATTATGCCCATATATTCTTTTCCCCTCTTTGTAGCCCTTGTGATGAAATCAGGCCGCTCCTGATAAGAGTGAATCATGGCGGCAACCCGCTCCACCCGCTGAGACCTGTTCCGATATTGATCGACCATCTCTGACTGATAATAACTGATGGTTAATTCGAATATTTTCCGGATGATTTCACTCTGTGTTTTTCCCCATGCTTCAGCTTGTGCTGGAGTACGTCTACTATATGGTTTCGCTCGGTCTTCAAGCAGAGCAGTAAAGATGAACGGTCTCTCCTGACCGGCTTTATTCTCATAGATGATAATGGTAGATTCCCCATTCAAACCATAGACAAAACCAGTCTTTCCGGCCAGGCCTTTTACTCCCGGGTGAGGCAAGGCTACTTCATCAATCCGGCTGTTATGATAACCACGCAAAATACCAAGCATCTCTGCACTGGTGGCAGCCGATACCAATCGCCGACGGTAAATCTGGTTCAGAAGGATATTTAAATCGTGGGCAGAGGTACGATTTTTATAGGTTCTTTCATCAACGGGGATCTTTTCAACTATTTTTGTTTTGGAAAACAGCTTGGTGCGGTCAATATATTGTTGTACTGCACGGACTCCTCCAACAGAATCTATAACTCTATTGGTGGCAGGATTATCACTTAATTGAATCATGGCCGTGAGGTCCTTCTGCATTCGTTTCCACTGGCTGGAGCTTATCTGACCCTGATTCCGTTTATCATAAGCAGCAGCCATAACGAAAGGCTTGATTAAACTGGCAGCCATACGTTGAGTATCGATATTTATATCTGCTACGACATGGCTTTTGGCAATATCGTACACATAAAAACTAAGATGTTCTGTTGCTGTAATCACATCCCGGCGCTGTAGGTAATCATATAAATACAATACTTGGGTTTCAAGAGTATCATTGCTTTTCGCCGCCAGTGTATCATTATAGGCTTCATTAATGATAGCAGGAGTATTTTTATATTTGGAAGTGCTCATGGTTCTAGCTTCCAAGACTCCTGATGCGGCCTTACCTAAGATAGCCTCCAGTCCTTTCGGTATGGGAAGCATGGTTCCAGCAACTACTAAGGCCATCGTCCTGAGGAAATTAGTGTAGGTGGAGTTCATCGGTTTATGCTCTCTAAAATATTATTCTTGAGGCCAAGGTAGGTATGCCCTCAATCCGTTATATTCTTGGTTTGGGCCACTTTATAAACCTTTCTACAATTACTACTGTAATATAACAAAAGTACCAAAACCATCTTTGCACAAGTTTTATAAACCAGTCTCCTCGTTAAAGTTAACTATGGTTAATATGCTCCTTCCCCAGGAAATTGAAACGTTTTATATCATTCCCACGCTCCGGAAGCATGTAGCTTTAGCCTTACAAGAACAGGGCCTGAAACAGAAGGATATTGCCCTGATTTTAGGCATAAATTCTTCCGCCATCAGCCAATATCGCAGTCTAAAAAGAGGAGATAAAGTTCAATTTAAGGAATCTGTAAAAATAGAAATCAAGAAATCAGCCCTGCGAATCAAGGATCAGCTAAGTTATATCGGAGAAATTCAGCGTTTGTTGCAATTTATCAGGACATCTGGTGCCTTATGTCACATTCACAAACAATTAACTTTCATTCCTACTCATTGTGAACCAACCTTAGTAAATTGCCATCTCACCGCCCGAGGATGTACTTAACTATGGAAACAGCTGCACCAGTCCTGGACTTTGAACCATCGCGAACCTTGTATGATGAAGCTGACGCTCATCACGCTAAACTTATTGCTCCTCTGGGCTTAAATGAAGAAGTGGTGCGATTGATTTCCACCACGAAAAATGAGCCAGAATGGATGCTGCAGAAACGATTGCAAGGATTGAAATTATTTTTTGAAAAGCCCCTGCCCGATTGGGGGCCGGATTTAACCAATTTAGATTTTGATAAGATGACCTATTTTGTCGATCCGAATGCCAAAGAAAGCACCAAATGGGAAGACGTGCCGGCGGAAATCAGGAGAACCTTTGATAGATTGGGAATTCCGGAAGCGGAGAAGAAATCGTTGGCTGGCGTGGGAGCACAATACGATTGTTTGACAGGAGATGCCATCATTTATACCAATCCGAAGGGGGGAGTAAAAATCAAAGATATTAAAGTGGGAGACACTATTTTTGCACTGGACGAATTAAAAAATAATATTGTCAGAGCAAAAGTTAAAGGAATTATGGACAAAGGAACTCGTCCTGTCTTTCAAGTCAAGCTTAAAGGAAAAATGATTAAAACCACCTATAATCACCCTTTTCTCGCTCTTATTGATAAGAGAAAACCTGGAAGGCAAAGGACAAGATATAGTAAAGAGTGGAGATATTTATCTGATCTAAAAGAGGGGGATATAATTGCAGTGGCAACAAACTTGCCAGACTATGGAAAATCATTTGAATTTAATGATATCAGAACTAAAACTATAGTTAAAGGAAGGAATCAATTTGGAGCTGTATATAACTTGAATATATCCCATTCCTACAAAGAAGTAAAGCTACCAAAATTCTCTGATAAGGATTTAATGTGGTTATTTGGATTTTACTTGGGTGATGGCTATATTACAAAAGCTAAGAATAAAGATAAAATGAGGCTTAATTTTGCTGTCCATGAAAGCCAGCAGGAGATTAAAGATAAAATCAAAGAAATGCTGAGAAAATACTTTGAATACAATACTATTTATGAAGATAAGTTCAGAATGACTATTAATTCGACAAAAATAGCTTTATTTTTTAAGGAAAATGGATTCTATGGCAAAACGAGAGAGAAAAATATCCCAAATTGGGTGCATTCTTTGCCTAAAGAACAAAAGTTAGCTCTTCTGGCAGGATATATAGACGCTGACGGGACAGTACGAAAAGATAATAAAGATATTATTCTTACGAGTGTTAATTGGAAATTACTAGAACAAGTAAAAGAATTGTGCGTTTATTGTGGACTGACTACTTCAAAAATAGGGACTTTTAAAAGTGGTCTTGAAAGTAAAATAGGGCATCGGGTACAAATAACTGGAAGAACCAGAGAAATGCCTTGTATTCACAGAACAAAAAAAGAAAGATTGTTATCAAGGACTACTAATATCGGGAAATATAATTCTATCAACGGAACCACCATTAGAAAATATTGTAGTGATATGGTTGGTTTTTCCAGAATTGAGGAAATTAAGTATCTTGGAAAAGAAAGGGTCTATGATATAGAAGTGGAGAATCATCATAATTTTGTTGCCAATGGTATAATTGTTCATAATTCAAACGTTGTGTATCACAATATTTTGCAATCTTTAAAAGACCAAGGAGTTATATTTGAAAATATGGACGTCGCCGTGCACAAATATCCAGAATTAGTTAAGCAATATTTCATGACTTCCTGCATTCCCATCAACGACCACAAATTTATCATGCTGCATGCCGCCGTATGGGCGGGGGGCACATTTATTTATATTCCTAAAGGCGTGAAGGTGGAACTGCCCTTGCAAGCCTATTTTCGGATGAACGAAAAGTCCGGGGGGCAGTTTGAACATACCTTGATTATCGTCGATGAAGGAGCGGAATTACATTATGTGGAGGGCTGCAGTTCTCCTAGGTACTCCACTAATTCAATCCACGCCGGCTGCGTGGAAATCTTTGTCAAAGAAGGCGCGAAAATGCATTATTCCAGCATTGAAAATTGGAGCAGGAACGTCTATAACTTAAATACGAAGAGAGCCTTGGTCGATAAAGATGCAACGATGATTTGGGTAAGCGGAAATATGGGCAGTAAAGTGTCGATGCTCTATCCTTGTTCCGTCTTGCGCGGCCCTGGTGCCAAATCCGACAGTTTAGGCATCGCTTTTGCCGGTGAAGGGCAGACGCAAGATATCGGCGCGAAAGCGATTCACGCCGCGCCGTATACGACGAGCACCATTCATTCCAAAAGTATCAGCAAAAATGGAGGAATATCAAGTTATAGAGGTTTAGTGAAGATTATGCCTAATGCCAAGGGATCGAAAACCAATGTGGTGTGTGATGCCCTGATCTTAGATGAAAAATCTATTTCCAATACCTATCCCCATCTGAAGATTGACAATCATGACGTCGATGCCGCGCATGAAGCGCGCGTGGGCAAGATCAGTGAAGAGACCATTTTCTACCTGCAGAGCCGGGGATTGAGTGAAGACGATGCGGTCCGGATGGTGGTATCTGGTTTTATCAGCCCGATTATTAGGCAGTTACCTCTAGAGTATGCGGTGGAATTGAATAAATTGATTGAGATGGAGATCGAAGGATTTTAGGTGTTTTGGAAGAAAATGGAAGAATATAACCTTAAAGGAACGTATGAACCGCAGAGTTTGGATGAAGTAGTGGGAGAAGTAGAATTACTAAGTAAAACTATCTCTACTGAAGGTAACTTACTTAAAAATAAAAAAATTCTCCTGACTGGATTTACTTTGTGTACTTTTGTGCTGGGCTCAATTCCGGCAGCTGCCGCGGTAGATTTTGAGGAGAAATTTAATATTCCTTATGCTGTAAATTCAATATATGCTTTATTGTCAGTTCTCACTTTTTTGCCGAAAATAGATGATCCTGGCTTAAAAGGGGTAAGATATGCAGGATTACTTGGTGTAGCTTTAGGAATGACCTACTTTTACTATCAATTCGGCGGACATAATTAAAATGAACAAACCCTTAAACTTAGCAGAAAATAGGAATGATTTCCCCATCCTTCATAATATCATCTATCTCGACAACTCTTCCACCACCCAAAAACCGAGAAAAGTCATCGAAGCCATAAAAAAATACTATGAGGAAGAAAATGCTAATGTCCATCGGGGAGTATATCGGCTGTCCCTGCAAGCGACGATGGCATACGAAAAAGCACATGAAATAGTGGCTAAATTTATCCACGCCAGATTTGAAGAGATTATTTTCACCAAAGGCACGAC
>Ga0209541_10018314_pt1 | contig 10149 bp, 10 predicted proteins | sample RifCSPlowO2_01_FD_184027 | JGI IMG/M metagenome (GOLD analysis project Ga0209541, IMG submission 184027) | Groundwater microbial communities from Rifle, Colorado - Rifle CSP2_plank lowO2_0.1 (SPAdes) (version 2) | ecosystem: Environmental > Aquatic > Deep subsurface > Groundwater | place...
GAAAAATCCCAGTGTGGTAGGATGTTCATTCCTACTCGCTTCATCTCTTTCTGACCAAACTCCCGATCTTCTTCCAGTTTATCGGTGTATATGCTGCCACCGACAACAAGCTTCCCCTGTTTTCTAAAAGTTTCAGCGGTTTCACCGAAGCCTACATCATCAAAAATGAGAACATCTGCCCAGTCTTTATAGCTCTTCCAATCATCTACTTTTTCGAGAATCCCTTCATAGACATCTTTATCATCTTCACTTCGAATATAACATTTTACCTCATGGCCCTCTTTTTTGAGTTGCCATGCCAAATCTCCAGATAAACTTTCAAAAGATACAAATAGAAACTTTTTTGGCAAACCCGTTTGCTTCAAACCATTGCCATTATTGTTATAAACCATCTTCAATTCACTCTTCTCTCCCGTATTTATCGTCATATGTCCCATATGCTACTGTAATTTCTTCCCCTTTGATGATTTTTCTTAATGTCACAAATGTAAAACCTCCATCAATAGTTTTGATATTGGGGCGCTGAGAATGATTTATGAAGAAAGAGATGTCCATACCATTGAGAGCTTGCTCTGAGATAAGCACATTTCCATGTTTATCAATAACATAAAAATCATCAATCATCTTAAGGACTTCATTGTTAAGATGCTTTAAATGAGAAATGTTCAAGGCATACCATTTTTGTTTATCCGTTCCTTTAAAAGGATTGATTCCTTTTGAGATGGTTCTAATAGCGAATACCCCCACCCCTTCTATTTTGCTTGGTCTCAGCCTGCAATAAGTGTTTTGCAGAGAGCAAATAAGGTGATTTTTTGTTTTAATATCTGGTTTTAAGAATACCTGCATATTTTTCCCAATAGACACTCGTTTATATTGCTTTCTTTTTTATGGGTGTTATTCACAACCTCATTATTGGAACCGCCCCTACCAATAAAAAACGGAACGAGCATCAGTATGGAACGCAGATGTTTTTCTTGTATAGTAAATAGAACATAACCACGGACCAAGAAGTCAATGGCAAATCCGGCAAATAAAAAGGAAATAAAAAATAAAGAAGGAAAATAAAGATGACTAAAAGCATCTATCTTTTTTTTCTTCGTCGAGCAGCCACGGAACTAACCTCTTTTGATAATGAAATGTAAAGGCAAACTCCTTTATTAACCTCCCCCTTTCAGCCAAAACCTATATTAATGCTTCCAGCTTTCTCATTCCATGCCTTTTTTTGACCGGGAATTCAAGGAGATTTTTTCTGCAGAACTCATCTCAATCTTTGGCGGGCTGCTCGTTGGCATTGCGCTGGCCATCTACACCGATAAGCTTCTTCTCATTCCCGGCATGCTCATCTTGCTTCCAGGATTCCTTGAAATGCGCGGCAATATCTCGGGATCACTCGCATCCAGAATCAGCTCAGGCTTATTCCTCAAAGTCATCACCCTGAAAAAGCCCCGCTCCAGGATTATTCAGGGAAACCTTATTGCATCATTCCTGCTTGCATTCATCGTAACCCTTTCCCTCGGAATGATTGCATTCCTCCTCACCCTCGCCCTGTTTCATGTTACAGAACCAGTTTTGATTATCCTCCCTGTGCTCGCTGGAATCATAGCCAACATCATCCAGATTCCCCTCACCCTTGCACTGACATTCTACCTCTTTAAGCGAGGTCATGACCCCAACAACATCATGGGGCCATTTCTGACCTCCAGCGGAGATGTCATTTCAATCTTTGCATTACTGCTCACCCTGGTGATTCTATGAGAAAACTCACCCATCTCCTGCAGAAAATACGCAAACTCAAGCGCTCACAGCATCATCACTTGCTGCATCAAGTTCACACCAAGCATAAGATCTCCCGGAGAACTCTTTTTTACATTAAGGAGTACAGCTCAGAGCAGAAGGTCATTTCAACGGTATTAAAAGAAAGCATCAAGATTCTCATTCTCGCGTCCCTCATCAGCTCCTTAGGCGGGCTTGCGCTTGAGAATATTAAGCAAGCTTTCATTTCAATTATCCCCCTGGTCATCCTGCTGCCTGCATTGAACGATATGATTGGAAGTTATGGCAGCATCTTTTCAGCCAAATTTTCAACCTTGCTACATGAAGGCAGGCTCAACAGGAATTGGCAGCACAATCCTGAGCTTAAAAAACTCTTCCTTCAGGTCCTGGTCATAGCGAGCATCACTACTTTCATCACCACAAGCATTGCACTAGGCATCTCCTGGTTCACTAAACATCAGCTCTCTCTGGGTTTCATCCTTAAAATTTTCCTCATCAGCTTCCTCGATGTATTATTTTTCATCAGCCTGCTCGTGCTTATCGCAATATTCGCGGGGTTCTATGTGTATAGGAAAAAAGAAGACCCCAACAATTTTCTAATCCCCATCACAACCTCCATCGCAGACTTAGGCAATATGCTGGTGCTTGCTGGATTAGTCTTACTCTTCTTTTAGCGCGCTACAGCTAATCTTTCATAGCCTCACTCAGGAGTAGAAAACGCAATTTTAAATACTTAGGTTCTTCTTGGATGAGTGATGGCTCAACCCCCCTTTATAGAGATTCAACATCTCAGAAAAACCTTCAAACAGCATCTCGTATTGAATGACATCAACATCAACATTGAATATGGAGATATCTTCGGCATTATTGGAAAATCAGGCTCAGGAAAAACAACACTCCTGAACCTGCTCATGGGGTTTCTGAAACCAACCGATGGCCATATCGTCTTCCAATCAAGGGACATTGAAAACGATATGCAGAATGTCAGGCAACAATTTGGGTTTACTGCCCAGGAAGGCTCCTTTTATCCCAAACTCACTGTGCGGGAAAATATGGAATACTTCGGGGAGCTTTACAATGTAACCCCCAGGGAGCTGAAAGAAAAAATCCCCCGCATCCTCAAATCATTCGGGTTAGAGGAGGCAGAGCACGTCGTTGGGTATAAGCTTTCCATCGGTATGCAAAAACGCCTGGATATCGCCTGTGGATTAATCCACGACCCCAAGGTCCTGCTTCTGGATGAACCAACAGAAAACCTCGACCCCGTGCTCAGGAGAGAAATCCTTAACCTACTCCGCGATATTAATAAGAAAAAAGGCGTAACCATCCTCCTGACCTCCCACCTCCTGGAAGAAGTCGAATATATCTGCAATAAAGTTGCCATTCTCCACCGCAACACAGTCCTTGCCTCAGGAACTCTCAATCAATTAAAAGACCTCTACACCAAGAACATGGAAATTCATCTCGAAACAACCTCAGGCAACTACAGCAAGCTCCTCCCTGCATTAAAGAAAAGAAACGATATCAAGTCCATCACTCCGCGAGACCGCGGATTGGTCATCTATACCCCAAAACCAGAGCCTGTATTGAAATTTGCATTGGACTTTCTCACGCATAACAATGAACGGCTGCTCGACATCGGCATTGAGAAGCCTTCTTTGAATGAAGTCTTCGAATCCTTCACCAAGGACAAGGAAATAAAAGAAAAGGTGGAAAAGAAATGAAACTCTTCCAGATTGTGAGGAAGAACTACAAGCTTCTCATCCGCAGCAAGAGTTCAGCATTGGTCGTACTCCTCGGCCCCCTCATCCTGATGCTGTTTATCAGCATTGCCTTTAATACCTCCTCCCTGTTTGACATCCGCATTGGTGCGTATGCTGAGTCATACTCCGACTTATCCGAGTCCCTTGTCCAGCAACTCCAAACAGACGAATTTAAGGTTGCGAAAACCGATTCTCAAGAGTCCTGCATTAAAGGGGTTGAAACAGAACAATACCACATCTGTGCAATCTTCCCAAAAGATTTCAGCATCAAAAGCCAGGAATCTATCGTGTTCTATGTAGACAAGTCCAAGGTAAATCTCGTCTACATCATCATCAACAGCATATCTTCCAGAGTATCCGTCAAGTCCAGTGAACTCTCGACCGCCTTAACAACCACCCTAGTCTCTGCATTGAACGATGCCAACACCCGGATTAACGAAAAAAAGCCACTCATCGAAGGTGTATCCAACAATCTACAAGCAACCGCAACAAAAACTGATAAAGTCGCCGCAGATTTACAATCCCTCGATCTCGCTCCAGTAGGAGCAGCCAACTTTACTGCAATTGCCTTGGAACTCGAGCTTGTCCGCAATCAAACAGGCTCAGCTTCATCAGCATTCTCAAAACTCAACAGCCTTATCAGCAATGTCAGAACCAATCTCGAATCAACCAGCTACAAACTCACCAATGTAGTGAGCATCCGTGATGCCTCAGTGGCAGAGCTCAAGAATATCCGGGACAGCATTTTAACAGATAAGGTCAACACCCAGGAGATTCAGTCCAGCTTAACCACCATCAGCCAGAGCATTAACGCAATAGAAATCAAGGATGTACAAAAGATTGTCACCCCAGTAACCACCGAAATTAAATCAGTCTCAAAAGAAACCACGCATCTTGGATATACCTTTCCGACTCTGCTCGTCATGGTCATCATGTTTTCCTGCATCTTCCTTGCATCAACATCAATTATCGATGAACGCTCATCAAAAGCTTATTTCCGCAATTTTATCTCCCCCACACAGAGCAGCCTATTTGTGCTGAGTCATTATCTTTTCTCGTTGTTCATCATCTTCCTCCAGTTGTTCATCATTTTCTTTATTATGGTGTATGTTACCAAGACAGACATCAACGCCCTGCTCAGCCGTTTCGTGGTTTTGCTCTTCCTGATTAGCAGCGTGTTTATCCTGCTGGGCATGCTCATTGGATACGTCTTTAAATCCGGAGAGACCGCAAACATCGGTGCCATCTCCATTGCTGTGGGGTTATTGTTCTTCTCCAACACCATCCTCCCCCTGGAAACCTTGCCCCCGGGAATCCGAAACATTGCGGAATTGAACCCGTTTGTCATCAGTGAAAACGTCCTGAGAAAAGTAACCCTTTTCAACGAATCCCTCACCAATATGATGGGCTCTCTTGCTCTCTTGCTCTCCTACATTGTAGCCTTTGCAGTTCTTACCTATATTTCGCGGGAAGTTTCAAGCAGAAGAAGCGTATAATCAAACAGCTCAGACTATGTAAAGTAAGGCTACAAAGATTTATATACCTCTGCTGCTTTGCTGCCTTATGCAGTTAAAGCTTTTCAAGAAACCCCGCAGCCCCATTATCATCGAAGGTTTTCCAGGGCTGGGATTTGTGGGCACAATAGCAGTTGAATTTTTAATCGAGCATCTCAATGCAAAACTCATCGGCAAGATTGAGAGCCAGAAACTCACCCCTCTGGCAGCTATCCACAAACAGGAAGTAGTTGAGCCTCTCGGGATTTACTATGCGAGCAAGCCCAACATCATCTTGGTGCACGCCCTAGGTAATATCACGGGATTAGAATGGGAACTGGCAGGGGTAATTGCAGAACTCGCAAAGCAGGTAAAAGCTCGCGAGATTATATCCTTAGAAGGGGTTTCCTCTCAAAATCCCTCACAAGAGCCAAAATCTTATTTCTATGCACAATCTCCAAATAAAAAACTCCAAAACACAGGACTGGAAGCGCTGAAAGAAGGAATTGTCGTGGGAGTGTCCGGAGCACTCTTACTGAAAGATAAGCTTCCTCTTGCTTGTATTTTCTCAGAGACCAAAACAGGATTGCCAGACTCTAGGGCAGCTGCCAACATCATTCAGGCCCTGGATAAATACCTCAATCTCAAGGTCGATTACCATCCTCTGCTGAAGAAAGCTGATGAATTTGAAGCCAAGCTCAAAAGCCTTGTCCAGCAGGCTAAGACCGTATCCGAGCAAAAGGAAAAGAAAGACCTGGATTATTTTGGGTAACTCTTCTGAAGGGAACAGCCAAGAAGGATAATTTTTTAAACCGCTCTCTTTTTTCTTATTATAATGTCTCCTCAAAACATGAAGCCAGATAAGCTATATAATCTTAGCAAGGAAGAGATCTCTTTCAATAATAAGCTCTATGCAGAATTCAGAAGTAAATATGGCGAAACCCCAGAAGGCCTGGGCTGGAATTCCCAGCACGACCAGGAAGTCCGGTTTGAAATCCTCCTGAAGTTTATCCCGCTCTCAGGCCTCAACCCTAAAAAAGCGACTCTCCTCGATGTGGGCTGCGGATTTGCAGACCTATATGCATATGCGAAGAAAAGATTTCCAGGAATCCAATACACAGGCATTGATATTAATCCTGTAGCATTGAAAATAGCTCAATCACGTTATCCTGAAGCAAAATTCATGCTCGGAAATATCCTGGAAACTCCGCTCCCTCAGTATGACGTGATGTGCTGCTCAGGATTATTCGCAACCAGGCTGAAAGATAATGAAGCTTTCATCCGCAACATGATTCTGAAAATGGGCCAGCTTTCCAGGAAAGGATTCGCATTCAACTTCCTGCAAAAAACCCCTTTTCCCTCAGACCTCGCAGAGTACGATAAGCTTGCAATCAAAAAGTTCTGCAGGCAGCATTTTTCCCAAGTAAAAATGTTTGACCATTATTTGGGGAGCGAAGATGTCACCCTCATCGTAACTAAGCCCTCCTCATCGTGATTAAATAACTCATCGGAATAAAATAATCAACCCAATAAAATGATTCGCTACATCTCCCATCCAGCAACTGACGAAGAAATTCATCAGGTACTTAACCCCTTGGTAAGTCAGTGGTTTAGGAAAACATTCTTCTCATTTTCAATGCCGCAAAAATTTGCTGTCCTAGACATCCATCAGAAGAAGAATGTGCTCGTTTCCGCAGTCACCGGCTCAGGAAAAACTTTGACAGCATTCACTTCCATCCTCTCCGAGCTCCTCACCCTAGACCAGCACAATCTCCTCGAAGACCGGGTGTATGCAGTTTACATCTCCCCCCTCAAGGCACTCTCCAATGATATCAGCGTCAACCTCAAGCAGCCGCTCAAGGAAATGGAAGAGCTTGCAAAGAAAAAATGCAATATCCGCATCGGAGTCCGCACGGGAGACACAACCCCCTCAGAAAAATCCGCCATGCTCCGCCACCCCCCCCATATCCTCATCACCACCCCAGAATCGTTTTCACTCACCATCACCTCAGCCCGATTCAAGGAGCACATGATGCAGCTGCAATGGGTCATTATTGATGAAATTCATGCACTTGCAGACAATAAACGCGGCGTCCATCTCTCTCTGGCATTAGAAATGCTCGAGCATTTCAGCAATAACTCTCCCACAAGAATCGGCCTATCCGCAACAGCAGAGCCACTGGAAGAAATTGCCCAGTTCCTCGTAGGAACAAAGAGAAATTGCGAAATCGCCAATATCAACCTCGATAAAAAAATGGACATGAAGGTTCTGTGTCCGGTGCCGGATTTAATCAACATCACCCATGAAGTCCTCCACAATGAGATGTACAAGCTGCTTGATGCCTTAATCCAGGAGCATAAAACCACCTTAATCTTCACCAACACAAGGTCCGCAACAGAGCGTGTTGTCCATCACTTGAAAGAAAAGTTTCCCAGAAAATACACAGAGAACATTGGTGCCCATCATGGAAGCTTGAGCAAGGATCACAGGTTGAAGCTTGAGGAAAGAATGCGAAAAGGGAACTTAAAAGTCATTGTTTGCTCCACCTCGCTCGAGCTCGGAATTGACATTGGCTATATTGACCTGGTCGTCATGCTCGGCAGCCCAAAATCAGTTGCCCGTGCTACTCAACGTGCAGGGCGTGCAGGCCATAAACTCCACGATACCATTAAAGCCAGAATCATTGCACTCGACCGCGATGACCTCATCGAATGCGGAATCCTCCTGAAAAGTGTGCTGGAAAGAAAAATTGATAACATCCACATCCCCCGCAATTGCTTGGATGTGCTTGCCCAGCAACTCTTCGGAATCGCCATCACAACCAGAATAAAAATCCAGGATATGTACAAGCTTGTAACCAAGAGTTACTGTTACGCAACGCTTGAATTTTCTGCATTCATGGAAGTGATTGAATATCTTGCGGGCGAGTACAGCAAGCTCGAAGACAGAAATGTCTATGCAAAAATATGGTACGACCAGGAATCAGGAGAAATTGGCAGGCGTGGAAAACTGGCAAGGGTGCTCTACATGACCAATCTCGGCACCATTCCAGATGAATCGTACATCCAAGTCAAGGTTAATGATCAAGTCATCGGGCATATCGATGAGGGGTTTCTCGAGAGGCTAAAAAGGGGTGATGTGTTCGTGCTTGGCGGGCATCGCTACGAATTTCTTTACAGCCGAGGCATGACCGCGCAAGTGAATGCTTCTGTCATGCGCCCCCCCACCATTCCTTCGTGGTTTTCCGAGATGCTCCCCTTAAGCTTTGACCTTGCAACCTCCATCTCACGCTTCCGCAGATTAGCAAACGAGAAATTTGAGAAAGAAACAAACAAGCAGGACATCATTACTTTCATTCACGAATACATGTATGTTGACAAAAACTCATCAGAATCAATCTACCATTACCTACAAGAACAATTTCTCTTTTCCCAGATTCCTCATGACAAAAAGCTCGTGATCGAAAGTTACAGAGAAAACAACAGGCATTACTATATCTTCCACGCTCTCTATGGCCGCAGAATTAATGACGTGCTGAGCAGAGCCGCTGCCTTCATCCTCGGAAAATCATCGCGAGCAGACATTGAACTGGGCATCAATGACAATGGATTCTATCTTGCATCAGAAAAATCTCTCCCCATAGAATCCCTCTTCCAGCATCTCACCTCTAAAAACCTCAACATCATTATGCAACAGGCCATTGACCAAACTGAAGTCCTGAAACGCCGTTTTAGGCATTGCGCAACTCGCGCTTTAATGATCCTCCGCAATTATCGTGGCAAGACCAAACGTGTGGGCAGGCAGCAGGTTTCCTCCATGCTTCTGTTGAATGCAGTCAAGCGCATTTCATCGGATTTCTCAATTCTAAAGGAAGCCCGGCGCGAAGTGCTTGAAGATTTAATGGATATCGAGCATGCTCACTTTATCCTGAAGCAGATTGAAGAAGGGAAAACTAAAATAGCCCACACGTCTGATAAGCTTCCCAGCCCGTTCGCATTTAACCTTGTCTTGCAGGGCCATCTCGATTTCATGAAAATGGAAGACAAGGTAGAATTCCTCCGTAGAATGCATACTATGGTACTCGCGAAGATCTATAAGAAAATTCCCAGGGAGAACATTTAAATACAATAACATCATTTAATCCCAATGAAAAAGAGGTATTTCTCCTTATCTCAGGCACAATCACTGCTCCCCGAAATCAGATTGCTGCTTGAAGATTTAATGAAAGTGCAACTCGCAATGCACCTTAAGGAAGGGGTTACCATCGCATATGACGACCCTTTTCTTCAAACCTATGAGCAATTGAAGCATTCTGCATTCTACCATAAACAAAGCTACAAATTCGTCATGCTCCTTAAGCAGCTTATGAAGAAGGGGGTATTTGTGAAAGACCCAAGAATCGGGCTGGTAGATTTCTACTCAAAACACAAAGGAAAGGAAATCTTTCTCTGCTACAAATACCCTGAAAAAACAATTGAATTCTGGCATTCTTTAGATGATGGCTATCAAGGCAGAAAGCATGTTTCTTTGTTGAAGGAAGAGATTCAGAAATAATGAACCCTTTTAGAACTTAAACCCCAAAATTCTCATGATAAACTCTTCAATTTCCCTAAGTTTATATTTATTCAAGGAAACCTGCAATCCATAAGCAGCTGGTTTCGTTAATATCCAACCACACCTAATTAACTCTTTAGCTGCTTTCTCAATATCTTTCCCAAGATGCGAAGGAAAACCTCTTTTCAATGTATCATAATGCGTATGCTTTTCACCAATGATGTTCTTTCTTCTAAGATGATAGAGTATAGTTGCTTTAATCTTATCCTTATCGGTAAATTGCATGCGGATTCAAGGTAATCAGAGTTTATAAATATTGCTATAAATGTTATTAAAAACCACAAATAGAAACATTTAAATACAAAGGTATAGAAAGGAATATAAAAGTATAGAAAGGAGTATAAAGGTATAGAAAGGAATATATCTTACTGCTTATTATACCTAAGAGGGATAATCCCTAAGGCAAGGAGGCAGATGAAATGAAAACCCAAACAATCTTCATAGAAGTCTTTGGAAATAATCCTGTAATAAAAGTATTAGATTTTTTGATAACTTTCCAGTTATT
>Ga0209541_10018315_pt1 | contig 10149 bp, 10 predicted proteins | sample RifCSPlowO2_01_FD_184027 | JGI IMG/M metagenome (GOLD analysis project Ga0209541, IMG submission 184027) | Groundwater microbial communities from Rifle, Colorado - Rifle CSP2_plank lowO2_0.1 (SPAdes) (version 2) | ecosystem: Environmental > Aquatic > Deep subsurface > Groundwater | place...
CTTTTCTGGGCAAGCCTTTAGAGTCCACTGGAACTAATTCTATATCAATCCCTTCGATTTTAAAAATCTCTTTGGCAATCGCATACCATGTAGCCGTGCCGGAATTCGCCGCGTGGTAGATACCGTAGGTCAGCTTATGTTCCAAAATATACCTTGTTTGTTTGGCTAAATCCGGCGCGTAAGTCGGACTGCCTTCCTCTTCGTCCACGACGGTCATGCCCGTTTTACCGACACTTGACTGCAATATTTTCTCCACGAAACTTTTTTTACCATTTCCCGCTTTGCCGAAAAGTCCATGAAGTCGTAAAATGTAATGCTTTTTTGCCTCTTGCGCTTCTCTCTCACCAGCCAGTTTGGTCATACCGTATACGGACTGCGGATAGGGCAAATCATCCTCTTGGTATCCCTCCTTCTTTTCACCGTCAAAAACATAAGCGGTACTGTATTGCACTAAGGAAGCGTCAATTTTATTTGCCGTGTTCGCCAGGTACTTTACAGCCTCCGCGTTCAATTGTTTTGCCAAGTCTTCATTATCTTCCGCGCCATCCACGTCTGTATAGGCGGCCGCGTTGATAATCACTTCCGGTTTTTCTTCTTCCAGCTTACTGCTCACGGCTTTTTCATCTGTAATATCCAAATCTTCCTTGTCCCAAAGCGTAGGCGTCAAATCAGAAAAAGCTTCGGCTAAGGCCTGTCCCAACATTCCTTTTGCTCCTAAAATTAAAATTTTCATAAGCTACAAGCTACCACCTACTTACTACTCACTCTCTCCATACTGCGTTTGATAATATTAGGACTTACGCATTTGGCCAAGTTCAAGGCATTTTCCGAGGATTGGCCGAAGGCGTAGTGAAGCTACGTCGAGGCCAACCGCAGGAAAATAACGCAGAAATTGGCCAGACCCTTGCGGCGCTGCCGCCCCAAGGCCGGGCTTTGCCCGGCCGAGGCGGCTAGTGCGTAAGTTCTAAATATTTCTCATACTCACCGCTTTTAACTCTCCTCCACCAGTCCTCATTATTCTTGTACCAATCAATCGTCTTTTGCAGAGCGTCATCCAAGGACACTTCCGGCTCCCATTCCAGATCCGCTTTGATCTTGCCCCAATCAAGCGCATACTTCTGATCATGTCCCGGCCTGTCGGTCACAAACTCGATGGTATCTTCGCTTTTGCCCATAAGTTTTATAATTTTTTTCAGAAGCTCCAGATTGGTAATCTTAGGATGATCGGGCCCAACGAAGTACGTCTCTCCCAAAGCGCCTTTGGCCAAAATCATATCCACGGCTCGACTATGGTCGTCAACATACAGCCATTCGCGCATCTGATTGCCCTCTCCGTACACAGGAACTTTTTTGCCTTCCAAGATATTGGTTATGGCCAAGGCCACGAATTTTTCGGGAAATTGGAAAGGTCCGATATTATTGGTGCAATTGGAAATCGTGATCGGCATCTCGTAGGTCACGCGGTAAGCGCGGACCAAATGGTCAGAGCCAGCCTTGGACGCGGCGTAAGGACTGCGCGGTAAATAAGGCGAGCTTTCCGTCCAGCGGTCCTCTCGATCCAGAGGAATCATACCAAAGACTTCGTCGGTGGAAACATGATGGAAGCGTTTGATTTTATGTTTTTTTGCCGCTTCCAGGAGAACCTGCGTGCCAAGAACATTGGTTCTCACAAAAACTTCCGGACCGGTAATCGACCGATCCACATGCGACTCCGCCGCGAAATGCACCACATAATCCACTCCCTGCATCGCGCGATCGACGACAACTTTGTCCGTAATATCACCTTTGATAAATTTGTAATTTTTGCTTTTCTCTATATCCTTCAAATTTTCCAAATTTCCCGCGTACGTCAAAACATCCAGATTTACGATCTGGTCCTCTGGATGATGTTTCATCCAGTAATGGATGAAATTGGAGCCAATAAACCCCGCCCCGCCCGTGATCAGTAAAGTTTTCATGAATTCAGTTTGAAAATTTAAAATTTAGAATTGAAAATTGTTTTATGTTCCTTCTGACCAGCTGTTTAGATACTTCCTCTGTTTTGTCGTCAGGTTGTCGATTTTTATACCCATTGCCTGGAGTTTGAGCGCGGCGACTTCTTCGTCGAGCTCTTTCTCGATCGTATAAACTTTATTTTCCAGTTTTCCTTTGTTTCTAATTATGAAAGTCGCGGCCAGCGCTTGATTGGCAAAACTCATATCCATGACCATCGCCGGGTGGCCTTCGGCGGCGGAGAGATTGACTAGCCTACCCTCGGCCAAAACATGCACCTTCTTGCCGGACTTCAGGAGGTACTCTTCCACGTTAGGCCTGACTTCTTTGATTTCTTTGGTTAGTTTTTTTAATCCGGACAGGTTCAACTCCACGTCAAAATGTCCGGCGTTGGCGACAATCGCGCCGTCTTTCATTACGTGGAAGTGCGGTACATCTATCACGTGAATGTCCCCTGTTGTGGTCACAAACACATCGCCTATTCGCGCGGCTTCCGCCATTGGCATGACTTTGTAGCCATCCATCCGGGCTTCCAGAGCGCGGAGTGGATCCACCTCGGTGACGATCACGTCAGAGCCCATGCCGTGCGCCCTAGATGCTACACCGCGTCCGCAATAGCCATACCCGGCCACAACTACCGTGCGCCCGGCAAATAATATGTTGGTCGCGCGCAAAATCCCGTCAATAGTTGACTGTCCTGTCCCATAGCGGTTGTCAAAAAAATGCTTAGTCGCCGAATCATTCACGGCAACCACGGGGAACAGTAACTTCTTGCTCCGCTCCAGGGCGCGCAGGCGGATGACTCCGGTAGTGGTTTCTTCAGACGAACCCCAAATATTCTTGGCCATACTTTTCTTTTTGGAATGCAATAAAGAAACCAGGTCGGCGCCGTCATCCATGGTAATATTGGGACGTGTGGACAGCGCTTGATTGAGATGACGATAATAGGTCTTTCTATCCTCGCCGCGAATAGCAAGGACCGGAATTTTGCTGTGGTGAACCAAAGACGCGGCAATCTCGTCTTGCGTGGACAAAGGGTTTGACGCGCACAAAACAACTTCCGCGCCTCCGGCTTTTAGCAGCTCCATTAGATTGGCTGTCTCGCTGGTCACGTGCAGACAAGCGGCCAGTCTTACGCCGGCAAGCGGTTTTTCTTTTTCGAATCGTTTTTTGATTAAGGCCAGAACGGGCATTTCCCGCGCCGCCCAATCAATCCTCTTTTTCCCGGCCGTGGCCAGACGCGAAGACTTGATGTCGGATTTGATATTCATGATGTTTTCTTAATTGAATTCCAATTTAATTTATGATTCTGCGTGCCGTATACTTCTACCGCTTTGGCCGCAACCCGGGAAGCAAGCCGTCCCGCTTGTTCATAAGAATAACCCAAAACCAGGCCTTTGATCAATCCCGCTCGGTAAGCGTCGCCCGCGCCTGTCGGATCAGCGACTTTTCTCACTTTCGCAGGAGGGATCTTGATTTGCTTTCCGGCAAGGTATATTTTGGAGCCTTTCTCTCCCAGGGTTGTAATCACAGCTTGATCCTTCCTTGCTTGATAGCCACTTTTTTTGACCATTATAGCTATCTCGTAATCATTACCAATAATAACCGTGGCTCCACGCTGTCCGGCCAGCAATTGGTTTTTCGTCAGAGCCGGTATCTGCTGGGCCGGATCAAATATATAGAAACACTTCTGTTTCGCACACAGCCCGGCCAGTCGGACCATGTTTTGCGGGTATTCAGCGCCAATGAGTGCCAGATCGTTTTTGGTCTGCTTCGGCATCAGGCTCGGCTCGTACATGGCGCCGGCAAAAAATCCGGTGATCTGGTTGTCCGCGCGGTCTGTAATCGTATAAGCGCCCGCCGTGACCTTTTTTTTGGAAATTTTTACATACCTTGTATCTATCCCGGATTTTTTCAGTTTGTCTAAATACTCCCTGCCATCTGTTCCCAGATTCCCGATCACACTTGGTCTTTCTCCCAAAAGCGAAAGATTATAGGCAATATTGCCGGCGATCCCGCCGGTATTCAATTCCAATTTCTCCACGGCAAAGCTTAGAGAAAGCACATGAATTTTCTTTGGGTCAATATGATCAGCAAAACGACCGCCATAATTCATAATGCGGTCGTAGGCCAACGAGCCGGAAATATAAATCTTTCTTTTCATAAATTATTTTTCCACCTCCGGAGAGGAAGTGATAATGGAGATCGTAGTGGCCTAAATTTTCTTTCGGATATCTTCCGCTATTTTTATTGCTTGCCCTTTATCATAATCTCGATGTGGCCAGGAGGCCAACCTGTTTTCCGTTTTTCTTGGGATTACATGAAAGTGAGTGTGAAAAACATCTTGTCCGGACGCGGCTCCATTATTCGCGGACAAATTGAAAGCATCCGCATTCATAGCTTTTACCACCGCTCCTCCAACTTTTTTGCAAGTTTTTATAAGATCACTCAAAAGATCTTCAGGTGTATCCAATACGTCCGTATAATGATCTTTTGGTATAACCAAAGTATGACCGGGCTGAATCGGCTTGATATCCAAAAACGCCAAGGTCTTCTCATCTTCGTAGACTTTGCTGGACGGCAACTCTCCGGATACAATTTTGCAAAAAATACAGTTCATGAAAGAACATTTGACCTTTGACAATTGACGTATGACTCGAGTTAAAGGTCAATTGTTAAATGTTAATTGTACTTCGTCCAATCAAACCCAATCTCCGGATCATTCCAAGGAATCCTCTTCTCATCCGGCGACTCCGGATCATAAGACTCCGTGGTGTGGTAGAACATCAAGACCGGCTCTTCTGACACTACCTTGTACCCATGCAAGACACCTACGGGGATAACCACGAGCTTGAAGTCGTCTTTCCCAGCCGTCAGCACCTCGGTTTTTTTGTAGGTTTGGGAAGCGGGTCGGTTATCATAAAGTACAATCACGGCCTTACCGGTCGCCACAAACCAAAGATCGTCCTGTCGTTCGTGCCAATGGAAAGCCTTGATAGTGCCCTGGTAAGCTACGGTCAGAGTCGACTGGCCGAATTTTTTCAGCAGGCCTTCATCGCCGCGCAAGACTTCCATCAGATATCCTAGACGGCCGACCTGTTCATCCGTATCCGGTATATCTCTATGTACTTTCAGTTTTTTGATTATTACTCCTTCAATCATATAAAAAAATACTACTCTAGCACAAAGGTAAGGCTCGACTGCTCTCCATCTCGATAAAAATAAATCTGAACCTCGGAGCCCACTACCAAATCATAAATCAGTCGTTCAAAAGAATTTTGCTCATTTATGACTCTCTCATTTATTTTATAAATAAAATCGTTTTCACGCAAACCGCTCTTGGCGGCATTTGATCCAAAAGTCACTGCCGGTTTTCCCGGCGCGGACAAAACAAGCGCGCCGTAATTTTCGGGCAATCCAAGAAAAGCGGAAACCGAAGGAATGATGGAAATATAATTAACGCCCATCTTGACCCTTACCAAATCTTGCTCGTTCAAAAACTTGCTTACGGTACTCAATAAAAATTCTCCGGTCAAAATCCCCTCTGAAGTATGAAAACCAACGACTCGCGAATTCCTGTCACCGATTACCGCGGAAGTGTTATCAAGGCTCAATTCCGGAAAAATGTCCAAATATTCATTTATAGCATCCGATGAATAATATTTTGGATACATTTCAATCGTTCTGGCGTTTTTTTTGAAATCTACCACTTCCACGGACCCATTGGTCCTGTTCAGACTGGGAAGAATCGCAAGCAATTTATCACCGATAAGCAAGTCCCCGGAATTGCCAAAATTAGCGACCGGCAAATTTTTGGCCTCTGACCCCAAAATCACCAAGTCTGAAATCGGGTCAAACTTTAAAACCGTCGCTTCGAAAAAATTCCCATCGTTGGCGATAACCAATAATTTATCCAAATTAGGATTTCCCACGCCCTCTTTTGTAGCCAAAATTATCCCGTCAGAAGTCGCGATAATGCCGTTGGACAAATCAGCGCCGGTAAACCCTTCCTCTCGAGGATCAAGGGTTCCTCGATATCTTAGAATCGTCACAATATTTCGTTTAAGTTGATCATGGACTTCGCCGGCTTTTATTCCTTCATTGATTCTGATCTCTTCCGTTCTATTTACTATTATTGGAAAACCGGGAAAAAATATTCGCAGTCCCGGCAGGGTCGCGAGGCTCGGGAAAACGAAATTCAAAAAAATCAGACTGGCGATCCCGTTGATTACAAAAACAATAATCAGTCCGTAAAGCACCGACTTGGAAGTGATATCGATTTTTTTTCTCCAGAATGATTTGTTCATTTATGAATAAAAAAGTGAAAACGAGCGTTACTACGTCAATGGTAACCAAACTGAAGTCGAAAGTGTAATTATTAGAATCAATATGGAAAACCCCGAATGATAAGCTATTTTCTTTTTATTCAATAATCCCAAAAAATGAAGCCTTGTCATCGTCCATGCCAAATAAAAAATAATGGCGATCACGATTGTCATTGATAAAAAATGCAAAGGCCAAAAAAGCAGCGCCCAAGAAATTTCTGTAAGTCCAAGCGCCAAAAGCAACGCATAAGTGAGTTTTTCTTTACTCTCCGCGTGCGTGTTGAAAATTCCAATCCAAAAAAGGATTGCCGAAAATACAAAAACCAAGGCCATGATGATCCACCAAGCGGGGGTGAAGAAAAAATTGATTGCCCAAATGCCCAAAAAAATCCCGAACGTGGAAAGAAAAAAAATATTCTCCGAAAAAACCGAGTTGAATCTCGCTTGCAAGCTTAATTGCAGTTTGAGAAAAATTACCCCGAGAGCGTACACAAATACTGTCTCCCAAAATTTTGTATTTTGCAAAAATATGAAAATTGAACTCGCGCTAATCCAAAAAATCGGTACCAACAAAAAGGTGAATCCCTCAATCCGATGAATCCCCTTCCTGTGTAAAAAATAATTTATGATCGTCGTTACTACGATCAGCCCGCCTAAGCCGGTCAAAAGCTGCCAAAGAAGAAGGCTCTGCAGACTGAACAGAACAACGAACACTATCGCCAAAAAAAGTGAGCTGAACTTTTGAAACATAAATTAGGTCAAGTCCACATATATTAACAAATTCCTCTGTTTTCCACAAGAATAAATGTGCTTTATTTATTGATTTGCCTTTTTTTTCCAAGCCGATCGCGTTGTAATTAAAAGTCCAATTATTATCAGTGCTAAAGCCAAAATTTGATTCGCTGGAAAATCAAAAAATAGAGTTTTATCTGCGCGCAGGGATTCTATCAAAAACCTACCCAAAGAATATAGAATCAAATAACTTCCAAAAACCTGTCCAAAACTCATCTTTTCCTGTCCTAAAATTACAGATCGGGTTTTTGGTATGATAATTTTAGAAATATACGCCAAAACCAAAAACACACCTAACGCCCAGAGAGATTCGTACAGAAAAATCGGATGAAAAAACTTTTCATCCGTAAAACTAGTCAGCCTGTACTGCTCTGTGACAAACATTTTCCAAGGCAGAGCAGTGGGCAAGCCATATGCTTCCTGATTGAAAAAATTTCCCCACCTTCCTATCGCTTGCCCCAGTACTAGCGCCGGCGCGCACAAATCAGCCACGGCGAAAAAATCAATTTTCTTCACTCGACAGTAAATCCAGGTTGCCAGGATCCCGCCTACAATTCCGCCATATATCCCCAGTCCTCCTCGCCAGATCTGGGGTATCAAGATAAGATTGGCTGAATAAAAATCCCATGCGGAAAGTATATGGTGGACGCGCGCGCCTAGAAATCCCGCGATGACGTTTACAAATACCAAATTTTCAGCAACAGCTTTGTTGATACCAAAATTTTCCGCGTTTTTTCTGACCCAAAAAAAACCCGCAACAACAGCGATAAAAAACGTCAACGAATACATATGTATTCGTAAAGGTCCCAGATAGTAATCTGGATAAAGCAGTATCTCTCCTCGAAAGGCCGGAACGAGAAAAAGAAATGCAAACGCGATTGTCAAAAAACCAATAATTATCATTGAGGCTTTTTTCATTGACCTGTCATCCCGGACCCCGATCCGGGATCCAGGCTCAAAATTAAGATAGTAACCGCCTGATTTTCTACTCCCCGATGCCTTGACTTCGTAAAACGAGGTCGGGTAAACGTGGGAAAACAAAAATTCCTAAAAAAGACTACTTTGTTGGTGCTTGATTGCTTTCTCTACCGCTTCCGGTAATTTTATTTTGAATTCTCGTTTTGTAAAAAAATCCTTATAAAACAGCTTCTCGTTTTTGTCAGCGAAATCGTAAATATCTCTTGTGATTTTTACATCCGCGATGCAATAGGCTTTCAGTTTGTCCAGCTGACCGGTTTTCCAAAATTTTATCGCGTCCAGACCGGAGGCGATTTTGTTGGTATTTAATGTGGCTTCGGCAATGGAATCAAGTTTAATTCTATGCCCCAAGATCTTTTCGACGGATCTCAATAAATCCAATGTCGGGATCTGCGCTAAATCAAATTGAAAATATGGCGTCAAAACTTGATAATCAAAATCGATCAAATTATATCCTATTACCAAATCAGCGTCTTGCAATAATTCACCCAACTTATGAATACTATTTTCTTCAAATACAAAAAATTTATTTTGAGGGTATGAGTAGGCAACCGCGACCGAAACCCGCAACAAATGATTCTTTGTTCTTCCTCCTACTTCATCAAAACTCTTTTGCGTCTCCAGATCGAAGACGATCTTATTTAGCATAGTCAATTCTCTTTTTTTCCCCCCTCTTAAGATAAGAGGGGCTAGGGGGCGTTATGAAATCTCCTTATTTTTCGAGCGAAATGAAATATGGTCGAGAAGTTATCATGGCCGTTCTCGAATGACTCGAACAGTATAACTTCATCATTATAAATTAACCTCAATCTTTTCGCTAATTTTTTAACTCAGCTTATTAATATTCGCATCATTCGCATCACTAATTTGTCGTGAAAAGAAAAGAAACCGATTCGCATTAACCAGAGCAGGAGCTTAAAAAAATAAATATGCATTCTTCCTGATAAAAAAAGCCTGTGCTTCCCTTCTGCAAACTCGCGCCGACAGAAGGATACACAAGGCAAGGTTGATCGGCGTAAAAGCGTTACTCGTTTATTCTAGGTTTGTTCATGAGATCTCTTGCTAGAAATTTTGTAAACAAAAACATAGATGAAACAAAGATCCCCAAACCCCAAAAAATAGAACTGACTAGTAACCAAACATTGTTGGATTCAAGACCAAGTCCTAAGACTAAAGTCTGGTCTGTAATCCACAGCGCAGCAATCGCACTTCCCCACAGAATTGTAACGAAGAGCAAAAATCCTATAATAGCTCTCATCATCTTCCTCCTGTCTGACTTTGCAGAGAATAGCATACTTTGCCAAGTTAAGCAATTTTTATTATAATGAATTGTAATTACAACAGTATCTTCCCCTCCCTCCGCCCAAGGCGGATGGGGAGGGATCCGCCATCTGGCGGAAGGGAGAGGTTAGAACCATAGCCTGTGCATCAACCTCTCTTCCCGCCCGCATCGCCTTGCGAAGCAATGGCGGGCAGGCAATACCCCCACTCTTGGGGAGAAAAAATATATTACATGTCTCGAACATTGGCTCTCGAAACTCCCAAAAAAATAGGCAAAAAAATAACAGTTGCCGGATGGGTTGCCTCACGTCGCGATCACGGCGGTCTTATTTTTATTGACCTGCGCGACCATACCGGGATTGTCCAGCTGACCTGCGATCCGAAATCCAAACCTGCTTTTGCTTTGGCCGAAAAAGTCAGAGATGAATTCGTCCTCGAAGCGACCGGTACTTTGCGCAAAAGATCGCCAGAGATGATCAACAAAAATATTCCTACCGGCACCGTAGAACTCAAAGTGGAAGAGCTGATCGTACTTAATACAAGCAAGACACCGCCTTTTGAAATTCATGAAACTTCGGGAAAAGTTAACGAAGAACTTCGGCTCAAATACCGTTTCCTGGATCTTCGTCGAGATAAAATGCAAAAGATGCTCAAGCGCCGACACGAGATGATCCAACTGATTCACCAATATATGAGTAAAGAAGGATTTATCGAGGTACACACGCCTATTCTGACCAGCTCTTCCCCGGAGGGCGCGCGCGATTTTTTGGTGCCTTCGCGC
>Ga0209541_10018317_pt1 | contig 10147 bp, 12 predicted proteins | sample RifCSPlowO2_01_FD_184027 | JGI IMG/M metagenome (GOLD analysis project Ga0209541, IMG submission 184027) | Groundwater microbial communities from Rifle, Colorado - Rifle CSP2_plank lowO2_0.1 (SPAdes) (version 2) | ecosystem: Environmental > Aquatic > Deep subsurface > Groundwater | place...
CGATATTTATATCATAGACTACAAAACAAGTTCAAGGGATGATATTACAGAGGAATATAAGCTGCAGCTTGCGATTTATGCCCTTTTATATAATGAAAAATATGAGCAAATCCCAAAAAAAGTTGGGTTGCATTTTCTTCGCCACGGAACAAAAAAATTTATTGAGGTTTCAGAAGAATTATTGGAAAAAGCAAAAAAAGAATGCGAGTTAATACATATAAACACTGAAAGTAATACTATAGAAAATTACGACAAAAATCCAGGGCCTTACTGTAGGTGGAAGACAGGACAGTGCAGCTTTTATGATATATGCTATGGAATTAAAAAACTTGAAGATTTTTATGAAAAAGAAAAATTAGTGCAGCTTAAAGATGATTAAGGAAACAATATTATTAACTTATCTTGTTTTGTTTTTTATATATCTCGCCGCAAAGAGTATTATTTTTTACAAAAAATTTTCTATAAATCCTTTGGCTTTTTCTAAGGGGATGGTTAAGGAGAAACTGCAGTGGTTTGGGTTGTTTTTTATTTTGTTTATCTATGGAATCATGATTGTTGTTTTTAATCTAGGAATATTCGGTCCTGCATTTGAGAATATTTTTTTGGATATTTTGGGATATTTTTTGCTGATCAAGGGTTTTGTTCTGTTTATAATATCGCATGCGCAGATGGGAAAATCATGGAGAATGGGAATGGATAATAAGACAAAAACAAAGTTAGTAAAAACAGGTTTTTTTGGTCGCAGCAGAAATCCAGTTTATACAAGTCTTTTAACGCAGGCTCTTGGAATAACAATTCTTATGTTTAATATTACAACAATTATTGTATTGATTCTGTTATCAGCCAATTTTTACCTTGTAATAAAAAGCGAGGAAAAGTTTTTAGAAAAAAAATTCGGAAAAGAATATCTAAAATATAAAAATAAAGTTAGAAGGTTTATCTAAAATTTGTATAAGAGAGACACAGATTTAAATAATCCTGTCTGCCTGCTGGTTCTTCAAAGTATAAAGGCAAAAAGTGATGTCTTCCGCTTCCAAAAAGATAAGCATCAAGGTAGCATGCTGATTCATCCATCGCTCTGTTTCTGTTTAGTACAAGGGACATCCTCTCTATTTCATCAAGTTCAAAATCTAAAAAAGGAACAAATCCGCTTCTGTCATATGCCCGGACTATTTCTGAAAAACACCTGGCTCTTGCTTCCTCTCTACCATATATGCCGCTTCTGAATCTGCCGGCAGTGCAGGCATTTACCCACCCCCTTTGTTGTTCATAATTTATGTGTTTAACAGAATTAACTATGCCTTCTTCATCAGACGTTTCTACTGCATACAAAAACCTCTCAAGATTATCCCTCAAATTTTGTGCATAATCCGTCATGTTTCTGGGGACGCATTTTGATAAAGTATCAAATTTCTCATCTTCAAATCCCATTGCATCAGCAAGTATGGCTGCTTCTTCGCATTCTCTTGCAAATCTTGCCTTTCTGTAATCCCTATACATATCAAGTAATCCATACGCCCCTTCTCCGCTTGCCTCTTCAAGGCATCTCTCAAAATATCTTGCTTCTGCAGCATGATGGCCTATAGATTCAATGTCTTCGCTGATGTCAAGCCTGCTTTTTAATAATGCTTCAAGTTCTCTTGATAATATGGAAGGATCATTCCTGTTTCCGTACAAAATCTCCATATATGCTGCCTTTACCCTTATTTCCTGTCTCCAGTGATCAGCATCTTCAGGCTTTTCATTAGATTCGCATCTAAACATTCTATAATATTCCTCTGCAAGCGCTTCAATGTCACTATCTCTTTCTCTGAGTACTCCCCCTATTTCTTCGGTTAACATTCTGATTTCTTCTATTTTTTCTAAAAAAGGATCTTCAAAAGTTATGTTTGCTGAATTCCTATATATGTTTAATTTTAAGCCAACTAATTTTAATCTTAATTCCCCGGAAGTATCTGTCTCTGTATTTTTATTTGTTTTATTATCAGGTTGTTCTGCATAGTGAGAATTAATGTGGTGTATCGTAGCGCAAAGTCCCATAGAGAGTGCGCCACCCAATATAAATTTCCAGTTAGGCATTTAATTTTTGATAATGATAAATTTATAAAATTAGCTATTGTGCAGTAAAATCATCTCACATATATTGAAACTTTTGTCTCCAACATGGGCCTGGCATCTTTAGCAGCGTCAATAAACTCTTGAACATCAGGTCTTAAACGTACAGAAAGTCCGCAATCTTTCTCTGAAAAAAGCATAACAAGTCTATTTAAAAAATTTGGATCTGAATAAGTATATGTTTTATCTGCCATAATTTTATTCAACCTCAAATCCCAAATGTTCTCTAAGGAGCATTTTAGTTAAACCAATATTTTTTGTATAAGACGCATCTGGATGTCCTGTGTATACACCTGCCCATAAAGGGCCTTTACTTAACCTAAATAAAACAGTTAATCTTCTTAATTCACGGGTCTCTAATTTTAAACCATCATAATTTGCCTTTATATTAAATGGTGTTAGTAATCTAATTGATTGGTCTACAGTTTTTTCATTAAAATCAACTTGAATAATATCTTCTGATCGAGATCTAACTGCAGCATCTGGCACATTTCTTCTTCTATAACTGATATTGTCGCCTCCATAATGCGGAAATTGAAGAAAAGCTTTCTCACCAAATCTATGTTGGTGCCCTAAAACAAAACCACCATAACTGCCTATTCTATCACATAAATCTGTAATCGTATTACCAGTAATTTCTCTTTCTTTTCTAGCCAAACTTTCATCTATTTCTTGGAAAGCATTGCACATCTCTTGGTGTCTCATTAAACTTTCTCTAATATCATCTCCAGCAACCTTAATTCTTTCTCTAACTATCTCTTCACCAGCTTTTTCTTCTACATAGAAATAAACATTAGATATATCAACAGGCAATCTCTTATGTTCTTCTGGAGCAAATTCTGGATTAGGTATAACCACAGGATCTTGAACAGCTAAACTTAAAGCAGAATACATAGATTCCAACTTAGCAAGAATATTCAAATCTGTCTCTCTAGAATCTATATTAACCATTTTAGTATACTCCCAAGAATTTTGGGATTATCATCCTTTTGTAATTTAAGTAGAAAAATAAATTATATAAATCTATCTAATCTGGAATAGCGCATGCCCTTGTGCATGCATTTCCGCAGCAGCTTCCTATATTTCCTAAAATTGCACCGCGCGGACATTTGCTTTTTACTTTTGGCCTGTGATTCTCCTGTTTTTGGCTGTATGGAAAAATAACACCCATATATCCTGTATTATTTAAAAATAGCTGAGGAACAGAAGTATAAGCAGTTCTGGTTTTATATCCTTCATCTTTTGGTGGATTATAACTTTTAGCCAAAGTACTTCTCCTTGTAGAATCTTATTAATTCTTCTACAGCAGGTATTACAGCTTTATTTCCAATTCCAATTTTTAATTTCTTTTGTACATCTTCAATAGTTAAAGCACCGTCTAAAACAGCTTCTTCTATATCTTTATCTGTAGTTTTTGTATCTGGATCAACAATTCTTGCACCTTCAATTATAATTCTAGTGGTTTGTTCAGATCTTCTGAAGTAATCGTTAATTGCACTTCTTAATGCTTTATCGCCCAATACTGAACAGTGGAATTTTCTATTTGGTAAACCTCCAAGTCTTGCCATTATATTTTGTGGTTTTAATTTTAATGCATCATCAATTTTCATACCGCCATTTTCACTTGCCATTACTGTAAGCATTGATGTTGAACTAATTGCTGATGCACACCCAAATGTTTGAAACTTACATTCTGTTATTTTATCATTTTTTTTATCAACTTTTATCCAAATTTTCATTGCATCTCCGCATGCAGGACTTCCAACCATACCAATACCATCCGCATTCTTAGAATATTCTTCACCTTCAGAATCGTTCATAAGTAAATTTCTCGGATTGAAAAAATGTTCTTTAACAGTATCAGTATAAAACCACTTTTTGCTGTCCGCCTTTGCTTTAACATCTGGATGTAGACTTAATTTTGTAGTCGTTTGTATTTCCATTTTACTTTTTCCTCCTTGCTTCAATTATATGTTCAGCAGCAACATTAACAGGGCTGATCTTTCTTAAAATTTCAACAATTCCTGGTAAAACCTCTAAAACCTTGTCAACATCTTCTTCAGTTGTTTCTCTTCCTAAAGTAAATCTTATGCTTCCATGCGCAGCCTCATAAGGCAATCCGGTTGCGATTACAACATGGCTTGGATCTAGTGTTTGACTCGTGCACGCACTGCCAGTTGAAGTATAAATATTATACTCATTAAGATATAATATCAAAGCTTCTCCCTCTATATCTAAAATAGAAACATTTGCATTATTTGGCAATCTTTGGGTTGGATGTCCGTTCAAAAAAGTTTTTGGTATTTTCTCCAAAACACCATTAACCAATCTGTCCCTTAATTTTGTTAATCTTGCAGTTTCTTCATCTTTTTCAGTTTGAGCTAATTCTAAAGCTTTAGCAAATCCCATTATACCTGGAACGTTTTCTGTACCGCTTCTTAAATTTCTTTCCTGTCCGCCGCCATGTATCAAAGGGACTAACTGAACTCCTGTTTTAACATAAAGTATTCCTACACCTTTCGGTCCATAAATCTTGCTTCCATTTATACTCATTAAATCAGCATTTAATTTCTCAACATCTAAGTCACAGTAACCAGCAGCTTGGCAGGCATCTGTATGAAAATAGATGTTATGTTTTCTTGCAATTTCTCCAATTTTTTTTACAGAATTTATTGTTCCTATCTCATTGTTTGCATACATAACAGTTATCAAAATAGTATTTTCTTTTATTGCATTTTCAACGTCTTCAGGATTAACCATTCCATATTCATCAACATCTAAGTAAGTAACTTCACAGCCTTCATATTTTTCAAGATATTCGCATGTATGAAGCACAGCATGATGTTCAATTTTGGTTGTAATAATATGATTTCCTTTATCTTTCATTGATTTTGCTAAACCCTTCAAAGCCAGATTAATGCTTTCAGTTCCGCCACCAGTAAAAATTATTTCTTTGGCCTTGGAATTTATTATTTTAGCAACTCTTTCCCTTGCACCTTCAATAGCATCCTTAGCATCCAAACCCTTTCCATGAAAACTTCCAGGATTGCCATAAACCACATCAAAGTATTTCAGCATCTCTTCCTTTACCTCAGGCCTTGTTTTTGTTGTTGCTGCATTGTCTAAATAAATTTCTCTCATATTTGTCTCCTAATCTGTATTAGATTTTGTTTTATTTCAGGAAGTTCAAAACACGCATTACATCCGTTTAATTCTTTTTTTAATGTTCTATGAATGTTGCATACAATCTTTTCTTTTCTTGATAAATTTAGTAAATATTGTATATATCTTATTGAATCAAGTTCATTGTTTATACTTCCTGCAGCCTGATTTATATTTTCTTTAAGTGTTTTTGTTAGCTTTATTTCATTCCCCCTTTTTCCGCTTAAATACTGATTAACCGCTGCTTTTGTAACGCCTAATCTTTTTGCTATCTCTGTCTGCTTTAATCCACTAGAATTCATGGCAATTGTTATTTCTCGCCTGATGCTAGGTATAACATACCATACCTCTAGTTCCTGAATGAGTTCCATATAAAAGGTAACAATAAAAGATATATAAAGTTAACGATAGTTAATAAAAAACAAAATATGGCAATTATTTATAAGATTAAAGTGGGGACGCAGGGATTCGAACCCTGATCAAACGGTCTCTTCATCATGCGACATACCTTTTTATATCATCGCTTTTCAGCTCATCGCTCCATAACTGGAGCCGCTTATAATAACCAGGTTATACTACGCCCCCGATATCATTTTAAAATAAATTATTTGTATTTAAAACATACTATTTTATCTAACTACCAACCTGGCTATTGCTTTTTGGAGTTCTCTGCAATCACGATACCGCTGAGATTTATCTGATGATGTAGCTTTTGCGATGGTCTCCAAAACTGAATCTGGAACTTCAATTCTTGGTTCTGCTTCTTGAGGTGTGTTTAGCCCGTAAATCATTGCCCTGCATAATCTTCCAACTTGGTATACATCAAATGTAAAATCTATTTCTGTATTTCCTCTCCTATATTCTGGAGGTACATCATTCCAAGTGTCTATCCCCTCATTCAGTATATACTTTCTTCTTACACAATTGTAATCAAACACTATTGTATCTAGGGTTGCAGCATTTACAAAAACATCTTTTGGTTTGAGATCGTGTTTAATAAATCCAGCACCATTAATCAGTCCCAAACCAAATGCTATTTGATTCATAATTTTTAAAGCAAGTCTGAAATTCCATCCACCCATCACACGATGATCACCATATGGAAAAATCCCATCTAAAAAATTGTCGAGTAGCATACTTGATGGCCCAATGTAAGGATAAATCTCTTCAAGTGGTGTTCCTATCTCTCCTCTTATCTCTACAGGAGTAAGAAGTGAAGGGTGTCTATTTTTCATTAACCAATACATAAATTCTAGTTGTTCTGGTGTCGGACGACAGGTGTTTCTTTTTAGTAAATAAAATTTATTGTCATCACCTTCCCCTCTATAAACTTTTGACATGTAGCCAGTTTTACCAACTAATTCTGTTAAGTTTTTTAATTTCATTTTTAAAAACTTACACAAGCAGTAAATAAAAAGATTTATATTCTAAGGAACAAGTTTTAGGGCCCTCTCTAATTTTATTATCCACCCATCTAAACCTACCTCGCATACTTCTGTAACCTGCAGTTCCAATCTCGCCCCAAAATTTTCACAAGTATTTTTTATTTTTTCTAGCTTTGGCCTTGCATTTTTTAATGCTTCCCTGCTATTTCTGGCTGCTTCATATGCCACATACTCCAAAAAAAGATCGTTGTTTTTGCTGCTGCGAACATCGTAATGAACTGCAAATAATTTATATTCTCCCATTATTAATATGCAGGAACACAAATATTTTAAAGATACCTATTGCTTTAAATCATCCTTTAAACAAGGCGCAACTTTTACATCAAGCATTGTTCGCAACCCAGGTTCACAGCTTAAAACAGCAGGAATTAAATTTACAGCATGGGCTGTTGTTGTTAAATCTCCAGAAGGAACATTCATTGTATTTACTAAATTAGTATGCTTTCCATAAAGATAGATTGTGTGTTTGTAATCTGTTTTTGGGTCAACCCTGCCAAGTTCTTCCAAAATTATTTTCGCCTTTCCATTTGAATAACCAACACCAACCTGGTCAAAGCCGCATACTTTTCCTTTAGGCACGCTTTTGTATCCCGGAACATTAATATTCCTGTCAGCAACTACAGGTTTCTTTGTTTCTTTTATTTTGTCAACCTTCCATCCAAGAGCATGTGCAACCATATAAATACATTCAGGAAGCCCGATGTGTACAGGCAATTTTCTGTTTTTTATGCCCTTATAAAATTCATCTGTTTTCATCCCAATACCAATATTATTTTGTATCGCCTGTCCAAAAGGAGCAAAATTAACTAATCTTGTAATTTTGATTTTATTTACGTCCGGAAGTATTCCGCTTAATGCAAGCACAAGATAGTCCATCATGAATCCAGGATTTATCCCTGATCCAAGTATTCTTGCATTGTTTCTCTTTGCAGCATTATTCATATCCCTGCATAATCTTGGATATTTGACAAAAGGATAACCCATCTCCTCTGCTATTGTTATCACATTTACCCCTGATTCAACAGCAGGTTTTATCTGTTTCCAGACTTCAGGAACATAAGAAACAGCAGCATGCAGCATTACATCTGGTTTTAATTTGTAAGCCTGTTCAGCGCTGTAGCATTTCACTCCTGTTTTTTTCTTCCATCCGGCAACTTCAGAAATATCTCTTCCAAATTTTTCTTCGCTCCTAACAACAGCACCCACAAGTTCAAGATTTTCCTTATTAAGAACCCACTCAGCCATCCTGCTACCCATTGCACCAAGTCCAAACTGCAGAACTCTTACCCTCTTTTTCATCAAGAATTTAAAACAATAAAAGATATATAAATATTGGGTAATCATTTGATAAATCAGTTAGATACATTAACTATTTATTAGTAATTACAAAGCAAAAAGTTTATAAATTATGAAGTTTTTTATAATAATATGAAATTCAGGAATTTGCTTGCAATGATACCTGTTTTGGCTGCTTATTCATGCACTTTTGATGAAAGCGGTCTGCCTGGCGGAAGATTACCCCAATATGACCCATCGGCAGATGCAAGGGCATACACGCTTGATGATGGAAATAACAGAAAATCAAAAGACAAAGGACTTGATAGTTTAATCACAAAAAAAGAAGACAGTGGTGTTGATTCTGGTATTCCATCTAAAGATGCAGGATTGGATTTAGGTGTATCTCATGATATGGGGAGAGACGCTCCTTATTCTATAGATGAAGGTGTTAGAAGTGATGCAGGTGTTTCTGATTTAGGAAGACGCGATCTTGGTACAGGGCAGGATCTTGGAAGGGATTTTGGTGCTGCTGATGTTTATAGGCCTGACATGGGCAGAGATGCAATAACAATATTTCCAGATATTATAATTAGGCCATTTGATTTGGGTAGCGATGCAAGAGATGGCAGTTTGGATTTAGGTGTCGATGGATTGTCAAGAGATTTAGGGTTGGATGGAATAGTTGCTGATGCCTCTAGAGATATGGGACCAGATGGCCCAGTATTGCCAAGACCATACGAATGTGATGAAAACACTGTTGTTTTATACCACTTTAATCAGCCTGAACCATTTGTAGATTCATGCAGAAGCCACAATTTAACAAACAATGGCACAACAGAATCTTCAGGACAGCCAGGATTTGGACAGGCGAGAAATTTTAATAACAGAAGTTATCTTGAAACAGCAGATGCCCCAGATTTAAATTTTGGTTCTGAGCAGGATTTTACTTTTGAGGTTAGGGCGAGAATTAGTACAAATCCACAATCTCTAGATTTTATGATCGGAAAATTACCTAGTGGCAGTCCTGCTTCTGGTTATGGGATATTTTACTATGAAGCTGGGTGGTGTTGTCCATATTGGGATGCTGGTGCAACTTATCTGGTAAATAGCAGGGAGAACTTAGTAGATGAAGCTTGGCATGAAATAGCATGTGTTCGTGATAATGCTGGGAGAAGAATTACTATGTATATTGATGGAGAACCAGTTGTCAATGGTGAGATTCCATTAGCCAATGTAAATACTCCAGCCCCCCTTGTAATAGGCAACAGCCAACAAGGGATTATACACGGTTGGGGTTCTTATGCAGGGGATATAGACGAAGTAAGAATCAGCGACGTTGCAAGAACATTTGTTCCTGGGGAAGTAGTTGAGTAAAAAATACCAGAAGATTATTTGCCTTTAATAAAATTTCTTAGTAAAAAAATAAACTCTTTCCTGTACCAGCTATAATTTTTAACATATATGTTTTTTATAGTTTTTTCACTAGGAAAAATTTGGATGAGTGCAAACAAAGTTGCCGAAAAAAGCAAGCATTTTTCATTTCTTTTCTCTTAATGGAAGAGAAGAACTTCTTGCTGAAACAGGCCTTCCAAGCAAAATATACCTGGCAACAGCAGGAGGCAGCATTAATTTTCCAATTAAATGTATCTTGCCCTCAAGAACATAAGATATTATCTTTTCCTCTTTTGGTTTTACAGAAGCAAAATCCCAGACCATTGTTGTACCGTGCGCTGATGCCTTTACTTGGCCTGGCCTTAAGGCACTGTATTTTGTTGGTGCTTTGATGGCAGCAGGCACAGTGTCAATTACTCTCAAATTATTTACAGTAAGACTTCCCCTGTTTCTTATGTTAAGGACTATTTTCACAACTCTTACTCCGCCGCCCTCGCTGTGCATTGCAAGAACTCTTTTGGCAATAACAACAGCATTTCTCTTTCTGAAAACATAAATGCCTGCCAGCAGAACAATCAAAACAACAATAATCAATACAAGTGTTCTGTAACTGGTGGTATACTCAACGCTTTTTTGTTCTTTTGGCCCAATGTTCAGTTCCCATTCAGCAAGATAACCGTCATCATTTTTTGTTACTCTTGTTGGTTCCTGTTCAAATTTAGTAAATTTAAAAGCAAAAGCTCCAAACTGTCTTG
>Ga0209541_10018320_pt1 | contig 10146 bp, 7 predicted proteins | sample RifCSPlowO2_01_FD_184027 | JGI IMG/M metagenome (GOLD analysis project Ga0209541, IMG submission 184027) | Groundwater microbial communities from Rifle, Colorado - Rifle CSP2_plank lowO2_0.1 (SPAdes) (version 2) | ecosystem: Environmental > Aquatic > Deep subsurface > Groundwater | place: Rifle...
TTATGTTTTGCCTCCTCTGGATTTGTTGAATAAAAACGAGGTCTCTCCTACTTCAGGAAATATAAAAGAAAATTCAATGATAATAAAAAGCACCCTTGAAAATTTTGGAATTCCGGTTGAAATGACGGAAGTTAACGTGGGGCCCACCGTTACCCAATACGCCTTTAAGCCCGCTGAAGGGGTAAAACTTTCCAAGATAACCACTCTTTCAAATAATCTTGCCTTGGCCCTTGCCGCCCATCCAATAAGAATAGAGGCTCCCATCCCGGGCAAATCTTTGGTTGGGATTGAGGTGCCAAATAAAGTAAGGTCGGTTGTTACTTTAAGAAACTTGATTTCCCAGACGGCTTTTCAAAATTCGGCCAGCCCGTTATTGGTTGCTTTAGGCCGCAATGTTTCCGGTTCACCCGTTTACGCGGATATAACAGAAGGTCCTCATCTTTTGGTGGCAGGGGCAACGGGCACCGGTAAAACAATATTTTTGAACACCTTAATTTTAAGCCTGCTTTATAAATGCACCCCGGACAATCTTAGAATGATTATGGTTGACCCCAAAAGAGTTGAATTCCAGCATTACAACGACATCCCGCATCTTTTGTGCCCTGTAATTTATGACGCTACAAAAACCATAAACGCCCTGCAGTGGCTGACAAGGGAAATGGAAAGAAGGTTTGAAGTTTTTTCAGAAATTCCGACAAGGAATTTAGCCACCTATAATCAAAATAAGTCGGTTATTGCCGCGGGGCTTCAATTGCCATATATCGTGTTTGTGGTTGACGAGCTGGCCGATTTAATGGCGGCAAAAGGCAGAGAAATTGAAGTGGGTGTTGTCCGGCTGGCCCAGATGGCAAGGGCAACAGGCATTCATTTGGTGCTGGCGACCCAAAGGCCGTCTGTTGAAGTTATCACCGGCCTGATTAAAGCCAATGTTCCAACAAGAATCACTTTTCAGGTTGCTTCCCAGGTTGATTCAAGGACTATTTTGGACACGGCCGGGGCCGAAAAGTTGTTGGGTTCCGGCGACATGCTGTTTTTGTCAGCCAAGTCGGCTAAAATAGGCAGAATTCAGGGTCCTTATATCTCTGAAAAAGAAGTTAAAAAAGTATCTGAATTTATCGTGGGTCAAAAAGAAAAAATTCAGGAGCCTCAATCGGTTTTGGTGCAGAATTTAATGCAGGCGCTGGATGTCTCCGACCCGAAAGAAGCTAAGGAAAACGGCGGAGAATTTTTTGGAAACAACGACCCTTTATTTGCGGAAGTTAAAAAAATTGTTTTGGAAACTCAAAAAGCGTCTGCCTCGTTTTTACAGCGCAGGTTAAGAATCGGTTATTCGCGGGCGGCAAGATTAATTGATATGCTGGAGGAAGAAGGGATTGTCGGCCCGGCTGACGGAGCAAAACCCCGCGAGGTCTACGCAAACAAAGCAGATTTTACTTCCAAAATTTCCGGAGCCAGCCCCGACGAATCAGAAGATTCGGCTGATGGCGGCGAATGGACAAAAGTTTAAAAAAGGTTTCCAGCCGATTTTATGTTCAGACTTGATAAAAATGAGTTCAAAAGTTTGCTATCACAAATTGTGATAGCAAAATATTATAAATACTTTTAAATTTACAAAATAGTTTATAAATAAATCTATACGGACAAGAAGACGAATTTACACAATATCGCAGATGTATTATCCGCGATTCGTGAAAATCCGCAATAAATCCGTGAAAATCTGTATTAAAATGGCAAAAGAAAAAAAAGACCCTCCTTCGCATAAAGCTTCGGAAGGGCAAGATAAAAAAGAAAACAAGGCGCTGATAAACGCGGTCAATGAAATTAAAGAACGTTTCGGGGAGGGCGCGATTATGACAATGCGGGAAATCCGCGCGGTGAACGTGGATGTAATCCCAACGGGCTCCATTGCCATGGATTTGGCTTTGGGAGTCGGGGGAATGCCCCGAGGCAGAGTAATTGAAATATACGGGACGGAATCTTCGGGTAAGACAACCTTGTCTTTGCACGTAGTAGCTGAAGCCCAAAAAAAAGGCGGAGTTTGCGCCTTTGTTGACGCGGAGCACGCCATGGATCCAGATTATGCCGCCCGATTAGGTGTTAACGTTGACGACCTGCTGATTTCTCAGCCGGATTCCGGAGAACAAGCTCTGCAAATCGTAGAAACGCTTGTGAAAACAGGCAATATTGATGTTGTTGTTGTTGATTCTGTGGCAGCTCTAACCCCCCAGCGGGAAATAGAAGGGGAGATTGGCGACCAGCACATAGGCCTTCAGGCGCGCATGATGAGCCAAGCAATGAGAAAATTATCGGGCATCATGTCAAAAACAAACACAATAGTCATATTTTTAAATCAGACAAGAATGAAAATTGGAATGGTTTTTGGAAATCCGGAAACCACGCCAGGGGGATTAGCTTTAAAATTTTATGCTTCTGTGAGGGTTAATTTGACAAGAACCGCCCAGATAAAATCAGGGGATTCAATTATTGGCAATAGGGTAAAGGCAAAAGTTGTAAAAAATAAGGTGGCCGCTCCCTTCAGGACAGCTGAGTTTGACATTTATTACAATGAGGGAATTTCAAAAACAGGAGATGTTTTAAGAATGGGGATTAACGCCGGAGTCATAAAACAGTCGGGGAGCTATTTTACCTTTGAAAATACAAAAATGGGTCAGGGGACAGAAGGAGCAAAAACCTTTTTAAGGGAAAACAAGGACGTAATGAAACAGATAAAGAAACTGATTATTGAAAAAGCGTAAATACTAATAATTTGAAATTTAAAATTTACAATTGGAACCGCTTATTACATAGCTGTAATTCTGCGGAATTAAGGAATCAATTTGAAATTATCAAATTTTAAATTTAAAAAACATATGGGAGAAATACCAAACAGGGAACCAGAAGAGGAGAATCCAAAACAGGGGGAGCGAGTGGAATTGGAGAAGATGAAAGCAGAAATGCTCCAGGAGTTAGACAGGTGGAGAGATGAGCAACTTGAAAAAATACACAAGGAAACCGAAGAAGCGGAGAGGGTTTTGATTGAAGGTGCTAGAAAAAAAATGGATGAATTGGAAAAAGAATGGATGAAATCTATAAGGGAAAAATTTGAAAAATAACCAGAACAGCTGGACCTTTCTAATGACTCAATAGTTGTTGAGTTGTTGGAAAAACAACTAAAAACAGCTCTCGGCTCAGAGCCGTTTTTTTATTTTTAATTTATGAAATATCCCGCGGAGCATTAATTATTTCAGCAAAAAGTTTTCCTTTGTAAATACGATCGTATTGACAAAGGAAGATGCTTTAAATAAAATAAAATTGAAGAATCATTAAACAAAAAGTAAAAACAGAATTGTGAAAGCAAGATACGGAGAGGTTACAAAAGATGTTTTATTGATATTGGCCGGCATCGGCCTTTTGGCTGTTGCCGCAACCTCGCCATATTTTTTGATAAACATAGCAAGGGGTCTTATAAAATATAAAAGATATAATAAGGGGAGCGATAAGGTTGTTGATGAATCGAGACTGGCTAAATCTTTAGGCGGTTTAAATAAAAATAAAATTATAATTATAAAAAAAGAAAAAGATAAATTTATGGTTAAGTTAACTGAAAAAGGAAAGAAGATTGTCAAAGAAATTCTATTTGATGAAATGAAAATTGAAAAACAAAAAACTTGGGACGGAAAGTGGCGGATAGTTATATTTGATATACCAGAAAGAAAAAGAAGAAACATGAGAGATGCGATGAGACAAAAACTGCGGATGATAGGCTTTTTCCAGCTTCAAAAAAGTGTCTGGGTTCATCCTTATCCTTGCGAAAAAGAAATTCAACTTTTGTGTGAGGTTTTTAGGATAAATCCATTTGTAAATATTATTACATCAGAAAAAATATACAACGACGACATTTTGTTAGGCCACTTTAAGCTGTCGAGATAAAGCTTTTCCTTTGTATCTACGATCGTGAGTACAAAGGAAAAGCCTTAAGGGGATAAATGGTTTCTTTTTGATTGGGTGAGAGTAAAAGAAAACCAATCAAAAACAGCTCGGCTGATGACGGTTCAGAGCTGTCTTCGTCGCTGCGGCTCCTCGCAATGACACATTCGTGATTCGTGAAAATCCGTCCGTTTAACGGGGCAAGTACGCCATCAGCCCCATTTGCCGCGCTCTTTTAATAGAATTAGAAATTTTTTTTTGATGCCGGTTGCAGAGTTTGGTTTTTTTTCTTGGTTTTATCTTATAAAAACCAGATACAAAACGGGACAATGTTTCTGTGTCTTTAAAATCAATATTATCTATATTTTTTTGGCAGAAGTAGCACACGGTTTAAATTTTCAATTTTCAATTTTCAATGAATTCATCAATGATTTAATTTTCAATTCATTGGAATTTGGATTTTGAAAATTGGTATTTTAGAAAGGGATATCCTTTATATCAATTTCGTCTGTTGGCTTGTCCTCAAAAGATACCGATTGGGCTTTTGGCGATTCTTTATTTTCTTCTTCATTATCGCTCTGGCCCGGGGGAGCGTAATTTTCTTCAATAACAGGTATATCATCCTGTTTTGCTGTTTCCGGCTGATTGTTCGCAAAGGCCGGCTTGCCGTAATTTGAACCGCCGCCGGAAATCCCTCCGCCTTTCGGACCCAACTGCAGAGCTTCGGCTATTATTTCGGTTCTATATTGCTTTATACCTTGAGTATTAGTCCAATTTCTTGTTTTTATCCTTCCTTCTATTAAAACCAAAGAGCCTTTATTCAGGTATCTTGAGCCTATGTCGGCCAGCTTGCCAAAGCAAACTATGTTATGAAACTCCACATCCTGTTTTTTTTCTCCGGAAGAGTCAGTGTAAAATCTGTTTGTGGCTATTCCAAAGCTTGCAACTTGCTGGCCCGAAGGCAATGACCTTACTTCCGGGTCGCGGGTCACGTTGCCTAATACGAAAGCTTTGTTTAAATTCATCATTGTGATACCAATAATACGAATGCGCATTCCAATGATACGGATATTAGTATAATTGGAATGAAATTAGTATATTAGTATCGCGCTCTTATTCGCCTAATAGTTCGTCTAATTTTTGTTCAATGTCCTTTAATTCAACCTTCCCTTTTGCGCCATTTTTAGCTATCTCCGCATCCTTGGATTTCGCCGTTTCTTTTCCCGCTTCAAAAACCTTTGCCGGTTTTGTCCTTGTTTTTGATTTTTTCCACGCCTTTATCGGATTTTTTACCACCGTCATTTGGCGCAGAATCTTTTCGTCTTTTAACAGAGCGCTCTGAAGCTCGCTAATTTTTTCGGGCTCCATTTCAAATTCCAAAACACCGAGAAATCCGGAGGCGCTTTTTTTTATCGGATAAGCCAGGGTTCTTGCGTTTGGGTTTATCTGTTTTAAAATAATCCCCTCGTTGCTCTGAACCGCGGATTCTATTTCCCTTGCTTTGGCTTCTGCTTCTTCTGAGCTAATTTCCGAAGCTATTATGTATGTTAATTCGTATGTCTTCATTTTTTTATCCGTGGCAACCCGCTATTAATCAGTGGCAATCTTTTCTGTGTGCTTACTATGCTTTCTGATTACACGGATGATAGCGGATTTGCGCTGATGTCTATTACCCGAATAATAGCAGGTTGCTCTTGAAAAATCAAGAGTTTGGTGGGAGAATTAAAAAAACAACATTATTAAAAAAACAAAATTATGAACCGCGAACAGGAAATAAAAGAGTTAAAACAGGAGTATTTCAAACTGTCGGAAAAATTTACTCCCGGGAAAATAAAAGAGCGCCCGCTTTTTGATTTAAGCGAAAAAGGAGAAATAAAACTTACCCTGACAAAAGAATTAATAGACAAATTAGAGCTTGAAAAGTGGCTGGCGAACTATAAAAAAGAGGCAAAGGTTTCAACGGGGGGGATACGCGGCGCCCAGAATATAATTTATTACTGGGATACCCGTTTCCCCATTAACCAAATGGGGGTTGCTTTGGCCACCCTTGGCAAAGCAATGGTTTTAAAAGATGAAATTTCAGGGCAAATAAACAAAATTGTTGCGGGAGAAGTCCGTTACAATACCCAGTCTTATGTAGACATAATTTCCAGGATTCAGGCAAACCTTGGCATCTACACGCACTTGCCGTTCAACAGGCAAACGGTTCCTGTTTGGATGGTTTCTTTTTTAATTTTTATGCTGGATTACGACGGCGGAGAATTTGTAACCTCCTCCCATGCTATTTCCAGCAAGATAGCCACAAAGGATTTAGATAACCAGGGAAGCCAGTTTTTGCCTGAAATGTCGTTAAGATTTATAGCCAAAATAGAGGAAGTGATAAAAAAGGCAAAAGAAAATCCGGGCGGCTGCGATATTGTTTTGTCGCCGGCTGACAGCGGATTTATAAAACAGGATTTTAATGGGTATGACATGTATGTTGATTACCTAAGAAAAAACGTGGCGAAGGAAGAGAACATAGGCATTATTAAAAGAGCTGAAAAAAACGGATTCAAAATTATGTATGATACGGTGGGCGGATGCATGTATAAAACCATGAACCCGATTTTAGAAAAACTTGAAATTTTAGGCGCTTTTGAATGGAGGAACAAAGAAGAGGACCCGTTTTTCCACGGAATCGGGAAAATCTGGAAGGCAAACCCAAAAACAAAAGAAAGAGAGTTTTTTGATTTGTCCTGCGATTTCTGTTTAATAGATGTTGCGAGGTCAGCCAACTTTGAAAAAGACTTAAAAGATAAGCCCATGGGGTATATTGTTTTAATCACTGACCCTGACGGCGACCGGTTGGTAATCGGACAGGTTGAGTCAAAAAGCAAAATTAAATTTTTGGAGACATTGGGGGTGGATTATATTGATATAGGGAACGATAAAATATTCGCGGTTTATCATCCCACTTACAGTTTTTTTCTGGTTATGGATTTTTACGCAAAGCAGTTAAAAAAAGAGAGGATTTTGGCCAACCACCCGCGTTTTCTGGCAACCACCACGCCCTCTTCAAAGATTTGGAACGAGTGGGCCGAAAACAAGGGCATCAAAGTAATTACGACGCCTGTTGGCATGAAGGAAATAGCAACGGTTGTGAAAAAAGTTGAAAAACAGATATTGGAAAATCCGGACAAAGAAGTTGTTATAGAAGATATTTTTGGCAGGCAAATAAATTTAGGAAAACAGCCCAGAATGATTTTTGGAGGAGAAGAGTCGGGCGGAATGATTACGGGGCTGGAGGACTTTATTGAAAGCAAAAACGGAAGGAAAGCAATAGCTATGAGAGAAAAATCAGCCGGGGAAGCGAGCGTGATTGCAACGGCTCTGGCCGCGTATCTTTTTGAAAATAAAAAAACAATATCCGAATATCTGGAGGATACTTTTAGAGAAAACAATATAAAAAGCGTGAGTTATATCAGGGACGATATAGTTTACTATAACGAATCTGAGCCAGACCCTGTAAAACTAAGCCGGGAAAAAGCCGAAGGGGAGGCGAAAAGAGATAAAACCGACACCTTTTATTTATCAATTGCGTTGGCTTTGCGGTATAAAAAAATAACCATTGAGCAGGCAAGAAAGATATTAGGGCAAGTCGCGCCGGACTTAGACATTTCCAGGTTGACGGCCGTGGAGTTTACAGGAGACGCCACATATTTTCAGTTTACAAATAATCTTTTTGCGCAGGTAAGGCGTTCTGGAACCGATGCCAAGATGAGGGGATATGCCGGAGGAGAGAATAAAGATGAATGCACTTTGTATTTGGACAAATTATTGCATTATTCGGGCGAAAGGACGGATTTGTATAAAAACACAATCCCCGAAGAGTTTCAGGGAGATATTTATCCCATGGCGCAGGAAATTTATAAAGAGTATTTATATAAAGGGCTGTAAAAATCGTATAAAAAAATACGGCTCCGGCGTTAACGCTGAAGCCGTATTTTTGCGTTAGCTAAACAAGCCCCATCTTTTCTCTCACCTCTTTCATTGTTGTTTCTGCGATTATTTTTGCCCTACCGGCTCCCTTGCTTAAAATTTCTTTTACATAAACATCTCTTGTCAAAAGCTCTTTTTGTTTTCTGCGAAAGGGCTCCAGATAATCTATAACAATGCCTGCCAATGATTTTTTAAAGTCAGCGTAAGTTTTTTTAGCAAAGTCCCGCTGTATGTCTTCAACAGCCCGGTCGGTCAACAGGCTGTAGATTATTAAAAGATTGGAAATCCCGGGTTTTTTCGTTATATTATACCGCACGTCTTTTCCGGAATCAGTTGTAGCTGACATTATTTTTTTTCTTATAACTTCCGGTTCGTCAAATAAGGAAATATAGCTTTTTGGGTCGTCGGTTTTTGACATTTTCCTTTTTGGGTCGGTTAAAGACATTATTTTTGCTCCGAATTTTGGCATCAAGGCCTTTGGTTCTTTAAACATTTGCCCGAATTTTTGGTTGAATTTTTTGGCAATTGTTTTTGTCAATTCCACATGCTGTTCCTGGTCTTTGCCAACCGGAACGCCTTCTGCTTTATACAGCAATATGTCAGCTGACATTAAAACCGGATAATTGAAAAGCCCCACGTTTATATAATCTTTGTGTTTTTTGGATTTTTCTTTAAACTGGGTCATTCTGGAAAGTTCGCCAATCGGTGTTATGGTGTTAAATATCCAGCCAAGTTCCGCGTGTTCTTTTACTTGGGATTGGGCAAAAATAATGGATTTTTCTGGGTCCAAGCCTGCCGCGACATAACAGACAAGCTTCTCTATTATTTTTTTTTGGAGTTCTTTTGGGTTATAGGGGACGGTTAGCGCGTGCAGGTCAGCGATAAAAAACACGCACTCGTTGTTATCTTGCAGGGAAATCCATTGTTTAATGGCTCCAAGATAATTTCCTATATGTATGTTGCCGGTCGGCTGTATGGCTGATACTATTCTCATATTTTTATTAAAATTAATTTTAGGCTAAAAACTGACAGGTGTCAAACTTCAATTACAACAGGCAAAATCATTGGGCGGCGGGAGGTTTTGGTGTGCAGGAAGTCTCCCACCTTGTTCCTGATCTCGTCTTTTACATAAACCCAGTTTACCGCGCCGCCATGCCCTGCTGATTTGTCCACGATTTCAATTACTTTTTTTCTTGTTTGAGCCAATAAATCTTTTGACTCTCTTAAATAAACAAATCCTCTGGAAATAATGTCAGGAGAGTTTCTAACCCTGCCCGTTTTTCTGTCTATTATTGCAACTATGACAAACATCCCGTCGCTTGCCAGCATCTGGCGGTCTCTCAAAACTATTTCACCGACGTCTCCCACCCCTAATCCATCCACAAAAATATAATTTGTGGGAGCCTTTTCTTTAAGCAGTTCAGCCCCGCTGTTTGTAAATTTTATCACAGAACCGTTGTCTGGCACAAAAACTTTTTCTTTTTTCCAACCCAGCCCATAAGCTATTTTAGCTCCTTCTTTTAACATATAATGGTTTCCGTAAACGGGTATAAAGTAATCAGGCCCTATTTCGTTAAGCATTTGTTTTATTCCGGCGATGTTGCTGTGCCCGGAGGCATGCACGTCAATTATATCTGAATGATAAACATTGTCTGAGAGCCGATAAAGATTGTCTTTCAGCCTTTGCACGGTTCTTTCATTGCCTGGAATTACAGATGAAGAAAAAATAACAGTATCCTGTTTTTTAAGTTTTATAAATCTGTGATTCCCCGCAACAATGCGCGATAAAGCCGCCATTTGTTCGCCCTGTCCGCCCGTGCATATTACAACCACTTTGTTATCCGGATAAGAGTGCGCTTTGTCTGTTGGGACTATTACTCCTTTGGGAGCTTTTATGTAGCCTAATCGCTGGGCAATTTCAACGTTTAATTTCATTGAAAAGCCGTCTAATGCAACTTTTCTGTTGGTTTTTGCCGCATATTCTAAAATTTGTTTTATTCTTTCTATTTGTGATGAAAAAGTGGCAATAATTGTCCTGCCCGGGGCATGGCTTATGAGTTTGTATAAATTGTTCAGCATTTCTTCTTCTGTGACAGCTTCCTTGCTGTTTGTGGACCCCAAAGCTTCCAACATTAAAACCGTAGGCCTTCTTAGTCTTGAAAGATGGGTATAGTTTAGCGCTTTTCTGCCTATCGGACTTTTTTCTATTGTCCAATCCCCCGGGTGTATTACTGTGGCAAC
>Ga0209541_10018321_pt1 | contig 10145 bp, 13 predicted proteins | sample RifCSPlowO2_01_FD_184027 | JGI IMG/M metagenome (GOLD analysis project Ga0209541, IMG submission 184027) | Groundwater microbial communities from Rifle, Colorado - Rifle CSP2_plank lowO2_0.1 (SPAdes) (version 2) | ecosystem: Environmental > Aquatic > Deep subsurface > Groundwater | place...
TGAAGGTGGCGCCTGACAATAGGGATGCTCTTCTCATCAAAGCGGGAGCGCTTCAAGAACAGGGTGAAGCTGAGGTGTCCTTTCAGCTAATCGGAAAGATAATTGAGACGTGGCCCAGTCACTGGGAAGCTTACTATCTTCTGGCATTGTCTACTTTTGGCATGAACGAAGAGGCGGGGCTTAAGCTCATGAGAAAGTCGCTTGAGCTCGAAGAGAACTTCGATAACACAATCTGCCATGCTCAGATGCTCTACCTTGCTGGAAAAGATAGCTATGTGGAATTTGTGGAAAAAGCCAGGAAGATGAATTCTATTCGGTTAGATAACTTCATGAAAAATGGGTGGACTTGGGACATAGATTCTGTTAAACCAACCCGCAATGAAGCGAAGCAGGCGGAGAAATTCATCAAAGGATTTAATAGAATGGCAAAAACAAAAAAGGAGAAGCGATGAATTTGTTTGCCGAAGAAACGAGATATGTGAATTGAGAAGAGTGGTTGTTTCAAAAATTCCTCTTTGGCATTCTCCAGCACATTGAAGACTATTGGGCAGATTTCAGCATTGCTGAAAAATGAATGGCATCTTGTAGTTATGTCCTTGCCAAGCAAATAGGGGTATTCTTTGCAGCTTTCCGGTCTTATTTCATATACCTGGCATTTATTGTTAATAAGAAATGGGCAGGGTATTTGCTTAAGCTCAGGTTCGTTTTCGTTGTTTTTCACAGCGTATTTTGAGATGAAATCTTCCTCTGCCAGATTTAAGTGTTCTGAAATTCTCCCTGCATCCTGCTCGTCCAGTGCAGGCTTTAATACCTTGCAGCAGTTTGCGCATTTCGTGCAATCTATTTTTCCAGTTATTTCTTTAACTATTTTCTGGAATCTCTCTTGGTCAAGTTTATCCGACTTCAAGAATTCATTGAACTTTTGGTTTTCCCTTCTGACGGGACTGCCTCGACAATGTCTCTTGATTTTTCCAGTGTCTGTTTCGAAAACCTGCGCCTCTTCAGGGAAGTATTTGTCAAAAAAGCAATCATCGCACATTCCATCATGCAAGTACTCATTATGCCCACCTATTTCAATACCGCATTTGTCGCATTTGAATTTTTCTTCTTTAGTGTCGGACATCTTCTATTATCTCCATAAGCGAATACTTTTTCTTATGCGCTTTTATTATTTCTGATTTTGTCTTAATGAAAAAATCTCCTTTTTTGTCAAGCTTCTTAATCGCTTCCAGCATTTTTCCTGCTTTTTTGTATGGCCAGCCAGAGCCTGAGCCAACCCAGTTGAAGCAAAGCCTTCTAAATATGTTACATGCTAGTAACGGATGTTCTGTGCTCAGTTTCTTAGCGAGCAACTCCAGGTAATTCATATCCCTGAGGGTACTGGAATATTCAAAAGCGCTCTTATAGTCTCCTTCATGGAAATAAATCTTTGAAAGAAAGGCATTCCTGTTTTTCTTTGCAGAGTCAGATATAATCTGTGCGAAATAGCGCTTCCACTCATCTGTGCCTGATTCTTTTTTAAGCTTCAGCACATAAGTTGTATCTCCAGTTACTTTTGCCAAATTAAGAAGAACTTTCTTAACTTCTTCCTTCCTGCCTAATTTTTTCAGGATTTCTATTGTTCTGTTGTCAATATCCTCAAAATTTTCCTTGTTTTTGGCTTTTTTACACTCTTCCAGAGCTTCCTCCCATTTTTTAAGGGAAATCAGTTTATCGATTACAGCTAAGCTAAATCCTGATTTTCTGGCAATCTTAAGATAATCCTCATTACATCCGATCTTGTCATATAACTCAAGATAAAACGGTTCATAATCCTGTTGTTCCTCTTCATAATATTCTTCGTCTCTCTGTTTGTTTGGCTTGTAAGCCTCTTTTATTAGGTCTATGTCTTCTTTTGAAGTGCACATGCCAATGAATGCTCTTTCAAAGCAGTCAAGACCATATTCATCTTTCTGCATTAACTTCATTACTTTTTGCAGGAATTCCCGTTTTTCCTGCTTAGACGGCTTTAATGATGAGAAAATTTCTCCGTACAGCAACAGCCAATCATCTAAGAACACTCCCAAATCTCCTTCTTCATCGTGCACATTTTCCTGTCCTTCCACCATAATCTCAGAGCAGATTTCCATTTCGTTTAACAATTCACTGTCCCATGAGTTTTTGTTTCTTTTTATCCCTTCAAGAATTATTTTCAATTGAGATATCAAGTCGCTTACTTCCTCCCCGGCAGAGTCAGATAAAAGGTGCCTTATTTTTGTAACAATCTCTTTTCTTTCAATTTTTACAAGCAATTTAAGCTCAGGATGTTTACTTAGAAATTCTGTTAGCAGCCCAACGAGCTCTTCTTTGCTTTTCTTATCGAGAATATCTTTTACTGACTCCTTTTTCTGCAGTTTTGCTTCTTTTAACCCTTTATTATGCACGCCTTTAACTTGCAGCCATTTTAGCAATAGTGCTGCCGCATGCTTGCAGTTGAAATCGCAGGGGCAAGAGCATTCGCAAGATACGTCTTCCTCAGAATCAATCGTGATTGTTACATTATAATCACGATTGCCTCTTACAACGCCTGCCAATGTTGAAGAATCAATAGGCTCTATTGATTGTACGCAGTCTTCCTCAAAGTACTCTTCTCCCCTCAAGTAAATGATGCTGTCAAATAAGTCCTGAATGTCTTCTGTTGTGATGTCCTTTATTGATTTTGGCATTTCGCTTTTACACTCTAGGTATTTTTACCTTTTTCATCTTTATTTCAACTAATTTATCGTCATAGACCCTCTTTTCTCATCTAGCTTAATACGATGTGCTGGGTAAGTCATGTGGCAGATACAGGGATTATCATTACAGTTCAAGGGCATCCCAACTTTTTATCAAAATATTTGCCGTTAACTGCCGCCTTCGCCATTTTCATCACCGTATTTCTTCAATAATTCTTTCAAAGGAGGATTAAAAAATCTCTCAGCAAATTTCTTTTTCCCTTTGATATATTCAAGTTTATTGGCATCTCTTGACTTTCTGAAATACTTATATCTTTTTGTTATTTCCATTATTAAATACTTGATCGTCTCTGTATCATTGTCTAATTCATATTCCCCACAAACTCCTTCTGGATAATAGCGCACTTGGCCGTATCTTGCGCATGAGCTAATGTTGCCGTTGCCAAAAGGATATAGTTCAATATCATCGTCCGGGTACTTACGTTGCCTTCCAAGTTTTGTTGACACGACTACTCTTTTGAGCAGCTTATGCAGTTCATTTTTTGCTTCAAATAGTTCTCTGTAATGGTTTTTGGTTTTCATACCCATCCACCTTGCTTCCGCATTTTTTATTCTTATTGAATGCTATTTTGGCTTGCAACAACGCATTTTATCTGGCCGTAGCTTATGTTTTCAGGCAGCTTTGTTTTTATGGCTTTTATTCGTTCCGGATTATCTTTCATTGCCTCTTTTATGATTGCCTGTAATTCTTTGCTGACGACCTCGTCTATACCAATTAGCCCAAGGAGTATGCCCTCAGCCAGGTAATCGTAAACTGTTCCTGTTGCGATTCCTCTCTGCGCTGCAGCATTCTCAACGCTTCCGTGCTTGCGCATTGCTTCGCACGTTTCCTTTATCGCAGGAGTCGCTTTTGGCTCTCTGCCCCTGTCCTTCACTGCCAGTAGCGTGACCTGGCTTGTTGCCTTCGATTCAAGGAGATTCTTTCCGGTTTCAGTCAGGATAAGAACAGGGGTCGGATAGGCGTTAACGCTCATTTCGACGGTTGTCAGAAATCCCAGCTGAAGGCACTGTTTGATGAAGTTTTTAATCACGTCTGTGGCATGATAAAAAAGGCTGCCGAAAAACTTGGAACCGTTCAACCTCATCATTGCAAGCTTTTTTGACCTTGAACCTTTTAGCAAAAAGGCGAACGTGTCAACTCCTATTTGTGCCGGATGTGCTTGGACAGCAAGCAGGACAACTTTGCAAGCGTCCTCTTTTTGCCTTTCCTGTTTCACTTCACTTCCCAACATTATGCCGTCTCCTTGCTGCAATCATAGAATCTACCTTTGCTTTAATCTTATGTTGTGAGTCATCATCCAGAAGAGGCATGATGATGTCCAACATCATGTTGGCTCCGTCTGCAAATGTGTTGTATCCAAAATTTCTTTGCTGCCAGCCTTTGCAACTTTTTCCATAGTTCTCCAGAACAGAATCATAATATGTGTCGGCCAGTGCATTGGCTATTTCTTTATTCTCCTGCCATATTTTCTTTACAGCATCATTGGAGTACGTCCTTTTTATTGTTTCCTCGCTTCCGCCATTCTTCATTAAGTAACTGCATTGTTTGCAGGTCCGTAAATTGCCGGAAATTCTTCCGCAGATGCGGCAATGCAATCCATTATCATTGGTCATATTCATACCCCACCTTTGTTAAGTATTCCTTAATGTATTCTTCCTGCAAATCATAAACGCCAGTCCAGACATAGTTCTCATCCCAGTTGGCAAAAGAAGCAATGTTTTTCTGAATGATATCAATGAGTTCCTGTGGAACCAAAGACGGCTTGGACATGAAGAATAAAAGGAAAATAGCATCATATACCTTTATGGTAACATCAATAAGCTCGTACTTTTTTGAAATAGCAGAAAGCACATTGCGCAAACCCTCTTTATTCACGATATTGCCAACTGATGTTTTATGAGCGTACAAATAACCGCCTTGAGCAACAGAATGGCTGAACTTGTACAGCTTCCTTCCACTTCTATCATACTCTATTTTCATGATCGTTTACTTCATTTGATTTTGTTTTTCACTAGAAACCACACCCTAGCCAAGTAGTTCATTTATGCGATTTACAAACTGTTGGGCATCTTCTATCAGGCTTTTAGCTTCAACCCTGCTGAACTCTCCTTCTACCGAGTATTGGGCTATTTGCCTCGTTCTCTTGGCATTGTACAGTTTCTGGACGTACTCTTCTTCAAGCTTTCTGGCCTTTTCCAGAGCTGTGACGTATTTGCTTTCGAGCGAGCCTTCAAGGACGTAATAGTAAATGAGCCCTACTCGTGTGGCTTCGTGGTCTTCACTTTTGAAGCCTAGAGCCGCCAACGCGCCTAGAGCGGCATGATACATTGCATAATATGCGGAAACGATAGCCCAGTCATACGCAGCGTAAGAATTGCTTATTTTCAAAGCATCCTTAGCCGCTCCGCTTCCTGACAAGTCATATACGACCTTGGCTGTTTCAAGATTATGCCTGGCCTTAGCCATGAAGTTACCCAATAAACGCTTGATGCTTGAGTCCCTGCTGAACAAGCCTTTCCGCTCATGCATATCAAGCTTGTCTTTCACCATTTGCTTACTGATCATTTTAAGCTTCGTCTTACAAGTTCCCAAAAGCGCTCAAAACCGAACAGTATGACATGGTTAGCTAGTGTTTCCTTAACCACTGTGACATCTTCCTGCCTTAACGACTCCACGAACATTTTTCTGTCCAGGACGATAGGATTAATATCCTTGCCATATCGCATCTGCAATGTATTCGCCTCACGATTAACCCTGTCAGTTAGCACAGCCCGCGAATTGCCAACAATCAGCAGGTCAATATCGCTCTTTTCAGCAGCTAAGCCTTTAGCGTACGAACCAAACAGGACGATGCAGTAAACATCCTCACCTGCAATCCCCTTCACGAACTCTACCAGCAACTGCCCGGCTGCTCTATACTTTCTCAGGGACGCTTCCTTCTTATCAACAGCGACCACGGTAAGCAAAGCCCTCGCTTTATCACTGTCAAGGTTTAAAGAGCACATCTTAGCCCTGCCCTTGACAGTCACAATCAGAACTCCTTCGGCAGCCATCTTCTCAACGGTCTTGTAAACAAAACTGTAAGTCGCCTTAAGCTGAGTAGCCATCTCCCGAATCGAAAGCTCCACATTAGGAGCGCCATCATAAATTTCCGCTATTTTCACCGTCAAATCCATTATCTCACCAGAGATAACGTTATCTCCATAGAGATTATATATAAATGTTTCGATTTCGAGCTGCCATCAGTTTGGACTCATTTTTTTACCGTCCCTGGTTTAAAGATGGGAAACAAATGAATGAAAGCTAAATAGGGCTTCGGTCTGCGGACGGAAGATACATTATAGAGAACTTTGAATAACCCCCTAATATGTGATTTTTGTTCAAAGTTGTCTATAAACGTCAGCGCACTTGAATGTATGTGGGATGCCCGGCCGTCGCATAATATTTCTAGTGTGTGTAATAATGTTTATATACGGAAAAAGCTACCCAATGAAGAGACGGGTGTGCTGCTGTGGGTGTCGCATGTGAAGAAGGCAAAGAAAAGGTTTTTAAACAAGGTTCTCCAAGACAGGAATATGAGGGAAAAAGAGGTAGCTATGCGTCCTTCAGGCCTGTCTGTTTTAACACCTGAAGAGATGATTGAGTACGAAGGACAGTGCCTTGGCATCGTGAATGGCAAGGTGAAATTTGTTAGCAAAGATGCAAATACCGTCATTAAAGCACTGCTTGCCGAAAAGACGCAGGATAAAGTTTTTACGTCCATCCCACGAAGCGACATTGCACTAGTCAAGTAGAAATGCAAACGGCTTTTCCTTATCAATGGTTTCCAAGAGGAGACATTAGCGCTGGAAGGACGGTCATCAAAGACAGCAAGATATTACGCCCTTTACTCACTGCTACTCTGATTCGTGGCGGGACCAACTTGCCAATTGATGCGCTTGTAGACTCTGGTTCTGATAAGACAATCAGCTTTGCGCAGTTCGGAACGCTGATGGGCATTGATTTCTATAATGAAGATTTCAGGAAAGATATGCAGACAAAGACCGGAATGGAGTTTGAGCAGGATATTTTCGGCTTGGGAAAGGTTCCAATACCTGCCTTTCTGACCTTGATTGAGATAGAAGTAAACGGTAAACGCCAGATGATAAAGATGTATTGGATAAGGGAAGCCTTTAAGCAGGATACTGATTTTGCGCTGATTCTGGGGCAGGATAGCGTTTTCTACCTGTTTGACATACACTTTTCAAAAAGGCAGCACAAATTCTTCCTGAACGACCAGGTCTTTACGCCTTAATGGCTTTGATACCGAAACGCCCCCAGGGCCGCTTCTTCCTGCAGGTAATTAGTGCAGTGTCTGAGTTTGAAAGAGAGCTTATCCGGGGAAGGATTAATGACAAGTTGAAGGTACTGAAAGCCCAGGGCAAACCGCTATGCAGGTCCAAAGGCAGCAAGGACAAAAAGGAACGAAAGAAAGGCCGTCACTATTTATCCGTATATTCTTTGCCAACCGCACCTGGCAGCGGCAGGCACGCAAAAATAACTAATTTTTACTTGTTAGTGGTAACAGAACCGAAAGATTTATATACTTGTTTTGACTGTGCATGCACCATGGATGGCATGCTAAGGATTGGGGTTGTCGGCTATACCGACACAAAGTTCGACATTGAGGAAGCCAGAACAACAATCAATGCTGCTTATGATGCGCTGCAATGCGACTATCCCGGCCTGGGCAAGGTTGTGGTTTCAGGCCTTACCGATCTTGGCATTTCTGCATTGGCTTACAGGGAGGCAGTAACGCGCGGATGGAAAACAGTTGGCGTTGCGTGCAGCAAAGCATTTGAGCATGAACTCTTCCCAGTTGACCAGCGCATAATTTCAGGCAAGGAATGGGGTGATGAGAGCCCTGTTTTTTTGGGTTCCATTGATGTCCTCGTGAGAATCGGAGGAGGCGGGCAGTCGCGTTCAGAGACTCAGGCCATGAAAGCGCTTGGCAAGCCCGTTCTTGAATACGAACTTCATGCAGCAGGTGACAACCAATGAGCACGCCTGTGATGAGCCCCGAAAAGATCGTAAGGTATGCCGAGACGCGGCTGTTTGGCGGCAACATCCATCCTGAGGATGTAAATGCAATCCACCTGCATAATGGCATCCTGCCATCGCACCTTGAGCACATGCTTGACTCAATTGCAGGCCAGGGTTATGTGCGCCTTGCGCAGCAAAACGAGCGGGAGCCGATTTTTTACAAGGACGGCGGATTGCATATCCCGCAGTATAGCGGGTTTGGCAGGCGAAGAAGATACGAAAGCGTGATTACTGCCTATATTGAAGCAAGCGGAAGGGACATTGCTTTCCGCTCTCTGGAATTTGAGGGCATACCGAGGAAGACAGACCATGCTTACGATAACTTTGCATATAATTTTGTCGAGGAACTCTTTAAGACTGAGCCGATGCACGAATTTGCCACGGTTATTTTCGGACCTTTGGGCGCTGTTGCCAAACAGGCAAGGGTGCTTAAGGAGCGGCCTGACGAGTACCTCCCCTCGCAGCTTGTTTCAGTTACAGGCAGGAATGTGCTCAACATCGGCTACATTTATTCAGACCAGGTAGGCATACTGATTGACAAGATGCTTATTGAGTATAACGCCATTGCACGGCAGCTTAACAGGCACATGACAATTCCAATGTACATGTTTGGCAGGGTGGGCGGCCTCGGTAAGACGATGCGAAGGCATGACCTGGTTTTTCCCACTTCAATCATTGATAGTACTGACCTGAATGACGGGCAAGTCTTTATCCACCAGATGAACAATATCCTTGCAGGAGAGCAAAGGTTTGTTGGGCCAAACCTTAACGTCAACATGGTCATTGGACAGACAATTGAGCTCCTTCAGCGCGCAGCTTCCAGGAACATCGGCTGTGTTTGCGTTGAGATGGAAACGCGTGAGGCCGTTGATTCCGTAAACCAGGGCAGGAGGCGGTATACGGGCACGCTTAGACCAGAGTTCGGCTTTGTCGGCCATGTCTCCGACCTCCCCCTGAAAGGGGATACCCTCGACAAGGAGCTCGATTCCGACAGGGGCGAGCAGGCGGCCGTAGCGACAATTCTTGCCAGTATTGCCTCAAGTCAGGCGTAATCCCTGCGCTTTTCTTCAAGGCTGCCAACTATAGTCAGCGGCGCGCCTTTCCCCACATGCAGGATGCTTCCAATTGTGAATTCATATTTTATGTGCTCGCCATCAACGTATATTGCCCCTTCCCTTGTAAGCGACTTTACCGCCAGTCCTTCGGCAAGCGCTGTTTTCTCCCCCCTTATTCCCCTGGAGAAATATTGCATTGCGCTTGAACCAAGCGGCATTACAATCCCTCCTTCATTGTACATCCAGGCAGTTGAGCCTGCTGCGGTGCATACGAGCAGCCCGCTGCTTTTCACACGCTTCTCGTCCGATGCGCCATCTTCCCTGGCTGCAGTTAAAACATACCACATCATTGCTGCCGGGTTTGTGTGCGCAACAAGTATGTCGTTAAGCACTAGTTCAGGCAGCCTTTTCCCGTCAAGGATAAGCTCAATCCTGCCCACGGTTGTTTTTGGGGTTGCATCTATCCCTCCAATTACCGCAGCAAAGCTTTCCCTGTTGGCTATACAGTAAAAGCCCTTGCTTGTGCCGGAATCAGAGTTTACCCCGAGCAGCGGAATCCCTGCCACATAGTGCGAAACCTCAAGGAATGTGCCGTCGCCTCCCACTGCTATAGCAAGGTCATTACTTTCTACTTCCCCAGAAATATCAACCAACCTTGCCCTGTAAGCCTCCTTGTGGTTCACTCCTGCCCGGTCCAGCGTGCCAACCACGGTTTCCAGCGTTTTTTGCTGCTCCTCATGACTTTTCCTTGCCCTTATTGCATCCTCGCTGTCCCCGTTTATGAAGTCCCTCACTCCCCTGTCTGGCGAGTTGCGATACAACTCGTACTTGCTTTTCTTGTACACGACCAGCACATTTTTCATGTTTGCCACCCGCATCGGCTTTATAGCCAATTAGTGTTAAAGTAACACTAACTGCTATTTAAATGTCGCGCCAATAGTGTATAGAACCCTCATGCATGGCTTCTGCCGCGCACAGGCGCCCTGTACGGTTTACTTCACATGTTTTAGCCCATGAATCATATCTGCATCTTCCACCATTAGTTCAAGGCTGGGCACAAGCTTCAGCCATTCATCCGGGAAGCAGAGCCCGTTTTTTGCTCCGCTTAGCGCCCCGTAAATTGCGCCAGTTGTGTCGCAATCGCCCCCGAAGTTTACTGTTTCAATGAGGCCTTCAAGCGGGTTCTCCCAGTACTTTTGCAGCATGAAAATGGCAAAGGGGTAGGATTCCATC
>Ga0209541_10018323_pt1 | contig 10145 bp, 16 predicted proteins | sample RifCSPlowO2_01_FD_184027 | JGI IMG/M metagenome (GOLD analysis project Ga0209541, IMG submission 184027) | Groundwater microbial communities from Rifle, Colorado - Rifle CSP2_plank lowO2_0.1 (SPAdes) (version 2) | ecosystem: Environmental > Aquatic > Deep subsurface > Groundwater | place...
AAACAAACTGCAAAGTTTCCATCATATCTTTGGTAGTTTTTCATGGTTTTTCTATGAATAGAGGGTTTATAAATATTTCTATTCTGTTGTTATTTAAAAATAGTTACAATCTAAGATTCAATATTTCTCAAAAAACATTAAAGATAAAAGAGTTATAATCAATTTTTTAAGTAAATTGAAGGGTTTCTTTTAATTTCTATTAACATTCTACAAACACTGCAATATCACAATAATTTAATCTTACCTCTTTAATTTTTGATTTATAATTTTCAATACTTTTCTTATCATTTTGATTAGAAGATATCACTCTTTCTAAAAAATTGAGTGAGTAAATTGCTTTCTTAGTACAATTATTCATACAATATGCTTCATATGGGGATAATCTCCTTCTAAAAAAATCTTTTCTAACAAATTTTTTTCATTCTATAAATCAATTACTCCATCTTTTGTCAGAGCTGCAAATCTTATTCCAACCGGAAGATTAAGCAAAGCAGAAATTAAAGCCATATGCTCTTTTCCGTCTCCAGAGGCTATGCTTAATGCAACTTCTGTTCCATTAATTTTTCCTTTAAGATTATCTATAATTTCATCTCTTAGCTCTTTTATTCTTTTGCTTAAATCGACTTTGATAAATTCTGTATTCTTTTCAGACTTGAAATCTTTGGCAAAATCACTACCAATTAAAATAATCTTGTCCCACTCTCCATATTTTATTAGTCCAGCCACTTGCGCCCATGTTCCTTTTCCTGTTGATAATAAAGCCACTAATTCCATTTTAAAATAAACCTGTAATATAATCCACTACTTGTTTAGTAAAGTGTTTGGTAAAGTGATTAACATCATTAAAAAATTTCTGATCAGAAAAATAAGAACCAAAATAACAACTAGAAAATGCAGATATGTTAATAGAAATAACCCAGAGACTGGTTTCCTCTAATTTCTTATTTGTGGATAATAAATTTCTTTCCAAATTTGAACTATTTCCTCCACTACTCATACTTTTAGATAAATCACTTAATTTATAAGTATTATTGTAATAATCTGAATTATAACCAAATAATTTATAAACTCAAATTTTCTTAACTAATAAACCGTTTGAACCATATCGCTGGTATATATCCTTAAGTTCTAAGATATTGGCGCATAAGATGGGAGGTTAGCAAAATTTGGAATAATAAAAAACAAAAAAATGAACCTACAGAAATTAAAAATTTCTGAGACTTCATTTTTAGGAGATAAAAACAAAAAAATGAACCTAAATAAAGATTTAGAAAAAGCTCTATCTGAGTTAAGAAAAGGAAAAGAAAGGAAATTTGACGAGACACTAGACTTAATTATTAATCTCCAGAAATTTGATCTAAAAAAAAATTCCATAAACTTATTTATACCTGTTCCATATAAAGTTAAAAATAAGAAAATAACTGCTTTTTTAGAATCTAAGAATAATAACATCAAGACAATCACAAAAGATGAATTTAAGAAATATTCAGACAAAAAACAGATAAAAAAGCTTGTTAAAGATTTTGATTTTTTTATTGCAGAAGCAAGTTTAATGCCTAAAGTCGCTACTATTTTTGGTAGGATTCTGGGGCCTGCTGGGAAAATGCCATCTCCACAATTAGGAATTCTCATGAATGTTAATGACAAAACTATAAACGAACTTATAGAAAAAATAAACAAAAGTGTCAAAATAAGAACAAAAGAGGCAAGCATAAATCTCGCAATAGGTAAGAAAAGCATGAAAGACAACGAGATTATTGAAAATATTCTTGCGGTTTACAATGCTGTTATAAGAGAGCTTCCAAAGAAAAAAGACAACATAAAAAACCTCGAGATAAAATTCACAATGACTAAACCGCAAAAAATAACAATAATATGACAATTAATCAAAAATTAGAAAAAGGAGAGATTTATAGATTAGATAAAGAAAATGGATTTACTTATATTGAACTAAATCTAAGTGGAGATAATATTTTTGCCCGTTTTATTGAAGATAGTGGAAAAATATTAATTTCTACAATTAAAAAAGAAAATACTGAAATTAATGATACTAATATTAAAAGTAAAGACGGCCAATATCTTTATTCTTTTATAAGTCTGAATATAGAAGATTCGGAATTAACTAAAATTATTAATAACGAAGCATATTCACAATTAGCTAAAAAAATACATAGGAGTAGAATAAAATGACAAAGAAAATTGTAAAAAATATTCCCAAGAAAAAAACAGATTCAGTAGCAAATCTCACAGATTTAATAAAAAACAAAAAAACAATTATGATTGCTTCTATAAAAAATCTCCCTTCTAGGCAATTCCAGGAAATAGGGAAAAAACTGAGAGGCAGAGTAATAATCAAAGTGCCTAAAAAAAATCTGATATTTAGAGCAATAAATAATTCAGGGAATGAAACCATAAAAGAACTCCAGGAGAAGATTACAGACAGTGTTGCTATCTTATTTTCAGATATGGACTGCTTTGATCTCGCATTAGAGTTAATTAAAAACAAAAGCCCAACCAAAGCAAAAGCAGGACAGATGCCCCCAGAAGATATAGAGATTCCAGCAGGTCCTACTGATATGGTTCCTGGACCAGCAATATCTGAATTAGGGGCTCTTGGAATACAAATTCAAATAGAAAAGGGGAAAATTAGCATTAAAGAACCGAAAATAATTGCAAGAAAAGGAGAAAAAATATCCCAAGGTGCAGCAGATATAATGAATAAATTAGACATAAAACCTTTTTCAATTGGGTTTGTCCCTCTGTCTGCCTTTGACACTAAAGAGGGAAAATTATATCTTGAAATAAAAATTGATAGAGAAAAAACCTTGGAAGAATTAAAATCCTCTTTTGCAAAAGCACAGGCTTTTGCAGTTGAAATTGGGTATATTTCAGAAGATACAATTAAACTCTTAATTAGAAAAGCAGCAATGCAAGAAAAAGCATTGGAAAAAATCAAAGCTAAAATTAAAGAAGAAACTAAATCTAAAGGAGAAAATGAAGATGCTTGAATATATCATAAAAATGTACTCTGATAGAATTGATGCTGGAAATTTTAAAGGGGCTAAAAGATCAGTTGATGAAATTTATAATGCAGCATATGAAATATATAAAAGATCAAAAGATTACAAAAAAAAAGAAAAGATGACAAATGTCTTAAAAAAACTTAATGAATTATCTGAGAGATTAGATAATTTTATTAATTATACTTCTGAACAAAACAGGAGGATTAACTAAAAATGGAAAACATATATGCAGCACTTTTGTTGCACAAAACAGGAAAAGAAATTAACGAAGCAAATTTAAAAAGTGTTGTTGCAGCTGCTGGCGCAAAGACTGATGAATCTAAAATTAAGTCGCTTGTTGCCAGCTTAAAAGGAATTGATATAGCAAAAGAGCTAGAAAATGCTAGTTTGGTTGCTGTTCCAACTGGTGTAAATGCTCCAGTTGAAGCAAAGAAAGAAGAAAAACCTAAAGAAGAGAAAAGAGAAGCTGCAGCAGAAGGACTTAGCGCATTGTTTGGGTAAATAATCTCTTATTAAAACTAAGTCATCAACTTTTTTTAGTTTGGACTATAATATATATTTTAGAAGGGATATCTTAAGTTGAATATATTGAAATTGCATTATATTTCTGTTAAATTGTAAGTTTCCTTAAATCTCTTAAGAATCCCTAATGCTCCAGTAATTAGGATAAATCCTTCTTTAAATTTTTCTTTTGATGACATAGATGTTAGATTATCACGTTTTTGCTTTCTACATTGAAATTATAACATTCTATTGAATCTATCTCAAGTTTTTTAGATATTTCTTCTAATGACTTTCCTATTAGTGTTGAACCATTAGGAATATATAAATCCATAGGGAAGGTCATAAAATCATAAGGGTTTATTTCTTCCATACTCTAACAAAAGTATAATCTTCTTAAATCTTTCTAAAAACCAAAGAACTCTGCCATCTTCTATCTTATTAATTTCAAAAACTCACCTGGTTTTAATATCTTAATTTTCCTAAATTCCAGCATATTTAGAAGGTGTTTATCATATGAAACAATATAATTTACTTTCCCATCTAATGCAGATTCTAAGATTATATTGTCTTTAGGGTCTTCTTTAATTATTTCTAGTTTAGTTTTTGATTTTTTTAAGACTGCAATTGATAAAATAGCTCTAATTAAACCCCCAACACATTCATTTCTATTACTAATAAATCTCTGAAATTTTGCTTCTTTGTTTAAGACATCTATTATCTCTGAAAGAATTTTATCTGTAATTATAATTTGTATATTTTTTCTCTTACAATTTTCTATTACCTTATTTGCCTCTCCTTGCCAAAAAATAGTTGAGAGTAAGACATTTGTATCAAGAACAACCTTCATTTTACCTCTTATTTGCTCTGACTTCACTTATTAGCTTGTGTAAATCTTCTTCTGTAAATTTAGATTTTTTTGCAGCTTCTCTAAAGGGTTTTGTCGCCTCATTCCATGTTTTAATTTTTGGAGGTTCAATCTTTTTTAAGCAAATTGAATCATCTTGATCTGTGACAACAAATAAATTTCCCCTTTTCACTCTTAATCTTTCTCTTATTTCTCTTGGAATAACAATCTGCCCTTTTGAACTTATTTTAGTTATGCTTACCATGTAAGATTGTAAGATATTATTATTTATAAATATTTCTATTCTTACTCTCTTACAAGAACGCCGCCACCCCGAATCGAACGGGGATGCCCCGAAGGGCCCTGCTTTCTTGTTTTTATTATTTATTCTCAATTATAGGAAGGTTGATTGTCAAGGAAAACTTGGTTTCCTTACATCTCAAGGCAGGTGCAATACCATTATGCGATGGCGGCTTAATGTATTGTGGTGTTGCTAATGCAATACCATTAACTTCAAAATGCTTTAAATCTTTTGCATTTTGAATGTCCCAGAAAATTTCTTGTTTTCTGAGTGCGATGATTGGCTTAATATTAAGATTATTTATTATGTTTTAAAGATTTCTACTCACACAAATTCACTCTAAAAACGCATTTTATAATTAACTACACCTATGTACAAATGATGACTATTAAAGTAGAGATGGATTTAGGGCTAAATTTTTAGTTGGTTGCTCTGATAATCATAGTCTCTTTATATATAATTTATTGGAATTAACTCTTATCTACTAATTTATTTGTAGATAATTTTTAAGTATAGTAAATATTGATTATAATCCAAAAAGTCTTTTCCACCAAGGTTTCTTAACTGGCATTGGTTGGTTGTTTTCACCAAAAACCTCTTGCTTTATTACTGGTTTTTCTTTAAGTATAGGGACTTTTTGAGCGAGTTCTCTGTGAGCCTGCTCAATTGATTTTTCTATTATTGACCTTGAATATCCTTGACTTATAAGAGCCCACTTCAATGTCTCTGAATCATAACCTTTTGATATGTTCTTTTTGACATATTCAACAATTCCTTTCTTAGTATCTGTTTCAGTCATATAAAATACAAGTATTTGGGGTTTAAAAGATTATTTGTAGCATTAAGTTAAGCTACTAACTTAACATTTTCAGGAATATCAGCTCAGAGATTTTTTAATTAATAACAACAATTAGTAGCTCGTAATCTCGCAGATTGATTAGTAATTAATAATAAAAAATGCTACGATAGTAGCACAAAACTCTCTCTTATTTTTTATAATAGGATTTAGGTTTACTTAACTTGTAGAGATGTATCACTTTATCTTTATAGGATTTTTTTTATTATAAAATTTAATTGACTCTTTAAGCCTTGATTTAGATTCTGAATATAATGTAATTAATTTAGTATTTTTTTTAATTTTATCCCCAATTGAAATATATATATTAATCCCTGCGAATTTATCTGTAGGACATCCTGCAATTCTTGCCAAGAGATTTACCTTATTTATATTTATCTCATTTATTATTCCTGATTTCTTTGAAAAAATATCTTTTTTAAATCTTGCAACCCTTAATTTCTTAAAATTTCCATTCTGAGCTTTAATTATCTGTTTAAATTTCTTAAAAGCCCTGCCAGAGTAAAGAATCCTTTTAGCCATGTTTAACCCATCACCTTTTTCTGCTTTTCCTGTCATTTCTAACACCTCAGCAGCCAAATCAATAGACCTTTCTTCTAGTTTTTTTGGTCCTTTTTTCCTAGGATCTAAAACATTTATAACATCAATAAGTTCTAATGCAGGACCGACTCCTACACCCATTGGACCTTTTATTTCATTTAATATTACCTTGACCTTTTTTTTGAATATCTTGCCTAATTCATAGAATTTATCCCTTAATTCTTCTGCTTTTTCTTTGTTAACCTTTGCGTTTTTACCATAAGGAATATCTATAAGTATATATTTAGCACCCATAGCAATTTTCTTAGCCATTATTGAAGCGAGCAATTGCGCTTGAGGATCAATGTTCAGTATCTTCTCAACATTTATTATTCTTGAATCTGCAGGAACTATGTTCAACTTACCACCTCCCCAAATTAAACACGCATTAGTTTTCTTTATTATTTTCTTAACTTCTTTTACTGAAAATTCTACAGGAGCAATTGTCTCAATAACATCAGCTGTCCCTGCAGCACTTGTTATCGCTCTTGAAGAGGATTTTGGCATTATCAATCCTGCAGAAGCACATATTGAAACTACAATAGGAGTTGTTCTATTTCCAGGAATACCTCCTATTGAATGTTTATCTGCAACTAATCTATTTTTGAATTTTAATTTACTCCCTGAGTTAAATATAGCTTTAACCAAATAAACAGTCTCTTTTGTATTCATGCCATTATCATACATAGCTGAAACAAAAAGTGCAATTTCTGGCTCAGAAAGCGAATTGCTAACAATATCTTTAATTATTTCAATAATCTCTTTTTCAGAGAGTTTTTTTCCATCTAATTTCTTCTTTATAAAATCAAGACTTTTAGGTGATTCTGAAAGATTAACTAACACTGTCTGATTATTTTTTAAGTTCATTATCTTCTTTATTTCTGAAGATATAACAACTTGATTTTCTTTCACAAATCCCTCAACAAGATCTACAATTGTTGAAATTCCGTTATTGTTATTGGAAGATGTTTTTATAGAAACCCTGTCTTTAATATGAACTCCTATTTGATTTGCAGTCTTAGGGTTAAGCATAACTACTGGAACACCTGCAGACCACTTCAGAAGCTTTACTTTTAATTTCATTTTTGCCTCTTTTAATTAACAGTATTTTATAGAAAAAATGATTTTTATATTTATCTAGGATTTGGTATTTTCCTGCATAAAAATTTTAGGAGCTTCTTTTTTCCTATACAACTCAAGAATTATTAAAAGATAAGAAAGAATTAAAGGGCCTAAAATAAGTCCCAAAACACCAAAAAGGAAAATTCCTCCAACCATTCCAACTACTATTATTGAAGGAGGGACTCGAGTTCTTCGTGATATAATTATAGGCCTTAAAAAATTATCTACAGTTGATGCAATCAAACCAAAAATAGTAACTCCAACTGCTGCAGAGGTGTTTCCTGCTAAAATAAGATAAATGACAATAGGAACCCATATAAAAACAGGACCAAGCATAGGAATTATACTAGCGACAACAGCAAAGGATGTAAAAAGTAAAGCATTAGGAACTCTAAAAATAAAAAAACCAGCTCCTGTAATTATTCCTTGAAGAATTCCAATAATAACTTGTCCGTAAATAACAGAGAAAGTTATCTCTTTTGAATAATCAAATAATTTTTTTTCAACATCTTTTGAAAAAGGCAATAAACTTTTTACATAAGTTATAAGTTGTTCTTTGTCCCTTAAAGAAAAGAAAAAAGTAAAAGAAACGACTAGTAATTGCAGGATAAATATAGGAAAATTAAGTATAAAATTTGCAAATGCATTCATCAAAGAATTTGTTGTTTTTGCAACAGAGGAGCTTATTACAGAACCTATTTGTGCTGAAAATTCCTGGGATGCAAAAATTGATGGGAATATTTTTTTAAGGATTAATACAAAATCAATTTGCTGTGAACTCACGAAGAATTTTATAGATTGGTTTAAGATAATTGGTGTCAAAAACCATATAGGGAGAATAATAAGCAAGATTAAAACAACAGAAACTATCATTGCTGAAACATTTTTCATTTTTGTTAAAGAATAAATCTTGTTATATATTGGGAAAAATATAAATGCCAAAATAAAACCAACTATTATTGAAAGCAAAACAGGTTTTAAAAGAAAAAAAGATAAAACTAATATGCTTACTAAAATGATTAAAGCTGTAATTTTGTTTAGATTATTTTCTTCCATTTTATATCTCTTTAAACAATTGTTTCAAATTTAAAAAGCTTTGTAAAGCGTTAAGTCCAATATCAAATTTAACTTTTTTCAGGATATGTCTGGAAATTTTTGAGTTAATAACAACAATTACCTGTTCGTAATTTTGCAAATCTATTAACAGTTAATATCAATCTTGACGATAGGAGCACAATTTTATTATGCAGAAATTTTTTGTAAACTGCTGCCTTTAAAATTTCTGGCTCAAAAACTCCGAACAAACTATAGAGAGTTTCTGATGTTAAGATTTATAGTTTATTTTACACAAAGAGTTTTATGGAAAGTTTTATAAGTTAAAATAACAAAAGGAATTTATGAATTTCATAAAAAAAATTGTTGATAAAAAGATTGATGAAAGTGTGCATTTACAATTCCAGAGATTCAGCAAAGGGGAATTTAGAGACAAAGGATTAATTAAAGCGAAGCGCTCAGGAAAAAAATATACTATTCATACGAGTAGCGAATTTGCTAATGAATTAGTTAGAGAAGTGGCTGAAAAACTTGGAGAAAGCAGAACAAAAATCACAGGAGCGATTGTTTCCACCAATGATTTAAAGGGGCAGATAGAATTTAAGGAAATAAAACAATTTCGGGGGGTTAAAAGATATATTATAGAAAAGGAGATGTCTGGGAAAAGTATCCTTGATTTAATAGAAAAATTTCCTAAAGCGTTTTTTGCGTTGAGTTTTGAAGCAGGAGAAACAAAATTAAAAATAAAACCAAAGGCGCCTAAATCTGGAAAACCGGGTAAAGAAAATGAAAAGAGGACAAAACCTGATTTTTGCAAGCTTTCAACTAATGATGAAAAAATAGGAAGTGATTTTATTTTTGAAAAACCAGATTTTAAAGAGGCAGAAATAACTCATACTTTTTTGATTGAAGAGCTTATTCTCCCAAAAGGGGAAGAAGATTATTCCAAAATACGAGAAATGGCAAAAAGAAAGGGGAAGATTATCAGAGAGAGTGAAATTGATGGGCAAGATATGAAAAAAGAGATAGAGTTCTGCGCATAATATCTCCTACGGGATCTGTTAACTTATTGATTGGTGAGATAGCAAAGGGGAATAAAAAATAGAAAAAAATAACCCTCAAAAAGAAAAGATTTTAAAAGAAGAAAATCATACTTATAGTAATAAAAAAGATGGTAAGATGGCAAAACAAAAGAGAGGGGATTGGTTTCTTGAATTTTTAAAATGGGGTTCTTTAATTCTCGCAATTCTCTTCTTTTTGTGGTTGGCTAACCAATTAGGATGGATTTAAGAGAAGTAATAAAAGAGTTATTTAGAATAATGTATATAATTATTCTTATATATGTAGCATATCAAGTTTTAAGGGCTATTTTTGGGGGGACTTGGGCAACTGAAAATATTTTAATTGCAGGTATGGGAGCTATCTTGGCAGGAATGTTTGCAATAGTTAGTTTTTTGATAAGTCAAGGGAAATGTCTAGGCACTTTAGAAGAGAGGACAAAAAATGTAGGAGATAGTTTATCTAATTTAGGAAAAGATTTTAAAGAACATTTATTAAAACATAAAAGATAATTGCCATAAATGCAAATCTGCAAGGTGGGATAAAGAACCCAAGAAGAAAAAAATTTATTATTCTAGCTTTTTGATTTTATTTTTAGAATTTTTCTCATTATATTTCCAATAAAGTGTAAGTCTGTTGAAGGGTCTAGGATAATTTTTAATGAGATAAAAATAATCCCAATTAATATTAGAGTTACTATTATTTTAAGATAGGATTCCTCTACTAAATTTCCAATAAGTAAAAATAAGGATATGATTGCTCCAGTAAATAATGCTATTGCAATTTGCTCTTTGGGTTTGTTAT
>Ga0209541_10018326_pt1 | contig 10143 bp, 9 predicted proteins | sample RifCSPlowO2_01_FD_184027 | JGI IMG/M metagenome (GOLD analysis project Ga0209541, IMG submission 184027) | Groundwater microbial communities from Rifle, Colorado - Rifle CSP2_plank lowO2_0.1 (SPAdes) (version 2) | ecosystem: Environmental > Aquatic > Deep subsurface > Groundwater | place: Rifle...
AAGCAATCCTACTGCCGCCAAGAGAAAGAACAGCTTTTTATCCAGTTCGAGCGTTCTTAGTATAAATATGATGGCGATCAGGAATATCAATGATATTATAGGGAAGTTTAGATGCATCTCGCCTACATAGGGCGTGAGGATAAATATAACGATAAGGGTGATCAATAGATGAATATACCTGTTCTCCGCATGTATCTTCCACTTTATTAGCTTCATTATAAATCCTCCCTTTTAAGTAAGGACATTTTTGTGCGGATATATTATACCAGAAGAAAAGAGTTTTTTAATTGTGTTTATGGGCTTGAGTCAACTTCTCTGGTGGAATATGCGTATCGCGGCTTTATTTTGCAATTGGAGAGAATCTCATTGAGTGAAGGTAGAACCTGAAAAACTACCGCAGGATCTTCAACGCACCCTTCGTAGAGAATGGGCGCGGCTTGTTGGCGTCTATGATCTTCTTTTAGGGATATCCTCATTATGAAATCTTTTCCAAAATATACTGCGTCGGCTACTAATTGTTTAAGACGCCCTTCCGGATAATTTAAATCTAATTTGGCCGCGGGATTTAAGGAATTGGTTTCAAAGGAAAGGATAAGGGGAGCTGTTATGCCATGCGCCAGAAAAAAAATAACCAGGATTATGAACCATCTACTCTTGTTCACTAACGCCTCTTTCTGTATAACAAGTTTACCACAAAATCTAACTTTTGCAAGCAGCATCAGCTCCTTCGGCGGCCAAAGTCAGTTCTGCTTAAAAGAAACTATCCGCGATATCGCCTACAATACTTGTCAGATCGGGCCTTATTTTGTACTTCGGCTCTTTAAGGGTCCCCCCTATCTCCATTATGCTGTATCTCTCTATCGCCCCCGCGATATCGCTTATATTGCCGGCATCAATCCCTTCGTCCGTAAATTCGGCTTTTAAAGAAGCGCTTATCGAATTATCAAACCCCGCCATCAGCGTCCCATATATATTCAATAGATCGCTTTTCATGATAAGGTTATTTGTAAACGCGCGATTTTCTTTAATAAAAAAATCGCATGACCCTTCTTTAAAGACGACAGAATTAAAATCGCTTTTGAATAACAGCGCGCCCATCCCACGAAATAGATTTAGCTGCCATAATCTTCCGTTCAATATACTGATCTTGCCCCAGGCGTTCAATCTTGAAAGATCGTTCGAGAAACCTTTTACGCCGAAATGCGCCTGCATGGAGCCGGATATATCCATATCTTTAAATACTGTGTCTTTTTTTATCTTCTCTATCTTTAAATTTTTTATATCCGCGTTTATCTGGTAAGGCAGATCCTTTGAAATGAGGTCCACCATTCCGGTCGCGTCAAGAACGCCTCCGTATAGAGAAGAGCTCACGCGCGCGATATTCATGATGCCGTTTCTCTGGAGATACCCCATGCTAAAATCATCTATCTTCAAGCCATAGATAAAAAGCGATTCGCTTGTGACTTCGGCGTCGATAGCCGCGCGCGATAAGTCGCTCAAATTCCCTTTTAGATTGAAACTCGCGGTCATCCTGCCTGAAGCCTTTGAGTTTTTAAGAATATCCATAATTTTTTTGAAAGGTTCTTTTGCCGTATCAAGGTCAAATTTAACCAAGCCGCTGACATCTGCCGCCACGTTCGTTGGATCCTTCGTGTCGATATCTCCTTGAATCGAGAATTCCGAGTTATCGAAGCGGCCGTCAAATTTTGAGAGGGTTATGATCTTATCGTTAATCGCGAGAAGCGATTGCAGGGCCAGCCTGTCAGACGATAATTTTAGATCAACCCCGGGTTTATCAAAATTGGTCAAGACCCCGGAAGTTTTATAATCCGCGTCCATATATTTAAAAGCAACCTCTGACCAAATAAGCTGGTTACGGGTAAAATCTATTTTACCTTTCACGTGTTCAAGAGGTATTTTATTATATTCTAACCTTAATGTCGCTCCGGCCGTGCCAAGAGAGCCGTTAATTATCGGATGCTCGCTCACAACTGGTTTATATTGAAGCATGAGCTTTAATTCTCCCTGGCCGGTTATCTCGGCGGGTATATTTATGTAAAAATTATTTTTTAATATATCCTTTAACGTAGTTAGATCCAAACCGGCGGCTGCGTCGATCTTCATGATAGGATTGCCTAGATCCGGCAAGTCCACCATTGCCATGACCGGCACGCCTAAAACAGTGCAGGTTATATTTCTTGACGACAACTTCGCTTCGCTGAACGCAACCTTCCCTCTTATATCATCTATCTTGCCCACATAATCGAGATCGGATAGCGCGAGATTCTTCATGTCAAGGTCGCCGGAATATGTAAGCTCTTTATTATTGAAGCTGTATTTTGCCTTTGCCTTCAGGCCGCAATTAAGATTCGCGTTTATTTTGTCTTGAGAGAATATAAGTCCGAGGCTTGTCATATCGATATCGGCGTAAAAAAAGCCGTCTTTAAAATATAACGCGGCCGATGCGTCAATTTTGCCGTCGGGCAGTTCTATATTCGCTTTTTTAAAATAGGCCCCGAATTCCGAAATAGCCAGATCTCTCGCCTTTATATCAAGCGATAACTCTTTTTCTCGTATCTTGTATTCACCTGAAGATTTTAAAGACGCGGGAAGTTGCGATGAAATATCGAATTCCGCGTCGAATTTGACCTTATCCGGAAATGAGATACGCCCATCGAGAGCCATGTTCTTTATTTCTTTCGTAAAAGGAGGATCTAAGGTATCATCTTTAAAATTAACACTGCCTCTATATAGAATAATTCTCAAGATGGTAAGAGAGTACTCTCCTTTCATGAAAAGCAGCGGCTTTTTAAAGAATGTCTCGACTATATTTATTGAATTGTCCGGGAAGCGTTCTACGAAAATTTCCGGAGAATCGAATTTCAGGCTGGTTATTACGATCTGTTTCTTTAACAGCGGGAGTATTAAAAATCTGCAGCTTACGTCTTTCGAAGTAAGAATATTTGAATTTTCGTCAACTGCCGCAAGGTCTTTTAAGACTAATCCTCTGAATATATCTAATTTCGCGGAGGCTAAAGTGACATTCTTGCCGGTAGCGCCGCTTAAACCATCGACAACCGCTATCCGTATCTTTTCAGGAAGGATTATCTCGTTTAGATATATCAGATATGCTGCTGCCAAAACGCATAGAAAGATGAGAATTATAAAAAATATCTTTTTCACGCAGCAGATGCTTCGCTTTTTATTTTATCAATTCTTTAATCTTGTCCAGCAGAACCTGCGAATCAAAGGGCTTTATAATATAGGCGTCGGCTCCTACCTCTTGCCCCAGCTTAATATCGGATTCCTGAGCGCGGGCAGTGAACATGATTATCGGTATCTTTTTATATTTCTCATTCAATTTGAGCAGGCCGCAGACCTTATAGCCATCCATCTTCGGAAGCATGAGATCCAATATGATTAAATCCGGCTTTTCTTTTCTCGCCTTGCCTAACCCGTCTTCTCCGTCATAGGAGGCGATCACTTCGTATCCATTGGCTTCCAGGCGCAATGTCACGGCATCCACTAAATCTCTTTCATCTTCAATTATTAGTATTTTTTTCTTGCCCATTAAAATTACTTACGCTTATCCTAATGCCTTCTCACAAGATCTTTTATTATAAGCTCTTTTTAGCACCGCTTCCTAAGATCGCTTGGCAGCATGACAATAAATTTATTCCCTCTTTCGGGTCTAGACTCTGCCCATATTTCCCCTTTATGCATCCCTACGATATCTTTTGCTATCGCCAGCCCCAATCCCGTGCCTTCGGCCGAACTTTCCAGCCTGTTGAACTTATCAAATATTTTTTCAAGATCATCATGCGGTATGGCCGCGGCGGTATCCTCGACCTCCATTCTTATAAATCCGTCCGATCTGTAGGTGCTCATTTTTATGAAACCATATTCCGGGGTATATTTTATCGCGTTACTTAAAAGGTTATTGATAACCCTGGCTATCTTATCCTCGTCCGCCCATATACGTAAATCCGCGCCTGAAATATCTTTAGCCATCTTTATGTGTTTTTTTTCCGCGATGAGCTCAAATTCTTTAGTTTGTTTTTCCAGTATTTCCGGTATACTGCAAAACTTTCTGCTTATTTCTACCTTTCCCGCCTCAATCTTATGTATATCCAAAATGTCATTTATGAGACGGGACATGCGATCTATCACGCCCTGCGATATCTCTATGGCCCTTCTCTGGCCATCGCTGATAGGGCCTAATATACCGTCTCTCAGGTTAGACAAAGCAACCTTTACCGCTGTAAGCGGATTTTTCAGCTCATGCGCGACGGACACGACAAATTCAGATTTTGTCTGGTCGCTATGCTTGGCCTTTGCCGCATAATAGATAATTTTGGTAATGATGCTTTTCAATATCCTATACCCCGTGTAAAATCCCAGGAAAGATACGGCCATCGACATAAAGACGATAAGCCCTATGTCGGAGCAGAATATATTGAGAGTAAATAGGCGCGACGCGATTATGTATACGAATACGAGAAATGGGATTATGCTCATCAGCGCAAAAGCCATGTTGAATTTCTTATAAGGATTATCATCCAGTTCCTGCGGGACTAACCTCAAACCGCCTTCTGATCCGCAATCCTTTTTATTTATCATAATCCCTCCAAATTGTAAGCGCTTTTATCCTTCGACGCGCTCCCCTGAGCCTGTCGAAGGGTCGCTTGCTCAGGATTACCCCGAGCAAGGCAATTGTTTGACAGCAGGCCGCGTCGAGGGGCTTACTATCTATATCCGTAGCCGCGCGGGTCGTGATATCTATTCCGACTAGGCCTTTGAGCGCCGCTAAACCTACGAGAAGCCGGTTTGTGAGAATACTGGGCAAAACTTTCCTTAGGGAATTCGGGGTGCGCTGATATAGGCAACGCTGTTTTAATAAGTTTTTCGATATTGCGGACGTCGAGACTCTGGTCTGGGGTAGCAAAAGAGATTGCGCGTCCTTCATGGCCGGCGCGTCCGGTGCGGCCTATTCGATGCACGTAATTCTCGGCATCTTCGGGAAGGTCATAGTTAATAACAAGCTCGATGCCTCTAACATCTATCCCTCTTGCCGCGATATCGGTAGCTACGAGTATCCTATATTTACCCCTTTTAAAACCTTCGAGCGCTTCCCTGCGCTGGCCAAGGGAACGGTCTGAATGGATCTCCGCCGCGTTGTATCCCATCCCCCTGATAAAGCGGGTGATCTTTGCCGCGCCGATCTTTGTCCTGGAAAATAGCAGCACCGAGCCGTGATACTGGCCGAGCAGCTTTGAAAGAAGTTTCTTTTTCGCGTCTTTTTGGACAATAAACAATTCCTGGACGATGCGTTCCGCCATGGTCCCTGACGGCGCGACCTCAACGTGCACCGGAAGCTTCATATGTGAAGTCGCTACGGTTACGACTTCCGCGGGTATCGTCGCTGAAAAAAGCATGGTCTGTCTATCCTTTGGGATATATTTAAGGATACGTTCGATCTGCGGCAAAAATCCCATGTCGAGCATGCGGTCAGCTTCGTCAAGGATAAGAATATTCATATCCGCCAAAAGCACGGTCCGTTGATTAATGTGATCGACGAGGCGGCCTGGGGTAGCTATAATAACCCGGGGATGATTTCTTAGCGCTTGTAGCTGGGCGTGCATGGAGGCCCCGCCTATAATAACAGCCGTTCTTACGGCAAATAACGGGACTATCTTCTGAAATGTCTCATCCACCTGGATAGCAAGTTCCCTGGTAGGCACTAAAATGAGGCAGCGTCCTTTTTTTTGAGCAAGACGCTGTATAACCGGGATAGCAAAAGCGAGCGTTTTCCCGGTTCCTGTTTGCGCGACCCCGATAATATCCTTGCCTTCTATCGCGATGGGTATTGCCTTATGCTGGATCGGCGTAGGAACCGTAAATTTCATGCGGTCCAAGACTTCAAGGATCTTCGGCGCTATACCAAGGCCATAAAAAGAAGCGTTTGTTTGCTGCGGCGCCTGCGTCATCTGGTAAGAGGCATCGCGGCTGTTTCTCTTACCATGTTAAGCTGCTGATGAACATGGCAGTAGGGCTCTGGATTATATATGCTCAAAATGTGCCCACAGCCGGTAAACTTACAGATCCTGCCCTTTCTATTAGTCTTTATTTTTTTAGACATTGGCCGGAACGACATGCACGTTTATGGCCCGCGGGCCTTTTTCAGATTTCTCAACATCGAATTCTACATCCTGATCTTCTCCCAAAGCGCTGAAACTCGCGTCAACCAGGCCCGACTGATGAAAAAAGACTTCCCTGCCATCCGTATCAGTAATAAATCCGAATCCTCTGTCGCGGACCAGTTTCTTTATTTTTCCCTTATGCATCTTTCCCTCCTCTATTTAACTATGATGATCGCTTAAATAATGCTGTTTGCGGCGCACAACAAAAGCCGTAAGGTTAGCGATCCATAGCCTTACGGCCAATCTATCATAACCATGTTTTATTATAGCACTATTTTATCATATTTGTAAACTAAAATATACCGCCGAGTGGATTTGGGATTAGAATACTTCGGCGATTTTTTTTGCCAGCTTCTGCGCCTCTTCAATCTTCTGCTCTTGTATTTCAAGCCCCATACCCATAGGCTGGGCAACGATAAAAGTCATGTCTGTAATGCCGACAAACCCGAATATTGCGCGCAGGTACGGTTCTTGAAAATCGATTTTACGCGCCTCTTGCGAAATATATTCGCCTCCGCGGCTGGCGATAACCGCCATCTTCCTGCCATTCACCAGTCCCTCAACGCCGGTTTGCGTATAGCGAAAGAGATATTTCGGCTGTATTATTATGTCTATGTATTTTTTTAGAGTATAGGGAATGCTGAAATTCCACATAGGGGTGCTTATAAGGTAAGCATCTGCTGACAGGAACCTCTGTATATGGGCGACGATCTCCTGCCACGCCTCTTTTAATTCGCCATGAAGATCTTTGCCTGCCAAAAGCTCGTATTTACCATCCACTCTTTTAATGGTAAGCGAGGGCAGGGCCTCGTTCGCGAGGTTAAGTTCCTCTACAGCCCAATCCGGATGCTTCGTCCTAAATACATCAAGAAACGCTTCGGATATCCGAAGCGTGTTTGACTCCTCGCCGCGAGGCGTGGCAATGATATGTAATAGCTTTTTCATATGCCAACCCCCATACAATTGCATATGGAACCTCTCCTAAGTGCAATGCGAGGTTTCATAAGGCATTCCTTCTTTATCTTTAGGAAACAGGCAGTGTAAAAATAAAGGTTGAACCTTGCCCTAATTTACTTTCAACTCTTATCTCCCCGCCTTCTCTCTCAATCAGTTTCTTGACTACGGCAAGGCCTAGTCCTGCGCCTTCAATCTGACCTGTAAAATACTTTTCTACCTGATAGAATTTCTCAAATATACGTTCATAGTCTTCATTTGGTATGCCGGGGCCATTGTCAGTTACAGAAATTTCTATTCTACGGGGTATCTTTTTCGCGATAATAGATATTTTCGCGGTATCTTTATCATTAAACTTAATGGCATTCTCAATAAGATTGCCCATAATCTGGTCAAGGCACATTTTGCTCAACTCTAATCTTGCGTCTTCCTGACAATCAATATTTAATTCTACTTTCTTATCCTTGGTCCGTTTAATTATTGCGTCTGTAATTAAAGGTAGGGAAGATTTAAGTTCTATGGCTTCCTTTCCCTTAAGCGAGCTTTGACTATACACCACGGCAAAACCAAGCAGTTTCTCCACTAATAAAGTAAGCAAAAAAGATTTATTAGAGATAGCATCAATTGCCTTTTGCTGCTTCTCGGTAAGGGGGCCGCATAATCCATCAGAAAGCAGCGAGATATTTTCATTAATCACTACTAACGGCGTGCGCAGTTTATGCGAGATAAGCCCCAAGAAACCCTGCTTGAGGGATTCTTCTCTGCGCGCTTGGGCTACATCACGCAAAGTAAACACAATGTCCGATACTTCTCCCGCGGGGTTCCTTACCGCATCCAGATCCGCCTCTAAATATAACGCCTTTGTTGTTTCTGATTCCTGGCGCACAATGTCAAATGTCTTATGCGGCACGGATAAATCCGAAAGCCTTTCTTTAGTTATAGAAACAGAATAATTCTTGAATATTATTTCGGCCAAATTAGCATTCGCCGGATCGGCGATATTTAAGTACTTTAAAACCGCCTCATTGCTGTCTTTAATCACCCAGTCCGGGCCGCAGACAGCGATACCATCGCTCATTTTATCAACCACTGCCTTGAACTTCTCTTTTTCATCTAACTGCCGGCGATAATAACTTATCTTGAGCAGCGATTTTACTCTTGCTAATAGTTCGATCTTATCGAAGGGCTTGGAGATAAAATCATCGCATCCTGCCTCAAGAGCTCTTACCCTGTCATCGGTCTCTTTAAGCGCTGTAACCATGACTACAGGGATAAGGCGCGTCTTTTCTTCGGCGCGCAGTTTCCGCAGCGCTTCGAATCCTGATATCTTAGGCATCATAATATCTAATAAAATGAGGTCTGGAGGATACTCTATCGCTTGAGCAAGAGCCATATCTGCGCTCTCTACACCTTGAAATTCATAACCCTCCGGCACAAGGATGCTTTGCAGAAGCTTCAGGTTTAACTTCTCGTCATCCACGCAAAGGATCTTCGGTTTATTTTCTTGGCGCATTCAAGACGTCCTCCATGACTAATTCGATCTCTTGATATCCTTTTTTTCAGGCATATCATTCTTCTCCTCTAACCGGCAGGGTGAATTTGAAACTAGAGCCCTTGCCTTTACTTTCGGACTCCACCCAGATTCTTCCTCTATGTAATTCCACGAATTTTTTGGCTAGAGAAAGACCTAAGCCCGTTCCATTGTATCGCCTGGTAAGGCGTTCTTCTAATTGCACAAACTCACCGAATAATTTATGTTGGTCTTCTTTAGAAATGCCTATTCCGGTATCCCATACAGTTATTTCCGCTTCAAAACCGTTTATTTTTGCGTGTATGCCGATCTTGCCGCCATCCGGCGTAAACTTAACCGCGTTCGAAAGCAGGTTAAAGACAATCTGTCTCACCTTGCGTTCGTCAGCCCGGATATAACCCACTTCTTCGGCAATATCTAAAGAAAACTCAATATTATGCTTTAGCGCCTTTTCTTTGATGAGGATAAAACTGTGTTCGAGAAGCTCTCTCAGGGAGAAATTGGAGAGCGCAAGCTCCATCTTCCCTGATTCTATCTTGGCAAGGTCAAGGATATCGTTGATCAAAGACAATAGGTGCTTACCGCTTTCTAAAATATCATTCAGGTAATCTCTCTGGGTTTCATTAAGCGAGCCGAATTTCTGGTCATACAATACCTCTGAAAAACCTATAACGGCGTTAAGCGGCGTGCGCAGCTCGTGGGACATATTGGATAAAAAATCTGACTTGGCCTTATTTGCCGCTATACTTTCTTCCCGCGCCTTAACGGCCATTGCTTCAAGTTTACGCATGCGGACAAGAGTCGCAATGTATAATTCCTTCTCTTTCGCGGAACGCAGCGCGATAGATTGAGCTAAGAATTCTTTTTCCTTTAAACTTCTCTTAAGCGCGTTTAATCTTCTTTCCAGCTCTTCTTTTCCGCCTTGCATGAAACCGCCGATTATTTTACCCATTTATAAGCATCTTCTTTATTTGAAGCGTCTATACCGCATTGTAGGCCCTTTAGGTAATCAATGTTTTTCTGGATTTGTTCTTTTTTAATAATTGAGCCGTGCTGCGGTAAAATAAAATCTATTTCCAGTTTCTCAAGCTGCTCCATTACCATTCTCACGTGCCTATTGCTGGCCATATATCCAAGATGAAATGCCTTCATATCCTCTTGATAATCATCCCCGGCAAAAAAATTCCAGCTGGACGAAACTGAACCGAATATATCCGAAGAAAAAAGCAGCTTATTTTTTTCATCATACGTCACAATGGCGCCCGGGGAATGGCAAAATGGCGTATGTATAAATCTAAGTTTACGCCCGCTTTTTAAAGTGAGTTCATATTTATGCCGGTCAACAAGATAAAACCCATGCGAAAATCCATAATACCTCGAAAAAAGGCTGGAGAAAGAATGGGTCACGATCCTAAGGCCCGGATTAGATATTACGCTCTCAAATAATGGTCCGCTTGA
>Ga0209541_10018328_pt1 | contig 10142 bp, 14 predicted proteins | sample RifCSPlowO2_01_FD_184027 | JGI IMG/M metagenome (GOLD analysis project Ga0209541, IMG submission 184027) | Groundwater microbial communities from Rifle, Colorado - Rifle CSP2_plank lowO2_0.1 (SPAdes) (version 2) | ecosystem: Environmental > Aquatic > Deep subsurface > Groundwater | place...
CTCTTTCCCCGATCGGGAATTTTTTGTGTTTAAAGATAAAAAATAAACAGTAATGGATAAAAACAGACAACTACTATCACGCATAGTATTTTTGGGAATTTTTGTTGTGGCTATATTCGTAATTTTCTGGCTGGGACAGGCACTCTCAAAGGATGAGGAAGTTCAGGCGGAGTTGGATTATGAGGCTGGAAAAGCAACACTTGTTGAGTATGCTGACTTCCAATGTCCCGCCTGCGAGACGTACTATCCGCTGGTTAAGCAGCTTAAAGCTGAATTTGGCGATAAGATAGTCATGATTTATAAGCATTTTCCTCTTCAGCAAATACATAAAAATGCCAATTTGGCGGCCAGAGCTTCGGAAGCGGCACTTATTCAGGGCAAATTCTGGGAGATGCATAATATTATCTTTGAGAAGCAAAAAGAATGGTCAGATTCAACTCAAGCCTCAGCCCTGTTTACTGACTATGCTTTAGAAGTAGGACTTTATAAGGAGAAGTTTCTGGGCGATGTTGGTGCAGATACGGTATATGATAAGGTTAATGACGATTATCAAGAAGGGGTGCGTCTGGGAGTAAGAGGTACTCCAACATTTTTCTTGAACGGTAAAAAAATAATAAATCCAAGAGGCTATGATGAATTTAAAGAACTCATTGAGCGGGCGCTTCAGTAATAAAATATTGCTGAGAGTCATGGCTATCATTGCCTTGATTGGCGTGGCCGATACTGCTTATCTAACTGCTGACTACTATTTTGGGACGGGAGTTCAATGTCTCTTGCTTGAGGGGTGCAAGGTAGTTCTAACTAGTTCGTATTCTGTGATTATGGGCATCCCTTTGGTTGTGTTCGGGTTAGTTTTCTATACTGTAATTTTTATCCTGGTTAATCTTACGGATTTATACGGAGGAAGATTTTTTCAGAAAATTTTAGCTCTAGTGGGAGTGGCCGGTTTCGTTGCCTCATTGTTCTTCTTGTATCTCCAGGTATTCGTTATCGGAGAGTTGTGTTTTTACTGTCTTGTATCCCTCGGTTCTTCAACATCAATATTCATTCTTGCCGCTCTCTTTAGTAGAAATTTAAAGTTAGCGTCAGTTTAGTTAAAAGTTAATCCCGTTAGAAGTTAACCCTAGCGGGAATAACAAATATTCAATTAACATAAAGTTTGTGGATTTAGTCACCATCTTAAAATTGGTGAACGGTTTTTCAAACTTCTAACGGGATGAAAAATATTATAAAAAATCCTATTTTATTAGTCATCTTATCGGTGGTGGCAATAATTATCGTGGCGGCTGTTTTTAAGCCGGCCCCGGCCGAGAAATCTGATGAGGCGGTTGCCGCCGTTCTGACCGGTGAAATTATGTCGTATGATTTCGGTTCCATATCAATGGCGAAGGGAAAAGTAAGCTATGATTTCAAAGTAAAGAATACTACGGCAGAAAAGGTTGAGATCAAAAAAATGTATACATCTTGTATGTGTACGGAAGCCCTGTTCATTAAGGGTGACAGCCAGAAGGGTCCTTTCGGTATGCCCGGACACGGTTATGTACCTCCGGTCAATGAGCCCCTTGAACCAGGAGAAGAAGCAATTGTAAGGGCCATATTTGATCCGGCCGCTCATGGTCCGGCCGGGGTGGGCTTGATACAAAGAGCGGTATATCTGGAAGGCGAACATTCAAAACTCATTGAGCTTCAATTTAGCGCGACGGTAACACCATAATGAAAAAACTCACAACTTTAATTGTATTCATAGTGCTTATATTCGGACTGGTTTTTGTATTTAAAACCGGAATTGTTGATTCCAATCTTGTCTGGAAAATTTCCAATGAAGGCACGTGGCTTCTGCCCCTTATCGGCATAGCGGCGCTGATAGACAGCATTAATCCCTGCGCGTTCTCAATATTAATATTAACTATCGCTTTTCTGTTAAGCATCGGGAAATTCAGATCCAAAATTCTTGAAATAGGCGGAGCATATATACTCGGAATATTCCTCGCATATATTCTTATCGGTCTTGGCATCTTCCATGCTCTCCACATATTCAATACCCCTCATTTTATGGGCAAACTGGGAGCGTTTCTGTTGATATCGCTTGGGGCGATAAATATTATCAATGAGTTCAATCCGTCATTTCCGATAAAGCTTAAAATTCCTGCTGTCGCTTATCACCGGATGGCCATGCTGGTTGATAAAAGTTCCATCCCGGCAGCCCTAGGATTGGGTATATTGGTCGGCCTTTGCGAATTTCCATGTACCGGCGGCCCATATCTTATGGTTATCGGGCTTCTTCATGATCAAGTGACATATATCAGGGGGCTTGGTTATCTGGTTCTTTATAACCTGATATTTATTCTCCCGCTGGTTGTCATTCTTCTTATTGCCGGTAATGAGGCGGTGGTTAAAAAGATTCAGTTATGGCAGGGCCAAGAGAAAAAGAATATGAGGTTTTTTGGAGGACTGGCAATGGTAGGTTTGGGGATATTAATTCTATTATTATGATAATAGCGGCAACAATATCGGTCTTATTTATCTCGGGTGGAGTTTATTTAGTTCGGAAAAAATGGCCCATATTCAGAATTTGTCCCGTCTGTGCTGGCGTAAGTCTGACGTGGGGCTGGATGCTTCTGGCTTATTATCTTGGTTATTCTATGAATTTGACGATTTTAGGAATTCTTATGGGCGGTTCAGTGGTGGGGGTAGCCTATCAGCTTGAAAAACGACTCCCGTCAGAGAGGGGAGTTATCTGGAAAATAATTTTTGTTCCGGCGGGCTTAGTGATGGCTCATGGTCTCATTGAATTATCTTGGCTGTATTTAATCTTATCTTCGGCAGTTATCGGAATTACGCTCTATATTTTTTTCTTTACCTCGGGCAGACGACTCACTAACCGTAAAGATGGGAGCACTTCAGATATAGAGGATAAAATGAAAAACTGCTGTTAATCTAATAAAAAATAAAATGGAAAATTTGAGTGATGAAAATCAAATGTCAGAAAAAGAAAAAGAAGAAATACTGATTCCGAAGAAGGATAGAGATTATCTTCTTCCGGCCAGTATTGTTATCGCAGCTCTTATTATTAGTGGAAGCTGGCTTTACGGCGGGAAACAAAATTCTGGCTTGTCGACTGACTATTCAGCCCTTGAAGAAAAAGTCTTACCTCCAGAAGGAGTTACTTTGCCGGTTATTTGGAGGGATCTTGGGATGCAACTGGTAGAGGACGGAGTCATTGATAAAGAAAAATTTTTGGCATTGTACGGTGATCGAGGCGGCCTTCAAGAATCTGACAAGAGTTTATTGGAGCAGCGTAATAGCGGCAAAATAGTTATCACGCCGTTTAACGCTAATTTTCTCCTTAATCTTTTCTGGGCGTTAGGATTGGGCAATAAGAACGAAATACTAGAGAGGGGAGAGATGACCGATAAGCGGTATGGCGGTAAGGCTGACAATTTTGCTTCAACCGGCGGCTGGACTTTGGCGGTCGGCAAGCCGATGGATCACTATAGCCATCATTCAATGATCTCTCTGACTTCGGAGCAGCAATCATTAGTGGAAAGCGTCAGTAAAAATATATACCGTCCATGTTGCGGTAATTCAGTTCACTTTCCTGATTGTAATCATGGTATGGCGATGCTCGGCCTTCTTGAATTAATGGCCTCGCAGGGTGTGAGCGAAAAAGACATGTATAAATTTGCTCTTCAGGTCAATGCCTACTGGTTTCCGGATACTTATCTGACCATTGCCAAATATCTTGAAGTTCAAGGAAGTTCGTGGCAAAAATCCGATCCGAAAGAATTATTAGGAGCTAATTATTCCAGCGGGGCGGGATATCAGAAAATATTAAACCAAGTTGCTCCGCCAACCCAGAAAGGCGGCGGAAGTTGCGGAGTGTAATATGGTGTATAATTAGGTAATAATTATGCTATTTAGTTTGACTGTCAGGATCTTTGTTATCTTAATAGTCTATTAAATAGATGTTAGTAAATATGGGGAAATTATCAATTAAAAAATACGGTTTGCTTTGCGTAGTAGGCGGTGAAATAGCATATACCGCTTGTTTAATATACGGCTCAACTCTTACGGGTAAATTTGCTGAACTTCACCATGCGATCTTTGAGTTACTGCCGGGGTTTACCTGGTTCGGTATCGGAAGCTTTATGGCAGGAGCAATTACTATAGGAGTTTGGTCCGGTCTGGGAGGCGCATATATCGCTTGGATGCATAACTACAGTTTGGAAAAATGAATCCTCCTCGCGGCAAGCCGCGAGGTATCCAGAGTCCCGCCACGGCGGGATTAATACCTCTGCAAAGCAGCGGAGTATTCACTCCTTTTAGCTTCGCTCGGACAAAATGTAAATTAATTTCCATTTTGCTCCTCGCTAGCTAAAATAAAATAAAATGACACAAATTTACATATGTCCCATGCATCCGGAAGTACAAAAAACCGAACAGGGTAAATGCCCTGGGTGCGGAATGGATTTGATACCTAAAGAGATGGTATCAAAGAATAGACCGGAACATGTCGGTCATGATATGCAGAAGGCGAGCCACGCTGATCATGAAGCAGCTATGACAAATCCGGCGATTGCCAAGAAGATGGAAGCAGACATGCGACGTCGTTTTTTTGTCTCGTTTTTGCTCTCTATACCTATTTTTCTGTATTCGCCAGTTGGTGCAAACATTTTTAAACTAAACCTGCCCACACCTATTCCAGTCAACTGGCTGCTACTTATTCTGACAACTCCAATTGTTTTTTGGACAGGCTCTATTTTTATCACTGGCACATACTATTCACTGAAAGCCAAAAAACTAAACATGGCCGTACTAATTGCTACTGGCGTCTTAGCGGCATATCTTTTCAGTGTATTGCTAACTTTTATACGGCCTGAATCAGAAACATTTTACGAAGCCGCCGCACTCTTGGTCACATTTGTTCTATTCGGTCACTGGATGGAGATGAAATCACGTCGTGGCACATCGGATGCCCTGCGCGCCCTTTTTGACCTAGTACCACCCAAAGCAAACGTTATTCGTGATGGAAAAGAGATGAGCATCTCAAGTGCTGAAATTACCCATGAAGATATTGTTGTACTGCGACCCGGAGACAAAGTACCAGTTGATGGAGAAATAATTCATGGCGAAACTTCTATTGATGAGTCTCTAGTGACAGGAGAATCTATCCCGGTCGCTAAGACTGTTGGTGCGAAGGTAGTCGGTGGGTCAGTTAATCTGACCGGTACAGTTAAATTCAGGGCAATGCAAGTTGGTTCAGAGACAGTATTGGCACAAATTATTAAGATGGTAGAAACGGCCCAGAACTCCAAAGCTCCGGGGCAGCGTATTGCCGACAAGGCGGCGGCGTATCTTGTCATCCTTGCCATTGGTTCCGGGCTAGCCGCATTTCTTGGTTGGTATCTTGTAGCTGGTGCAGGGCTTCTCACGGCATTAACATTTGCTATCTCCACTGTAGTTATTGCTTGTCCTGACGCCTTAGGGCTTGCAACACCTACGGCAGTTGCAGTAGGAACGGGTCTTGGCGCAAAACATAATATTCTAATCAAGGATGCGGCAACGCTTGAGAATACTTCTAGGCTTAATGCGATTGTACTGGATAAAACCGGCACGCTCACAGAGGGAAAACCTAAAGTTACAGACGTGGTTGCCTTTAATGGGTTTACTGAAAGAGACGTATTAAATTATGAAGCAAGCGTTGAAGCCGGCTCAAATCATCCGCTGGCCAAGGCAATTATGGAGGAGGCAGAACGGCAAGGTGCAATGCCTCTGGAATCAATAAGTAAATTTGAGTCTATGGCCGGACACGGACTTAGAGCTGTAATTAACGGTAAAATAGTTTTTGCCGGAAAAGAAAAACTTCTGATTGATGGCAAAATTGAGATAGGCAGTGCCAGAAAAGTGTTAGATCACTTAGCCGGCCAGGGTAAGACTCTAAGCTTGATTGCCGTTGACGGTAAACTTGCCGGCGTTGTAGCGGCTCAAGATACCATTAAGCCAACTGCTAAGAAAACTATTGCCGGTTTACAACAACTGGGTATTGAAGTTGCAATGATTACCGGTGATCATAAAGGTGTCGCTGAAGCTGTTGCAATTGAGTTGGGTATTAATAATTACTTTGCCGAGGTACTACCAGAACAAAAGCAGGCGATAGTTAAATATCTTCAAACTGGTGACGGAAAATTTTTGCCTGATGGTTTGATTGGAAATTGGAAATTGGAAATTGGAAATTCTCGCTCTGCGAGGTATGTGGCCATGGTTGGGGACGGGATTAATGATGCCCCGGCCTTAGCCCAAGCCGATATCGGTATTGCTATCGGTGCCGGGACTGATGTAGCAATTGAAACGGGTAACATCGTACTTATGAAATCAGATCCTTATGATATCGTAGCGGCAATTCGTTTATCTAAGGCGACAGTTACCAAAATGAAGCAGAATCTTTTCTGGGCAGCAATATATAATGTGCTGGCTATCCCTATTGCTGCCGGGGTGTTTTATAACTCTCTGGGCTGGTCGCTTCGCCCAGAAATTTCAGCACTTTTAATGTCGGCATCATCTATTATAGTGGCCACAAATGCGGTATTATTAAAGAGAGTAGAGCCCAGACTTAAGGTATAAAAATGAACTTAATTTACCGGATATTTAAAATTTCTTTCTTTATTTTTCTAGATATCAGCGGAATCTTGCTAGGAATATTTCTAATTGTTCTTGGTTCAGCATTGTTGTTGGACTGGCAGTTGGCGAAAGAGGGGTTTGGCTGGCTGGTGTTGGTAATAGGTATTGGAGCTTTTCTTCTGCATCTCGGTCACTATTTTGATCTTAGATATATGCGTTGGCTTTTTGGAGAAAGTTATTTTATTCAGAAATAATAAAAATCGATGTTTGAGTTAATCCGTTGGTCAACATTCCTTGCTACAATTTCACTGGTGATTTTCGGCTATACCGACCAGCTTCGCTTAATTTTTACCCATCAAAGTACACAGGGGCTTTCTTTAGCAATGATGTTTTTATCTTTCTGGACTTGGTCAAGTTATGCTTCATATGGTTTTCTCCAAAAAGATCGTAAAATGTTCTGGCCCAACATGGTAGGAGTTGTTGTTGTAGGGTTGATATTAATAAGCTTTGTCTTATATTAACTATGAAACTTATCCTAAATCCATTTTTTCAGGCTCTACTTACCGTTCTAATATTTCTCGGTGGAGCTTTTATTTTGTTCGGTCCAGGTCCGATAACGACCGATAAAGTTACCGATGAACACTCTTCAGATATTGCCCAAAAAATCTATGTTGCGATTGAGGGAGAGGCAAAGATTGCCGTTATAGATCCGGTTGAGGGAGCGGTTATAAAGAATATTAGTATTGCCGGCTTCTCTCCGCATAACGTCCAGGTCAGTCCGGATAATAAAACTGTTTGGGTTACGGGCAATTCGGCTGGACATGGTCATTCACTCTTACCCATCAAATCTGCCAACGCTGATACCGGAGAAATTCCGGATGAGGTAATTGTCATTGATCCGATTCGCGATGCCGTAATTAAAAGGATTCAAATAGGGGCAGGTATTCATTTGGCCCATGTCGTTTTGACTCCTGACTCAAGATACGCTTATGTAACTGCTCAAGTTCAGGGGATGATATATAAAATTGATGTCAAAAGTTACGGAGTGATTAAAAGTATTGCCACCGGAGAGAATAGCGAGCCTCATGGTTTGCGTATATCTCCTGACGGTAGATTTGCTTATGTAGCAATGCTTGGCAATAAAAGTCTCGGAGTGGTTGATTTAAAAACAGATAGATTCTCCGAGGTTCCTTTGGGTGGGGCATCGGTACAGACAGGAATAACGCCGAATAATAAATTTGTGGTAGTTTCTCTTTATGACACGAAACAGTTGGCGGTTTATAGAGTTAGTGATGGGTCAATAAGCTATATAGACCTTCCCGCAACGTCTAAGGGGCCAATACAGATGTATCCGACTCCGGACTCCCGCTTTATTTATCTTGCCGATCAGGGATATTATTTCAGCCAGCCGTCAAGCCAGTGGGTGTATAAAATTGATATTGAAACGAGAAAAGTTATAAAAGAAATAAAAGCAGGAAAAGCGCCTCACGGCGTGGTCGTATCTGCTGACGGAAAATTTGTTTATGTTACTAATCTTTTGAGCGGAGATGTTTCTGTTATAGATACGGCAAGAGATGAAGAAGTAAAAACAATCAAAGTTGGGAAAGAGCCAAACGGAGTAAGTATATGGTATAAAAACAATTAAAATAATATAATTAAAAAATGAATACAAAATTATTTGAATGGGCTTTAAGGATCTCTGTGGCCGGCGAATTTATCGGCCATGGAGTGTTTGCTTTGCAGGGTAAAAAGGATTGGATAGGCTGGTTTGGTAAATTTGGAGTTAGCGATCCGGAGATGGCCAAAAACCTCCTATTTGTTATCGGATTAATGGATTTGGCGGTAGCTGTGCTGGTGTTGGTAAAACCAATAAGAGTAGCTCTTCTATGGGCTGTTGTTTGGGGATTCTGGACGGCGTTATTAAGACCGATTGTCGGCATGCCGATTTGGGACTTTATAGAGAGATGGGCTAACTGGGGTGCGCCATTAGCTTTGCTTGCATATTATGGCTGGCCCCGAAATACAGTTTCCGAATGGTTTTTAGCCGTCAAAAAAATACAGACATCAATCCCCACTGATCAGATTAAGTCATAGTTCTGATATAAGAATATAAAACCAGTTATTGAAGGCAGTCGGAAGCTGATATATGGGGCTGGCCGAGAAGTTTAAAGAGCTGGTTTAGCGTAAAAGACTAGAGCATCCCCAATAACCCCTATTCCGGCTCTGCGGATTCAGATTTTGGGCTATGGCGCTTCGTCTCAACCTCAGAATATCATAAGATATTCTTCAGTTTCCGACTCGTGCCTCGCCACAAAATCTGAACCCTCGGCTCGAAAGCGGGTTATCGGACATGCTCTAAGATTAAATAATTGTTTAATAGAATATCATCAGTCTCATATTTCAGGAATTTTATCTTCGGAGTTGAGGACAGTTTGGTTTCAACGGTCGGGCTTTTGTCGGGTGTTGCCGTGGCCGATGTTCCCAGGTCAACCATTCTGCTTACCGGAGCCATATTGTTGTTAGTAGAGGGATTATCAATGGCTGTCGGCAGTTTTCTCTCTAAAATCTGATATAATCGCCGGTTGGCGGTCATGTCGTAATCAAATTTTATGTTAGAACTTAACGGAAAAGTAGCGTTAGTTACCGGGGCAAGAAGAGGGATGGGCAGGACTCATGCTTTGACTTTGGCTAGACAAGGAGCCAAAGTCGTTATTACAGACGTTGATTTAAATGAATGTCAGTTGGTGGAAAGCGAGATTAAGTCTGGCGGAGGCGAAGCATTATGTTTCAGAATGGACGTTTCAAATGCCCAAGAAGTTAATCAGGTTTTTGATGAAGTTATTAAAAAGTTTGGTCGGCTGGATATTTTAGTAAATAATGCGGGAATATATGTATCAAAGCCGGCACTAGAGATAACAGAGGAGGAATGGGAGAGGATGATTCACATTAATTTAAAGGGGCAATTTCTCTGTGCTCAGAGAGCGGCTAAGGAGATGGCGAAGAATAAGTGGGGCAGGATAATCAATATTGCATCAATTGCTTCAGGCGGAGTGGGAGTTGGTATCTTCGGAGGAGTTCATTATACGGCTTCAAAGGGCGGAATTATCGGTATGACTGAGACTTTAGCTATTGAGTGGGCTCCTTTAGGGATTAATGTAAATGTAGTTGCGCCGGGAGCAATTGATACACCAATGGTAAGTTCGGCTCAGATGCCGAAAGAAGTAATGGATGGTTTACTTCAGTCCATCCCCCTAAAAAGAATGGGAAGACCGGAAGAAGTTTCAGCCATGGTTGTATTCTTAGCTTCGGAAGACGCAAGTTATATTACCGGAGCCACATTTTATGTTGATGGCGGTTGGCTAGCGGCTTAATAAATTTATATAATTTAGTTATATCAAATAAAAAAACTAAATAAAAATAAAATTTGGTTCCTGTCGGGAGTAGATCGCCATAGGCGGATACTAATGCTAGGAAACCAGAAGTAGTGTATGAAAAAACTATTAATTCTGATTGGAGTTATGGTC
>Ga0209541_10018330_pt1 | contig 10142 bp, 8 predicted proteins | sample RifCSPlowO2_01_FD_184027 | JGI IMG/M metagenome (GOLD analysis project Ga0209541, IMG submission 184027) | Groundwater microbial communities from Rifle, Colorado - Rifle CSP2_plank lowO2_0.1 (SPAdes) (version 2) | ecosystem: Environmental > Aquatic > Deep subsurface > Groundwater | place: Rifle...
GGATAAACTTGCTGACAGGGAGGAAGGATTTAAACCTGAAGGCGCGCCGCCTTTTAATTCCATAATCCCTCTATTGGAAATTATTGCAGAGGTCCTGAAAGTGGGCGTTAACAGCAAAAAGGTGATGGCTGAATATCTTGGGCTTATTGGAAAACTTGGCAGCGAATTCAAGATACTTATGGATGTGCCTCTGGATGATATTGAAAAGGCAGGCTCACCAGTCCTCAGGGAAGCCATCTCCATGATGCGTTCAGGAAATGTCCACATCGCCCCGGGTTACGACGGCGAATTCGGCAAGGTAAAGATATTTGAAAAGGTTGAACGGGAGGAGATAAAGGGGCAGATGATGATGTTTTGACCATGGCCCAAAGTTTATTTTGACTCCTGAACATATACACCTCGCCAGTCATTGGCGGGAGGATTTTTTTCGTAAGATTCACAGAGCGATGTATAGGTCTTTGATGGCCCATCGTGGGGAATTCTTTCAAGGACAGACTGAAATATTTTCTTTGCCTCAGCAAATTCGGAGTTTATAAATAAATCCAGCCCTTTTTCAAACTCCTCAAACGTCCCCAAAACCTTTTCATCTGCATCTTTGCGAAGACCCACAAGTTCGTGTACCTCTAATGGTTTGTTTCTTCCCTTAAGCTGGACCCGCGCCAGGCGGCGGAATACAAACCTTTCAGGCAAATATTTCTCTGCCCCCATCCGTGTGCTTTCTGATACTGTTATGCGCGTCCCAAAGTCTTTATTCAGCGGCTCTAAACGCGCCGCAACATTCACCTCTGACCCCAGCACTGTATAATCAAAAATATCTTTTGAACCCATATTCCCCACAATCATGTCTCCGGTGTTTATGCCTATGCGCGTATTAATGAGAGGTTTTTGTTCTTCCTGCCATTTTTTTCTCAGGCCTTCCAATTCCTTCATCATTAACAGCGCAGTTTCACAGGCAAGGGATGCATGTTCCTTTTGTTCACCCGGCGCATTCCATAATGCCATAACAGCATCTCCTATGAATTTATCCAGCGTGCCGCTGTTTTGCGTTACGCATTGAACCATAGAGGTCAGGTATTCGTTAAGGAGGGCGCTTATATCTTCAGGCGATATTTGCTCTGATAATGTGGTGAATCCTTCCACATCGGAAAAGAGGACAGTCATGTATTTTCTTTCCCCTCCAAGTTTCAGCTTGTCAGGCGATTTTAATATATCCTCAAGCACAGCAGGGGCTATGTAATACCCAAAGGCTGATTTTAAATACTTCCTTTCTCTGTATTCCATGACATATTTCATCAAAAGAATGCCGATATATACAAATGTCATGGCAAGAACAGGTTTTATAATAGGAAGGACATATCCCTTTTCAAAAAAAGTCCAGTGGAAAAATGCAACAGAACTAACAAATATCGCAACAATGAAGAACCCCCGATAAGGGCCTGAAAAGCGGCTGGCAACTGCAATGGCGCCTGCGAGAAGGAAGATATATAGCTTTTCTAAATCTTTGTTAAGGGGGTATAAAAACTTATTGGACAGGATATTATCAATAATATTGGCATGTATCTCGATTCCGGGGGTTACAGGGCTGAAAGGCGTCGGCCTCAGGTCTGTAAGCCCTGCGGCAGAGGCCGAGATAAGGACAATCTTGTCTTTAAATTGTCCCGCCTGAATCAGGGGTTCTTTGCCTGTCTCTATCAGGTCTTTTGAGGCCAATACATAATCATAAGGTATATACTGGTAGAAAGAGGTGAAGGTGTTTTTACCCTCTCTGTCTCTGGTTATTTCTCCTCCTTGATAATGGATATACGCACTTCCATCTATAAAGATGGGCATCGCCGAATCACTGATAAATATCTTCCCATTATGTATTTTGATTTCATTCGGAGAGACACCCTTTACATAGGATGCTATCAATAAAGAAAAGGCAGGATAGGCTGTTCCCCTTTCATGGAAAGACATAAGAGGAAAAAACCTCCTGCATGTGCCATCTCTGTCAGGTGAATAATTTATATGGCCTATGCCCCTGGATGCTGTTGCAAGCCTTCCAAAAGGGATGGTTGCGTTGAAATATATATTCTTAAAATCATTGTTTGAGATAGGTATAGATGACCTTGCAAAGGCAGATTTGATATTAAGTGTGCTGCTTTCATCAGCGCCAAGCTCAGGATTCCGGCTTATGTCATTTTCATCAACATAAAAAACAGATGGCAGAAAGACATTGCCTGCTTTTTCTACGGCAGAAACAAATTGGCTATCGCTGAAATCAGACTTCAGTAAGTCTAACCTATGTAATAATTCCGACCTTACTTCAGGTATATCGGCATTCTGCGCAAATGAGCGCAATTCATTTACTGTCTCAGAATCAACCTCCCGCCTGACAGCGTGTTCTGAAAAGATGATGTCAAAACCGATAGCCTTTGCGCCGTCAGCCTTGAGATATTCAATGACCTCGCCATGTACTGACCTGGGCCAAGGCCATCTGCCGTATACAGGCTCCAGCCTCTTTATTGATTCCTCTGTAATCTCAAGGATTATAATGTCTTTGGTGTGAGATGTGGGACTTGCATAAAAACGGTACCTGGCATCTATTGTCTTATTTTCAAAGACGGACAGGTGTTCTCCGGGATCGAGAATAATGACGAGAGATACTATAAAGACTATCGCAAAGGGATATGCTACTTCCAGTTGCTTTTTAATTTCCCCCTCCCGCCTGTAACATGGCAGTTAAAGCAAAAATCAAAACCAGCGCCTTTATTGTCCAATATCGGAAGCGCCGACTCTGCGCTTTCAGGCAGAGGCGCATCGCCTTTTATGACAAGTATATTCCCCTTTGAAACCGGGATGGTCTTTCCGTTGTTCAACGTTGCATCCACATTTCCTATGCATGTGCAGACACAGAGATCTTGAGTTCCTCTGCCGTAGAAGACCGAGAATTTTGTCCCCCGTATGCCAGCAGTTGCAAGGGATGTTGTTATTGAGCCATTACTGCCTTTGCGGAGCTTGGAGTTAAGCCATACAGCGCCTCTCGGCATATCGGCCTTAAAGTCCTTATTATCTTTCCCTAATTCAATTTCAGAATCAGGGCCTATAACGAAACGTCCTATGTTGGGCATTTCAATTATAGCAAGGCCTTTCTTGTCAGTTCTCAGTCTGTCACCCAAAAAGACCTGACCGTTTTTCGCAATCTGTTTCCATTCATTATTGGCAAGCCTCTCCAGTTTTCCATCCCTTACTTCAATTACCTTACCTTTTATTATCTCTTCAGCAGATATTTTGTTTTCTAAGTGTGGGAATAGGAGAAAAATAGGGAGCAAACTCACTAAAACAGAAACAATAACTTTGTTTGCTTTCTGCATTAAAATATCCTCCTTTTGTTATTAATGATTGTTCTCGTTGCACGAGTCAGCCGTGCGTCGGGAACTTTCCTTTTTATACCATTCTAACTAATTGCTACAACATATATATAAAATATAGCTGGCTGTCAAGTTTTGCCTGCTGTCCGGTAATGTATTATCTTCTGTGTAAATTCATTGATGAATAAAAAAAGAGGCTGAAGCAATCGGTTCTTCATCAGGCGTTTGGCGGGATGTTGCAAGGTTATAAATACACTGTTTTAAGAATGTTAAATAATCAAAATACTTCGGCGTCGGTAATTCGTTGATTTTTCAACGGCTCATTGATATGGTTGTTAAATAATAAATAGCGTAAAGGAAAATAGGGGCAGGTCTTGAATCTTGAATTTTCGACAGTCCATGATTGTTGTGATGTCAAAAGTAAACAGCCTGTTGAAAAACTCTTTTTCTGTCATTCCCGAAGTTTTTATCGGGAATCCAGTCTTTGTAAAATCAACAGCTTATGGATTCCCGCTTTCGCGGGAATGACACTATAGAGGGCTTTTTCAACATCCTGTAAAGACCTGATAATTTCGACACTTGTTACCCTTTTAGCGAAAAAATTGACAATTCTGATAAATCTTAATATAAGTTTTAATATAGAGGCTATTTAAAGAGGGTTTTAACAAAATGGCAATAATTTATATACCTTTAAAAGATATGGTTATTGACCCTGCTAAAAAAATTGATATTACCTCGCTTCCAAAAGAGGAGGCTGTCTCTTTGATAAAAAACTCGTATGGTTTCCTCTCCTCATCTATAGAGGTGTCCATTGCAGGAGAGATTGCTATCATAAAGTTCAAAGAAGAAAAAGAAGAAAAGATTAAAGAGGCTTCAAAACTTTACCGGAAAGGTGTCAAAGAGGCTGAACGCGGGGAATACTCAAAGGCGATAAAGGATTTCAGGAAGGTACTTGATGTTATGCCCCAGCATGTGGATGCCCGGCGGAATATGGCAATGGCATATCTTGAATCCGGAGATGTTGAAAAGGCAAAGGAGCATTTGCAGGAATGCCTGCAATTAGACCCTAATAACTCTTGGACCAATCTTCTTTTGGGGAATATCTACGCAAGGCATGAGCGCAATCTGGATGCGGCAGAATTCTTTTTCCAGAAATGCCATGAGATAAACCCTAATGACAATATAATGCTCAACAACTATGCAGCCCTTCTGATGGAAAAGGGAAATCTAAACAAGGCAAAGGAGTTGTTTGCCCCAAAGACCTATACCCTTAAATCCATTCCAAGCGAACAGTTCACAGGCCTGCATCTCCTTTGCCTTATGTATGTAGGTTTCCAGAAGATAGAGCCGGACATGGACACAGGCCTTGATTTCAAAGAAGCGTACACCCTTGCGCTGGATGCGTATAAGGCGAGGGTGCACTGAGTTTTTAAGAAAGGTAAAGAAGATGCCCACACTTCAATTTAAAGGGAAAAATATAATTTGGAATCATCATCTGTCTGTGCCGTATCATACACTTGATGAGGTTTCAAAACTGCACTTTCAGCCTGAAAAGGCAAATAGCAATCTCATAATTGAAGGCGATAACCTCCTTGCTCTGAAAGCCCTCCTGCCGCTCTATGCAGGCAAGGTTAAAGTTGTTTGCATTGACCCGCCGTATAATACTGGCAATGAAGGATGGGCTTACAACGACAATGCAAATAGCCCTCTGATAAAGGACTGGCTCGGCAAAGAAGTCGGCAAAGACGACCTCACACGCCATGACAAGTGGCTTTGCATGATGACGCCGAGACTTCGTTTGTTACGCGATCTTCTCGCTGATGATGGTGTTATTTGTATCAATATTGATGATATTGAAGTTGCTCGTCTTATCAATTTAATGGATGAAATATTTGGAGAGGGGAATAAAGAAGAAATTATTTGCTGGAGAAGGAGACATAATCAACCTAATGATAAAAGCAAGGCTATTTCGAAAGTTGCTGAGTTTATAGTTGTTTATGCAAAAAACTTGGAATATCTGAAAAGTAAAAAAGCCTTTCATGGCTTACCACTAACAGGAGACTTTTCAAATCCAGACAAAGACCCTAAAGGTGATTGGGCTTCTAAGCCATGGAAGGCAGGTAGTAATCAAACAGGGACAACATACAAGATAATTTCTCCAACAGGGAAAGTGTTAAAAGAAGAATGGCTTGGAACTGAAGAAACATACAGGAAATACATTGACGAAGGAAGGATGTATTTTCCAAAAGGTGGCGATGGTTACCCACGTAAAAAATACTACAAATTTGAGAGAGAAGAAGAGGGACAATGTGCCCATAATTTTTGGGGTCATGAAGACTTTGGTTCTAATCAGGAAGCCTCCGAAGAAATTAAACCACTTAACATAGAATTCGACAATCCCAAACCTGTTCGGCTTTTCAGAGCGCTGCTTACTATATTTTCAGACAAGGCTTCCCTCATTCTCGACTCCTTTTCCGGCTCAGGCACAACAGGTCATGCAGTTATGGACTTGAACGGGGAAGATGGAGGCAACCGGAAGTTTATTCTTGTCCAGATGCCTGAAGCAACTGAGAAAGAGCCAGATAAAAATATCTGCAAGGACATTACCCGTGAAAGAATAAAAAGGGCTATTGAGAAGTATGACTATAACAGCGGGTTTAAGTATCTGCGTGTAGGACAGGCGCTGGATGCAGAGACTTTGCTGAAAGGCAAACTGCCTGATTACAAGACCTTTGCAAAATATGTGTATTACCTCTGCACTGGTGAAAACCTGAAAGAGGAAAAGAAGACCAGCGAGAAGAAATTCTTTATCGGCACATTCGGTACGCAAGCGATTTATCTGATTTACAAACAGGACTTTGAGTCGCTGACCCGGATGGCACTTAATCTTGAGATTGCCGAGAAGATCATTGCCGATCAGCCGGACAAAAAGCGGATTGTCTATGCCCCTGCATGTTTTCTGGATGAGGAGTATATGGAGGCGAACCAGATAGAGTTTGTGAGCATCCCGTATAATTTATTTCAAAGGAATGGCAGATAAATGGTCAATGTGGTATTATCAATAAATAATATCCCTGTTCGTTTGACGAGTGAACGATGGAATCATATTGTTGAAAATCACAATGATATGGCAGGATATTATTATGAGATTTTAGAGGCGGTTACAAACCCATCATTTGTGGTGGAAGGAGACGAGATTGGCGAGCTGTGGGCAGTAAAACTTATATCTGCAAAAAAGGCATTCCTTGTGATTTACAAAGAGATGCGTGGAAGAAATGATGGTTTTATTATTACAGCTTTTATAACTACAAAAATCAAAAAACTTTTAAAAAGGAGAGTTCTATGGAAGCAACAATCGCAGTAAAAGAAATATTTGAAGCCTTGCCGCATATCAAAAAGACGGGGGCGCAGCACCTCTGGTTTGATTTTGATAAAGAGGCTGATGTGCTATATGTGAGTTTGGAACGTCCTCAAAATGCGACCGATACAGATATTCTGGAAGACGGGATATTTTTGAGGCATAGGGGTAAAAAGTTGGTAGGCATTACCATAACAAATGTCAGCAAAAGGTTCAAAAAGTAAAATTACACTTCTTATCCATGTTCCTCAAAAACTACCAGATAAAGGTTGTTGGCGAATTAAAGAGGTTTTTCCAGACCGCAAGGGAAGAATGGGATTTTTGTAATTCTCTTCCTCCTGAAAGACAGCGAAGGCAGAATTGGGTTAATTCCACATTTGAGGCCATAAATAAACACTACAAAGACAAATCAGTAAACGGATTCGGAAATTACTATCCGAGGGTCTGCATCAAGGTTCCCACTGGCGGCGGTAAGACTCTCCTTGCAGTTGAGGCAATAAGGGAATATAAAAATCTCTTTGCACAGAAGCGCACAGGACTGGTCGTCTGGATTGTGCCGAGTGAAACCATATATTCACAAACAGTTCAGAAGTTAAGAGACAAAAGCAATTATCTCAGGCAACTTCTTGACCAGTGCAGCGGCGGTAAGACCCTCATTCTTGAGAAGGGACAAAGGCTTACCACACAGGACATTGAAGAGAATCTTGTTGTTCTGTTTGTGATGATTCAGTCCATTAGCCGCAAGAATGCAAAAGAGGCATTAAAGGTTTTTCAGGACAGCGGCGGTTATGAGAGCTTTTTCCCTCCTGATTCACGCTATGACCTTCACAAACAAATTATGGAGCAGGCGCCGAATCTGGATGTCATTTCAGACGCAGGTTCCGCTTTTCCTCAAATCCGCACAAGCATGGGGAATGCAATCCGTATATCAAAGCCCTTTATTATTATTGACGAGATACACAAGGTGTTTTCAGAACAGGCACGGCAGACAATAGACAATCTTAATCCTGAAATGGTGCTGGGATTATCGGCAACGCCAAAAGAAGAAATGAATATTCTGGTTAGTGTCACAGGACTGGAATTAAAAAATGCAGATATGGTCAAACTGGACATGCACATCTTCCCGCCTGCAAGCAATCTTGATAATGACTGGAAGGCTATGCTAAGGGAAATCAAGTCTCGCAGGGAGAAATTGGAGAAAAAGGCGAAGGATTTGAAACAGGACAAGGGCATTTATATCCGCCCGATTGCATTGATACAGGTGGAGGCTACAGGACACGACCAGAGAGGGAAGAAAAGAGTGCACAGCCTCGATGTAAAGGATCATCTGATAGAACTTGGTATCAATCCTGATGAAATCGCAATCAAGACCAGCGCACAGAATGACATTGAAGACGTTGACCTTTTTGCAGGCGATTGCCCTGTCCGCTACATTATTACAAAAGAAGCATTGAGAGAAGGCTGGGATTGCTCATTTGCCTACATGCTTGGGATTATTCCAAATGTAGGCTCCAATACAGGCATGACACAATTAGTCGGCAGGATATTGAGACAGCCTAATGCTAAAAAAACCGACATAAGAGAGCTTGATGAAAGCTATATTTTTTATACAAAAGGCAATACTGGAAAGATGCTTGAAAGAGTTTCAGCAGGATTTAAGAATGAAGGTCTTGAAGACCTTGTCAGCAATGTGAGGCAAGGCGATGACAGAGGTTTTAATAAACCTAAAAAGGTTGGAATTAAGAAGGAATTTGCTGATAAATACGCCAATACATTTTATCTTCCTGTGTGGGTGATGGTAAAAAACGGGAAAGACAAGAGACGCTTTAATTACGCGCAGGATATAAAATCATGCCTTGACTTTTCACGCCGGGCGTTGACAGATGAATTTCTGAAATTTTTAGAGGCTTCCCTTAGCAATGAGAACAGGGAAAGGACAGCCTTTGCTGTAACACTGGATGATAAAAGTAAGGTTATTAGCAGGACTGAAACAGCAGCCATTGACGCTGAAAAAGACATCAATCTGGGCTATGTAACAAGACGTTTTTCTGAAATCATTGAAAATTCCTTTCTTGCCAAGAAACTGACTGACAACTATATTGAGGCAGTTGAAAATAAAATCGGGAAGGAAAAATTGCAAGCGCATTTCAGTTTTATAGCAGCGCAACTTGTCAAATATCTAACTGATGAAAAGAAAAAACAGGAAGAACAAATCTTTCTTGATTACCTGCATAATGACAAATTAATGCTCACTGTTACGAATGATAAAAAGCTGGGATATAAAATCCCGGAAACCGATGACATAACAGTTTCACGGCTGCCCAACACTTATAATAATTACCTGTTTGATGATGTGGAATTGGAAACAATGAATAGTCTGGAAACAAAGGTAGGACAGATATTAGATGACCAGTCAAAAATATTGTGGTGGTTCAGAAACAAGGCGAGCAAAAACTGGTATGCGATACAGGGATGGAAGGAATACAAGATAAGGCCTGATTTTGTTGCAGCAAAGAAGAAGGGAAAGGATGAATTTGAAATCCTTTATATCCTTGAAAGCAAGGGCGAACATTTAGCAGGAAATGCGGATACGCAATACAAAAAGGCAGTTCTTGACCTTATGACAGAGCAGCGCAAGAAAAAGAAGATATATGTATATCAGGCTGAACTACCCTTTGGAAAGATTAGTGACAATATGGAATTTTATCTGGTAGAGCAAGGAAAGGAAGATGCAGAAGTAAGAAAATTGATGAAATAAAACAGACTGTTTTATATAGGAAACTGATTTATTTATCCCGCCACCAATAACCCGTTAACTCAACCACTCCAGCCAGCCTAACCCTGCCCTCTCCCTGATGGAGAGGGAATATTGGATAAATACGGGGAGACGGTTAATTGAGTGAAAGAGGCGTGAACTACTTTTCTGTAATCTCGCAAAACCTTTTGGGTGTTACTATCTCTATCCCTCTGGAAGAAGGGCGAGGGTCAGGTCTTGCATCTTGATATTTCCGTGATTAAATGAACAGCATTATCAGCTTAACAAAGCCTCCGGATGTCTGTTTGCTATAAGCAAAAGGGCGGATGCCGGGCCGGAAGGTTTACGCCTTCCCTGCTCCCAGTCCTGAAGCGTTCTGATGCTTACGCCCATGAGGGCTGCAAAAGCAGACTGGCTCAGGTGCAAACGCTCTCTGGTTTTTTTAACATCGGCAGGCACCTCAACCTTAAATCTTTTCCCTGTGCCCCTTTTTATCGCTTTTATGCCTTCGAGAATCTCACTGCCTACATCTCTCTTTTTCATTTTTCAATCTCCTCTCTTATTTTGCGTAAAATATTTACCGGCATATTTTCAGCCTCATTCTTGGCGTATATGGTAAGCAGCCATATTTCATTCTTGCTGTTTTGCCAATAATAGATAATCCTGAAACCTCCCCTTT
>Ga0209541_10018331_pt1 | contig 10141 bp, 11 predicted proteins | sample RifCSPlowO2_01_FD_184027 | JGI IMG/M metagenome (GOLD analysis project Ga0209541, IMG submission 184027) | Groundwater microbial communities from Rifle, Colorado - Rifle CSP2_plank lowO2_0.1 (SPAdes) (version 2) | ecosystem: Environmental > Aquatic > Deep subsurface > Groundwater | place...
CGCCGAAAATTACCCCGACGCCGACACCAGTTCTTACGCCAACGCCGAAAATTACCCCGACGCCGACACCAGTTCTTACGCCAACGCCGAAAATTACCCCAACACCAATCTCAACACCGCCACCCACCGCAACACCGGAAAAGCCGGGGGCTTATGTTAAAAATATCCATCCAGCAGATGATGCGTTTGTTATAGAAAATTATGAACGCAATACTACCTCCAATGAGAGCTTCCTAATGGTCGGGCTAAGCGGCCTTCCAGTGGATCTCATAGAGCACATCAGTTACTTAAAGTTTAATTTGGATAATATTCCGCCTGAAGCAAAAATAACCAAAGCGACTTTTTTTATCTACGAATATTTTGAAGGCGCGATATTTTCAGATTCGGTAGAACCAGTAGAGATTACTCTCTTCAGTGTTGAAGATGACAACTGGTCAGAATCAAATATAAATTGGTTTAATAAGCCGGCTTCAGGAGAAGTTTTGTTAAAATTTTTCTCTAAGGAAGAATGGAATTCTTTTGATATAACCGCCTTCGCAAAAAATCAATTTGCTGAAGATAAAAATGTTTCTCTTGCTCTGAGAATGACAGATCCGATAACAAAAGAGCCAAAAGAAGAGTATTGGGTTAAATATTGGTCAAACGAAAAAGAAAATGCCCCGAAACAACCCTATGACGAAAGTAACGAAATACTACAGCCGTACCTTGAGATTATTTTTGAAATAAAATAAAAATGGATACTAAAGGTGGTTCTTAAACTGAACCTCCTTTTTCATTCGCTGCGTTCGCCAAGAATGACTTTGATTATCTCCTCCTTCTCGCCTCTTAAAACTTTAAGTGCAACCTCATCTCCCGAATTGTATTTCATAATAATTTTGGCTAAAGAATTTTCAGCGGTTATTCTTTCGCCGTTAAATTCCAAAATAATATCGTTTTCTTTGAGGCCGGCCTTATCTGCGGCCGAATCTGCCGCGATAGCCGGCTCTCCCTGGTCAGCGACAATCCAAGCGCCATAATCTGCCGACAGATTATTTTCTTTTTTAACGCTTTCTGTGATAACAACGTATCTTATCCCCAAGAAAGGATAAACGATTTTTCCTGAAGCTTTAATCTGTTCAATATCTTTTTTGGCTTTGTTGACGGGAATCGCAAAACCGATGCTTTGAGCTTCCAGAACCGTAGCCGTGTCAATGCCCACAACCTCTCCCTTAAGATTTAAAAGGGGGCCGCCGGAATTTCCCTTGTTAATTGCCGCATCTGTTTGAATAACATCTTCGATGGTTTCCACCAAGCCGCCGCCGGAAGCGGTGATAGTCCGGCCTAATCCGGAAATCACCCCGACTGAAATGGTGTTTCTGAATTCCCCCAGGGCATTGCCGATAGCTATAACAGTTTGACCGATCTGAAGCTTGTCGGAATCGCCAAGTTTCACTACGGGGAAAGGTTTTTTGATTAAGTCACCGGAAACATCGATAGAATTTTCGGTTTCAATTTTTAATATGGCTAAATCCTGCAGCGGGTCCCTGGCCAAAACTTTAGCCGAGAACTTCCTAGCGTCATTGGTCAAAACCGTGTAATCTGCTTCCTCATCCAAAACTACGTGCTTATTGGTTAAAACCATGCCATCTTCAGAAACAATAAAACCGCTCCCTCCGCCAATTTCTTTTTTCTCTGTCCCTATCTGGCGCTGCTGGGGAATCAAGAACTCAAATCCCTGGAAAGGATTGATATAATACTCTTCAAAAACTGGCAAGTCTTTGGTAATTATAATGCTGACCACGGCGGGCGAAGCGCCATTGACAACATTGATAATTTTCTCTTCCTGGGTAGTTTGAGGGTCCGGAAGATCAATCTTAAAGCTGGAAAGATAATTCTTAGCATCAAAATAAAAAACGCTGCTGGAAAGCACTCCGGCCAAAAATCCGAAAAACGAAGACGCAAAAATAATTGAGACAAATATCCAAAGAGTTTTGTTCTTCAAAAATTTAGGAAATTTTATTTTTATTTTAGAAAGGTTTGGGTCGTAAAGCATCATTTTTTAGATTTTTGCTCGTAATCGTCAACTGCCGCCTTTAAAGCTGACTTGGCTAAGTAAGAACAATGAACTTTTGCCGGCGGGATTGAGCCAAGTTCCTTAATAATATCCTGATAATCAATTTTCAATGCTTCTTTAATCGTTTTGCCTTTCACCAACTCGCACATCATGTCAGAAATACTGATGGCGTGACCGCAGCCAAAAGTTTCGAATTTTACGTTTTCTATGATTTCTTTCTCGCCGACTTTCTTGACTTTTATGTACATTTTCATCACATCGCCGCAGCGCATATTTTGCGTATCGCCAATGCCCGAAGCATCTTTAATTTTCCCAAGGTTCTTGGGATGGAGAAAATGCTCAATAACTTTTTTAGAGTAGTATGGTTTCACCCCGTTAGAAACCAGAGGCGAAAAAATTTTATCGCGTAAAATTATTTTCGCTTATACTGATTTAGGTTATGTGTTAATAACTGACCTTTAATTTGATAATTACTCTGCGCCCCGTTATTCTTGTTTCTAACGGGGTTCATATTATTTTTTTATACCCAGATATTTTCCTCAGCCTTTCTATGACTGGCGGCAAAACTTTGAGGAAGCGGTTAATTTCTTGCTCTGTAGTGTATCTTCCCAGAGTAACCCTCAAAGAGCCGTGAGCCTCTTCATGAGAAAGACCCAAAGCTAAAATAACATGCGATGGCTCTAAGCTTCTTGAAGAACAAGCAGAGCCGGTAGAAACAGCAATCCCCTTTTGGTCTAAGGCTATGACCATGGCCTCGCCCTCAGCTCCTTGAAAACTAATGTTAACATTATTTGGCAGCCTGTGAACAGCCGAGCCATTTAATCTGGAATCGGGAATTAATTTTAAAATTTTCTTAATCAATCTATCGCGGAACTGCCTGATTCTGATATTTTGGAGACTAATCCTTGGATTTTGAATTTCTTTAAGGGCTTGGGCCAAGCCCACAATGCCAGCCACGTTTTCTGTGCCAGACCTATAGCCCTGCTCTTGCCCGCCGCCATAAATTAAAGGGGCAATCGGAGTGCCTTTTTTAATATAAAGAGCTCCCACCCCTTTGGGGCCATAAATTTTGTGTGAGCTTAAAGTGAGCAAGTCAACGCCCAATTTCTCAACATTGCAATCCAAATAGTTTGCCGCTTGCACGGCGTCGGTATGAAAATAGATTTGGGGGGGGAGAATCTTACCTATTTCAGCGATTGGCTGAATAACGCCGATCTCATTGTTGGCATACATCACTGAGACCAAAACCGTATTTGGTTTAATCGCTTTTTCAATATCTAAAACGGAAACCAAGCCATCTTTATCAACCGGCAAATAAGTAACCTCTACACCCCTTTTTTCCAATGCTTGGCAGGGCTCCAAAATCGCGTGATGTTCAATTTTGCTGGTAATAATATGGTCTCCGGATTTCACCAATCCGAATACAGCTAAATTATTGGCTTCTGTAGCAGAGCCGGTAAAAACAACTTCGCTGGGATCAGCGCCTAAAAACTCGGCTATTTTATTGCGGGCGTCATCAATAGCAACCAGCGCTTTCTGGCCAAAGCCGTGAATAGAAGAAGCATTGCCGAATTCTTTTTTCAGATACGGCCTCATTGCCCTAAAAACCTTGGGGTCAATGGGGGTGGTGGCTGCGTAATCTAAGTAAACTTTTGCCATAGTAATTCGTTTTTATTATTTTAACATAAATATTTATTCGGGGAACCTCCGAAAGATTTTTTTTATTTTCCTTATTGCCCATAGAATATCTAAAATAATCAAGGGTCCCTTCCATTTAATTCCCTTATCTTTAATCCAGTATTTAAAATAAGAAAGGTAATCTCTTTTTGACCAAAAAGAGCCTGCAGCCGAGGTTGATTTATTTTTAATTGCCGAATAAATGTCCTCTGAATTTTTCCCTTCAAAAGCCGTGTAGGCTCTGCCGACCAATTGAGCAAAGTGAGCATCGCTGCTTCCCAGCGAAGCTAGATTAAAAAATTTCTCGTTAAGACTTTTTATTTTAGTAAAATTCTTCCTGCCTGTCCAGCCGGAATTAATCAATTCTATCCCGTCAATCTTGTCTGAAATCTGGTGAAGAATTTTCTCGCCTAGTCCATCCTGCCAAAAACTTAAAGGGTGAGGCACTATAACCAAGCCACCCTGCCCCCGAATCTTGACGATGGCTTCTAAAAGCGGAAGATGGGGCGGGATTTCTTCTTGAAGAAAGAGGCCGATGATTTCGCCTTGTTGGGTAAGAATTTCCTCGCCAATCACCAATTCCAAGCCAAATTCAGAAGAAATTTTTTGAGCCTCCTTTGCTCCTTCAATAGTATGATGATCGGTAATGGCAATTAGATCCAAACCCGCTTCTTTTGCTCTAAGTAAAATTTCCCGGGGAGAGCTGAAAGCGTCATAACTATAATTTGAATGAAGATGCAAATCTGCCTTGCCCATACTGGTATTCGTTTAATAATTAATAATTTTTGCGGAATTTTTCTGTTGTGAAAAAGCCCATATACTTTCCCAGCATTAATCTGGTTTGAGCTTCAATGGCGGGAATGGCGCCAAAAATAACCAATGAAACCGGGAGAAAAAACCACTGAATTATTGTAAAAATAGTTTTTCTGCGAGAGAGACGGAAAGGGCCTAAACGAAATAATAAAGTGCTGACAACTATGCAGGCCACAAGCCCTATCAGGGCAACGGTCATTAAATTTCTAACAATTTGCGGAAGATTATAAGACAAAACCGTAGCATTGAATTCATCGCCCCCGAGCACTAAAGGCAACCAACCTAAAAAAAGTATCAGCAAGGCATTGGTTCCCCAGGCCCAGAAAGATTCTATTAATAAAAATGCGTAACGAATTTTTTTGTAAAGGGGAATTTTGTTATTTTTAAAGAATCCGAAGAACAAGTAGGGAATTCCTTCCGACCCCCAGGCCCACCTTCTTTGCTGTTTATATTGGTTGACTATTGTTTTCCAGATACCCTTTGCCACGCAAGAATCCATTGACAAAGGATAATGGATGGGAACAATTTGATAATCGCCGTCATAATATAAAAAGGCTTTCCAAAAAGCTCCGGCATCCTCTGAAACCACATTAGTCTGCCAAAAATTCATTTCCACCAATGCCTTGAAACTCATTGAATGGGAAGAATAAGTAGTAAGTTTTTCCGGTCTTTGCTGCTGCATCATTTGCCAAAAAACATTAGAAGAGCTGACCACTCTGGAAAAAAACGGAGCTTCTAAAATATTATTGAAATATAAAGGAATCGGCTGGAAACTGGACCGAACAGAATTAGAATTGGTAAGGTAGTAATGGGTCAGACAGCTAAAATACTGATGGTAAACCTGGGTGTCGGCGTCAAAACAAGAAACAATGATATTTTGATAAGGAATTTCCAGGGGGTCAATAATCTCTTTCTTGGCTTGCCTGCCGGCCCAGCTTTCATTGGAGCCTTTGCCGGCAATCTCCCCCCTTATCCCGTCGGGATGGACGGTTATCAAAAAACGGAAAAATTTATTAGCAAAGTCCTTTTTTATTTTTTCCGCTACCTCTTTTGCCTTATCGCCGACCCTTTCTTCTATAGCCAAAACAGCAATTATTCTATCTTTTGGATAGCTACTGCCGGCCAAAGCCCTAAATGACCCTCTCATAACTTCCAAACCTTCTTTGTGTATTGGGAAAATTACTAAATGATAAATCTTTTTCCAATCGGCAGCCGGCAGTTGGTCTAATTTTTTCTCCCAATCAATCTCTAAATTTTTCTTCATTTTCTTATAAGCAGAAACCATATGCACTGCAAAGTGAGTAGTTCTCAAGAACCAATAAGTGCAGAAGGCAATGATAAAAAATGCGGTAAAGGCTGGGGAAAGCCAGGAAAAAAGAACCATGCCAATTAAAGTGCTCCAAACCAAAGCGCCTGGCAAAATCTCAAAAGCCCTATAAATCATTCTTTCTTTTTTATTTTCCAAATCCGTCGCCTTGCCGATATTGATATAATATTTTTCAGCGCTGATGCTCATCGTTTCCATTATTTATGATAAAAACACCGATTTTTGCGGCAAAAATGACCACGACTAAAGTCAGAACGAAAAATAAACCAACAATATTCAGCCATTCTTTCAACAGTACCCAATTCAAAGAAAATTTAAGATAAAATAATAATGACAACACAAAACCAAACCAATAATCAACTGGCAGGTGCAAAAACCATTTTTTATGCCACCAAACCTTTTCCGCCCAAAAATGCCTAAAATCATAGCGAGGATTAATCACAAACCACAAAAAATCCCAAAAAATAGTTACTAGGAAGAATAAAGAAAGCGTGGTTAGCTCCGAAGGCCAACTCCAAACCCTGCCGACAAAATACGGGTAATGCATAAAAAGGAAAACCAAGCTAAAGATAAATAAATGATAGCCGGTCATGTCTTTCCCGGACATAAGCTTTTTATAAAAACGGACATACCAATGGGTAAGAGACGGCTTCCAAGTCGGCAGGTTTCCCGCCCAGCCAGCTCCTCCTTCTATTTGCGACTCCAAGGTCGCCAAAATAACGCAAAATACAAAAAGATAAATAATTTGGATGAATAAATCGAGATTCATAAAATTTTATTTTTTTATATTAATGAATTGGAAAAGAATTGCCCCATTTCTTCTGGTCTTAATAATCTAACATCGTCAGCAACACTTGAAAGACCGTACGATTGACCTTTGGAAATTCCCACGTATTGGACTTTTTTACCGAAAGCCCGAACTTCCTCTACCGCCGCCACCAAATCTGTGTCGGAGCTAACTAAATAAGCAATATCGTATTTATTCTCTCTGGCAAATCTGATCATTTCAACGGCCAAGCGCACATCAACGCCTTTTTCGTGATGAGTTTTATCGGGATGGCGAATAACATGGCCAAAAGTAATATTAATGTTTTGTTGTTGAAGTTTACCAATAAGTCTCTGCTGATCCGCGTATAATTTCTCGCTTTTGGGATTATTTCGTTCTCTTTTCACTATCCCAAGATAATATCTAACTTCCGATAATTCATTTGGTTTAACTAACCACTCGGAAGACCCTCTAAAATTAAAATCAATCAAACTGCGCTTTCCGTCCAATTTAGAAGCTAGCTCTTTCAATTTAAAGTAGAAATTACCGCCATCAATAAAAACAAAGGCCATTTTATTCATAAATAAAAACCGCTGTCCCGGCGAACCGAGAAAGCGGTGGGATTAACTATTATAATTATAGCAAATCTGGCACCCCTGTCAAGCCCATTTGTTTGTAATTTATTTATCATAAAATTCGGATGATTTTTCATATTTTATTTTATTCAAATATTTTATTCAAATAACTTTTGGGCTTCACTCCATATTTGAGGGTCGTTCTGCTTTTCCTTCAGCCAATACCACCACTCTGCTCCCCACAAATAAAATGTGTTGAGCCCGGTTTCTTTAGCGAATTGGATGTTCTTTTGAAATTGGGGCAAATCCATTGTCTTCTTTTGTTCCTCTATGGAACATGGGTAAAGAAAATTCGGGCACCAGGGTTCTGCTTGAAGCTCTCCGACTATTACATCTTTATCGAAAAACCTTTTTATAATTTGGGCTTTCCGCCAATAGAAAATCGGCTTAAGTGGGTAGGCAACATATTTTTCAATTTCCTTGAACCAAACTTTTCGGTGCAAGGTAGTGCTGACTATATCTCCGAGTTTTGCCGCTGTAATCCAGAAAGAAAATTCACCGCTGTCAGAAATAATTACGGGTTTTTTGGGATCTAAGTATTTTACCAAAACTATCTCTTTTTTCAAGAAATCCTTATCTGTCCAAGGGCATTCCCCAAAAGGGAAAAGAGCTTCATTTTCCACCTGCCACGCCCAAATTACAGGGGTTGCACCCCTGTATTTTAAAACGACCGTCTCAATCAATTTCAAAATTTTATCCTGCTGGTCTTCTTTGCTCAAGTTTTTTGCCCACTCCGGCATATGGCATTCCGGCCAACGACCGGTTTTGTTGCCGATAACCAATAAAACACTGGCTCCTTTTTCTTCCGCCCGGCTGATTTGCCAGTCTAAATCTTCAAAAGAATATTCTCCTGACTTTGGCTCAATCAAATCCCAGTGAGTCAGTATTTTTATATTCCTGACGCCGAGATTGTCAATGATTGCCGAATAAGTTTCCCGCCAATCTAATCCTAAGAGTTCGGCATACTTCTGTGAAAAATTAACTCCCCAGGCAATATCCTTAACTTGAGGCGCTGAACCGACAAAAAAATATCCGACAAAAACCAGTAATAAAATTAAAATTCCTAAAATAATTTTCTTTTTCATTTTATTTTAGCGCTAAAATTGCCAATCCTCCGATAATAAATACAACAGCAAAAACTTTTTGAATCATAGCCGTCCCCCTCATTTCTTCTTTTAGAAGCTGGGGATCCCAGCGGGACAACAAAAAAATGAAAAGCAGCAGAAAAACATATCTTGTGCCCTCAAGGGCATTAATTAAGGGAACCTGACCAGACCTTGCCAAAAAAATCGCATAAAATTGAAGAACCACCCCTATTCCGCCCAAAATTTGGCCCAAGATAAAAAAGCTCGATATTTTTACGCTGGTTTTTTGAGTAAAAATTTCCTTTCTCGCTCCTCGACAAAGCAAAAACAATAACCCGCCGGCTGCTCCGGCTATCAGCGTTAAGAAAAAACCAGACAGAAAATCAGTTTTTAAAAAAAGATACTTTGTGGTCAAGAAAGACAGCGCAAAAAGAAAGGCAGCAATAATCGGATATTTTAAAATACGCAAATTCAAAAATTCTTTACTGAATTTTTTAAAAGAGATTAAAATTGAGCCGAATAAAAGCAGCAAAAAAGCTAAAACCTGAAAAAAACCAAAAGACTCTCCCTGGGGCAAAAAAATAAAAAATAGCAGAAATGAAAAAATCGGCAAAAATGCGCCGTTAGCCGGCACGATTCTGGAAACTTCGCTTCTAATGATTCCTTCCGTCAAAAATAGAATGGCAAAAACCCTTGTCAAGCCGGATACTAAAGCCGCAAGCAAAACCAGCCAATCAGCCGGCAAATTCAACCCAAAAGGAAGCAAAAATAAGCCAAAAGGAATCCATAAAATCGCGATGTTGAAGGTATAAACCCTGGGACTGGGCATGGGACCAACTAAAAAATAGCGGTCGAATAAAGAAACGACTGCCAGGAAAAAATAAGCTAAAATTGCGAGCAGTAGCCAAGTCATTTTTCTATTATCTTTTGAATGTTAATGGTTCCCATTTTTTCGCCCTCAATAAATCCTTCCATAGCAGATTCGGCTAAATACCCTTGCTCTATCCAATCAAAGAGCCATTGGCTGACATATTTGGGATTTTCCTGCAAATTGCCAAAACCTGATTTCAGCAGCCACCTCTTATTGAATTCCTCCTGAGAACCAATTTGGGGAGCAATTATAATGGGTAAACCCAAAGATGAATAAAAAGAAAGCTCCGATGGTTTTGTCCATAAAATATCGGTTTTTCTCAGTGATTGGTTGAATTGCTGGAAATAACTCTCAATGTCTTTTCCGAAAATAATTTCAACATTGGGATGATTTTTCAGCTTTAACTTTTCCAGATTTTTTTCAAAATACTCTTTAACCCTTTCCCTGACGCCAGCGACTAAAATCACCCTAATATCATTAGCCCAAATTTTTACCGCCAAAGATTTGACGATTCTAACGCCGATTTCTTTTTGAGCGCCCGCCCCTCCGACGGCAAACATGATAGTTAGGGGATGATCGGATTCTTTGGGCAATTCTCCTAAGGTTTTTTCTACCAGCACTTTATATTTCTCAAGATATTTTCTTTTGTGGTCTAAATTCAATAACCTGAACTTTAAGTCTTCTTTTAAAATTTCCAGCTGTTCGCCGCCGATATTCTCCAAAGGCAAAGGATATCCTGTAAAAAAAATATTTTCCTCTTTCACGCCGTACCTTTTCAGTCTTTCTGCCACTCTTTCCGTAGGAGCAAAATACTTTATTCTGCTTTCTTTTGGTCTTAAAGGAGCCCAGGTCCTTGAAATATCGGCGTCGCAAACAATGCAAAAAATTTCCCCGGGATAATTAAAAAATTCTGC
>Ga0209541_10018332_pt1 | contig 10141 bp, 11 predicted proteins | sample RifCSPlowO2_01_FD_184027 | JGI IMG/M metagenome (GOLD analysis project Ga0209541, IMG submission 184027) | Groundwater microbial communities from Rifle, Colorado - Rifle CSP2_plank lowO2_0.1 (SPAdes) (version 2) | ecosystem: Environmental > Aquatic > Deep subsurface > Groundwater | place...
CACGAAAAAGAGTTCTTTGACTGGAGGTGTCCAATGTTAGACAAATCGTGGCAGGTGATTTTAGCCAGCGCCTTTGGCGCTTTGACCGGAGCCGTGGTGAGTTTGAGCTACGACCCCGACCCGCGTTGGGCGGGCTTAGCGGCTCTCGTCGGCGGCGCGATTGGTTGGTTCAGTTACGACCCCAAGGCGGTGCTGACCACCTTTCTCCGCCTCTCGGCCGAGTTGCTCCACGGCCTCAACCGCGCCAACTTTCTGAAGGGGATAAAATCTGCCATTTTTGTTCTCATCCGGGTTGTTCGTGGTTTTGCGATTTTAGTCGTTGTTCTTGTTTTGCCAGTCACTGTAGGTTGGGCGATCAATCCTTGGTTGTTAAAAGGAGAAGATAGGAATGGCTGGGAAGTTTGTCTTGAAAACTTCGCCTTGTTTTTGTTAGTGTTATCTTTTGCCGCCTCACTTTTTGCGTCACTTTTTACGTCAATTGAAGGATGGAGGACGCGGCCCTTCGTGATCGTTAATATCGTCGGCTTCCTTCTCGTTCCAATCATCCGGCTTTGGTTGCCGCAGGTTCTGTTGGTGACTTGTGGTTTAATCGGTCTCGGATTGGCGGCGGTCTTGCTCTGGTTGGTTTGGCGCACCGTCGTTATCGTTCATTCGAACGAGAGGATGATTTGTCTCTTCGGCGCCGCGGTTGGTGCCGCCATTGGCCACTTGCTTAAGGCGCCGATTGCCGGGGCGGTGGTTGGTGGCCTGATTGGTTTTACCGAGAGTCGGCTGGTCATCCCTGCCCTCCGTTCGGCTTGGTCGGGGACAAGAAGGCGCTGAAACAAGAACCGAAGTTTGGTTGGTTCGGAGTTCGGTCTTTTCGGGCCGGAACGCATCCTCGCGATGCGCTCCGGCCTTTTATTTTGCGCCAAAAAGGTTATCCACAGGTGGCCTAATTTGCTTAGTGGGAGAGGGTGGAATAAAATGGGTTCGTGGTGGGATAAAGTGGATATGCTCATCGGCGAACACACGCACACTTTGGACGCCAAGAAGCGTCTGGCCCTGCCGGCCAAGTGGCGTCGCGAGCTCGGCCGACGGGTGGTGATTACTCATGGCTTGGATAATTGTTTGTCGGTCTATCCGCTCCGCGAATGGGCGACGGTGGCCGGCAAACTCTCGGCTCTCTCCATGGGCCAAGCCGACACGCGGAGCTTCAACCGGTTTATGTTGGCCGGCGCGGTGGAAACGGAGGTGGACGCCTTGGGACGAATTTTGATTCCCGATTTTTTGAAGGACTACGCCGGATTGCAAGGTCAGGTTGTCGTCGCCGGCGTCCACAATCGTCTGGAAGTTTGGGCGGAGAATCGTTGGCAGGAATACAAGGCCCGAGTGATTAAACAGGCCGACGCTCTGGCCCAAAAGTTGGGGGAAATCGGTGTCTTCTGATGACGCATCGGCCGGTTCTTTTACAAGAAGTGTTGGCGGGATTGGCTCCCGAGCCCGGCGAGATTTTTTTGGACGCGACAATTAATCGCGGCGGCCACGCGCGGGCCATCGCCGAGCGCCTCGGTCCGCGCGGTCGGCTCATCGGTTTGGACCGCGACCGCGAGGCCTTGGCCGAAGCCGCCGTGACTTTGGCCACCGGTCCGAGTTCGGTCAAGTTGGTGGAAAGTAATTTTGCTGATTTGGCGACGGTTCTGGACCAACTCGGCGGTCCGCGGATTGACCTCGCTCTCTTTGATCTCGGTTTCAGTTCCGAGCAAATGGACGAGTCGCGCCGCGGCTTCAGCTTCCGGCGCGACGAGCCGCTCTATATGACCTTTGGCGCGCCGGCGGCGCTCGCGCCCGGCGCCTTGACCGCGGCGGCAATCGTCAACACTTGGCCGGAAGCGGCGCTCGTAAAAATTTTCCGCGAGTACGGCGAGGAAAAATTCGCCGGCCCGATCGCTCGGGCGATTGTCGCCGCCCGCGGGCGGGAACATTTGGTCGGCACCGGCCAGTTGGTCAAGGTGATTGAGAGCGCCGTGCCCGCCGGTTATCGTCATCGCCGATTGCACTTTGCCACCAAAACCTTTCAGGCCCTGCGGATTGCCGTCAACGATGAACTCGGGTCGCTCGAGCGGGCGCTGCCCGCCGTCTGGTCGCGGCTCGCGCTCGGCGGTCGCCTTGGCGTCATCAGCTTCCACAGTTTGGAGGCCCGCTTGGTCAAAAACTTTTTCCGCAACTTGGTCAAAGAGGGTCAAGGCGAATTGGTCACGCCTCGCGCCGTCAAACCGAGTCCGGCCGAAGTCAAACGCAATCCCCGCGCCCGTAGCGCCCAATTAAGAATTATCAAAAAAATTTCATGACCCGCGCTCGTCGTTCACTGCTTTCCTTAATTTTAATTTTAGCCGTGGCTTATGTTTATCTGACCGGCGCGGTCATTTTCCGCGTGGTGGAGGGCGGCCGGACGCGCGAGAACGCCGCCGCGTTGCAATCGGCGGTGACGATGTTAGAATCGCGCTATGTGAGTTTATCCGGCGCTTTGACTTTGGAACTGGCTCGAGCCAGAGGTTTCCATGAATTGAGCGAGGGCGCCAGTTTCGTTTCCTTGCCGCCGCCCGCCGGTTTGCTGCTCACTTACCGTCGCTAATGACCGCCAATTCGGTAACTCGCCTCCGACTTTTGTTCGCCGGCGTCTTGCTCGTCGCCTTGGTTCTTTGGGCCAAGTTATTTTTTGTCCAATTAATCAAGGGCGATTTTTACGCCGCCCGCGCCGATCGCCAATATCAACGACCGAGCGGTTTGCCGCCGGAGCGGGGGACGATTTATTTTTCCGCCGCCGACGGTCAGCTGGTTTCCGCCGCGGCGATGCAGAACGGTTTTCTTTTGGCTCTCAATCCGCAACTTTTGGAACGGCCGGCCGAGGTCTACGAAAAATTGAACGCCATTTTGCCGCTCAATCGCGACGAGTTTGAGAAGAAGGCGGGCAAAACCAGCGATCCTTACGAAGAATTGTTGAGTCGGGTGCCGGCGGATTTGGCGGCCAAAATTGAGGCGCTGGAATTGTCGGGCGTGATGCTCCTTAAAACCCGTTGGCGGGTTTACCCAGGCCGGACGCTGGCGGCTCACGCCATCGGTTTTCTCGGCTACGATGGCGACGAACTGACCGGCCGCTACGGTCTGGAGCGTTTTTACAACGACCTCCTGATTCGGCCGGAGGATGAAAATTTCATCAGCTTCATTGCCCGGGCTTTTTCGGAAATCGGCGCTGGCGTCCGCGAACGCCCCGCCGCGAACGGCGGGGCGCGAACCGCCGCCGACTTGATTTTAACCATTGAGCCGACCGTTCAGCAAACTTTGGAAAAAACTTTGGCCGAAGTCGGCGAGCGTTACCTCGCCGAACAAGTCGGCGGCGTGATTATGGACCCGATTTCCGGCGAACTCGTGGCGCTCGGCGCTTGGCCGACTTTTGACCCGGGTGGCAAGGTGGAATCGGTCGCCGTTTTGCAAAATCCGCTGGTGGAAAATGTTTACGAGATGGGCTCGATTATCAAACCTCTGACTTTGGCTTCGGCTCTGGACGCCGGCGTGATTGTCCCGGCCACCACTTATCACGACGCCGGTTTTTTGATTTTGAACGGCGAGCGGGTGGCCAACTTTGACGGTCGCGGCCGCGGGACGGTCTCGATGCAAGAGGTCTTGAATCAGTCGCTCAACACCGGTGCCGTCTTCGCTTCTCAAAAGCTCGGTTCGGAACGCTTCCGTCAATATTTTCTCAACTTCGGTTTGGGCGAACCGACCGGCATTGACTTGCCCAACGAGGCGAGCGGTTTATTGAAAAATCTTTCCAGCCGGCAGGAGGTGGATGTAGCTACTGCCGCCTTCGGTCAAGGCATTGCTCTCACGCCACTCGCCACTGTTCGCGCGCTTTCGGCTCTCGCGGTGGGTCGTTTGCCGGCGCCGCGTTTAGTCAAACGCTTCGATTATGTGGACACGCGACTCTCGGCTGAAGCGCCACCGGCCGCCGCCCCGCGCCAAGTGCTCAAACCGGAAACCGCCAAAACCATTACCGGTATGCTTGTCCGGACGGTGGACGAAGCGCTCTTAAACGGCGCGGTCAAAATGGAACATTATCAAATCGCCGCCAAAACCGGCACCGCTCAAATGCCGACGCCCGGCGGCGGTTACGACCCGAACCGTTTCCTCCATTCTTTCTTCGGTTACTTTCCGGCCAGCCAGCCGCGCTTTATCGTTTTTCTCTATTTGGTCAACCCGCGCGGCGTCCGTTACGCTTCGGAGACCCTGACCCAGCCGTTTATGGAACTGACCCGTTTTCTGTTAAACTATTATCATCTCCCACCCGATCGCTAGGTTATGATTAAAAACTTTTTGCGGCAAATTATCGCGTGGCTTTTGCGTCAGGAGGCCAAACTGGTGCTCCGGAAATACCGGCCGAAAATCGTCGGCATCACCGGCAGTGTCGGCAAAACCGGCGCCAAAGAGGCGGTGGCCCAAGTCCTCGGCGCTCGCTTCCGCGTTCGGAAAAGTCAAAAAAGTTTTAATCACGAACTGGGGATTCCACTCACCATTCTCGGCGGTCAAAACGCCTGGTGGAACCCGCTCGGTTGGGCGCGCAATTTACTGGAGGGTTTGAGTTTGATTATCTTTCGCGCCGATTATCCGGAGTGGTTGGTTTTGGAAGTGGGCGTGGAACGGCCGGGCGACATTACTCGTTTGCTCAAATGGCTCAAGTTTGAGGTGGCGGTGCTGACGCGTCTGCCGGAGATTCCCGTTCATGTGGAATTTTTTCAATCGCCGGAAGAATTGACGCGGGAAAAATTGCTTTTGGCGCAAGGCGTTGGCGCGACGGGCGTGGCCGTGCTTAATCAGGATGACGAGAAAATTATGGCGGCGGCGCGCGAGTGGCGGGCCGGTCAAACTTTGACTTACGGTTGGGACGAAGCGGCGACGGTGCGGGCTTCGGGCGAGCAAATTATGTATCAGACGGTGGGCACCGAACGCCAACCCGACGGCCTCGCTTTCCGGGTTGACTACGGCGGCAGTATGGTGCCTTTTCGAATCCGCGGCTTGCTCGCTCGTCATCAACTCTACGGCGTTCTCGCCGCCGTCGCCGTCGGTCTCTCGCAGGGTTTGAATTTGCTGGAAATCGCCGAGAGTTTGAGCGAGTTTGAAACGCCGCCGGGCCGCTTCAAACTGCTCGCTGGCATCAAGCAGTCGCTCCTCGTTGACGACAGTTACAATTCCTCGCCGGCGGCGCTGGAAGCGGCGCTCGAAACGCTCGCGCAAATCGAAACGCCGGGCCGCAAAATTTGCGTCCTCGGCGATATGATGGAGCTCGGCCAGCACACCGTGGCGGCGCATCGTCTCGCCGGTTCGCAAGCGGCTCAGGCCTGTCACCTCCTCGTCACCGTCGGCGTCCGAGCCAAACTGATGGTGGAAGCGGCCGAGCGTCGCCGCTTGGGAAAGCGGAAAGTTTTTTCCTTCCTCACCGCCGACGAAGCCAAGCTCAAAGTTCAAGAATTAATTGAGCCGGGCGATGTGATTTTGGTCAAAGGTTCGCAATCGGTGCGTTTGGAGCGGCTGGTGGAAGAAATTATGGCCGAACCGGAGCGAGCGGGCGAGCTCCTCGTTCGCCAAGAACCGGAGTGGCAGCGGATTCCGTAAAGTTGATAAAAAATTGAAAAAAAGAGAACGCCCCCGATTCGCCGCGGCGAATCGGGGGCGGAAACAATTACTACGTGTGGCTGGCTCTCGTCAGGAGTCGTTCTTGGTGACCGGCTTCGGTCTGAACTTTTCCCGAAGCCATAAAAACTTTTGTTCCATCTTCAGATCGGCGAGTTTCTGAAGCGCCAAGGTGATGGCATCCTGAATCTCGTCCACCTCATGATGTCGAGTTCCCGCCATCTCGGCGCAGTAGCGAAGGCGCTTGAGATCGGTTCCCAAAAAATCGATGGTCGCTGCCATCAAGGATTCTCTGGTTTTTCCACTCCAACGATGGAAACAAAAACCGATGACATAGGCGATTAGGTCTGGCGACAAACCGCGAAGCGGCGCGAGATTGAAAAGTGGGTTTGCTTGTCCATCAAAGTTTATTACTCTCTGTTGTTGCAACTCCGTTTGGACTTCCTCCGCCGACCTGTTAAGTAAGAGCGTGAAAAACCGCTCCCGCTCGCGCCTTTCCTTTCGCTCGGCGCTCTTCACAACAACATACAGAAAGAGCACAAACAACAGAAAAAAGCCCATAATAACCACCACTATTAACTGATGAACACTTCTCACGTTCACCACACTTCTCCTTCCGGCCCGGAGGCCGAGTTGCGCTTGCTTTACCCACCGGAGTGGGACCTACGGGCGGCGGACCGCCAAGCAAGCTATTGACAATTTGTCCGCCCCCATCCTAGCATAACCACCCCATTCCTGTCAAGCTCGGTTTGCCAAGCCCCTCTAAAACCTATAAACTACAACCTAATCCCTAATCATTGGCCCTTTCGTCTAGCCCGGTTAGGACGGCGCCCTCTCACGGCGCAAACACGGGTTCGAATCCCGTAGGGGTCACAAATTGAAGCGGCGAGTTTTGAGAACCAACTTTTTTAATCGGCCGACTTTGGCGGTGGCCCGGGAGCTCTTGGGGAAATTTTTGGTTCGGCGGCCGGCGAGCGGGCGGGAAATCGCTTCAATGATTATCGAAGTGGAGGCCTACGACGGACCGGGCGACCGCGCTTCACATTCCTATCGCGGTCGAACCGCCCGCAACGCGCCGATGTTCGGCCCGGCCGGGTGCTGGTATGTTTATCTTTGTTACGGCGTTCACGAAATGTTGAACTTGGTCACCGGCCCGGCCGGTTATCCGGCGGCGATTCTGATTCGCGGCACGGTTCTCGCGAGCGGCCCCGGGCGTCTGACTAAAGCCCTCCAAATCACTCGCCGATTGAATAACCGACCGGCTGCGCCGCGCTCCGGCCTCTGGCTGGAGGAGCGCGGCTTGCTCGTTGTCAGGCCGGGCGTCAAAGTTTTGCCGCGGCAAATCCGCCGTTTGCCTCGTGTCGGCGTCGCCTACGCCGGTCCAATTTGGAGTGCCAAAAAATATCGCTTTCTGCTAGAATAACGAAGATGACTTGGCTCTACATTCTTATCGGTTTGGCGCTCGGCGGCGGGGCGGTTTGGTTTTTTCTGCGGGCCAAAGCGCCGAGTGGCGCCGCCGATCAATCCCTGCTTTTGCTCCAAAATCAGATGGGGGAGTTGGCCAAATTGTTGGACAGCAAACTGACCGAGTCCAGCCGTTTTCTCCACGAGTCCCTGCGGGTTCAGTCCAGCGAGTCCAACAAAATTATCCGCGATGTGGTTCAAGAATTGACCAAGGTCGGCGAGGGGCAGAAGCAGGTAATGAATTTTACCGAGCAACTCCGCTCCCTGCAGGACATTCTCAAAAATCCCAAACAGCGCGGCGTGCTCGGCGAATATTATCTAGAAACGCTCTTGAAAAATGTTTTGCCGCCCGGTTCCTTCCAGATGCAATACGCTTTCCCTGACGGCAGTATCGTTGACGCGGTGGTCTTCGTCAAAGACAAAATCATTCCGATTGACTCCAAATTTTCGCTGGAGAATTACAACCGGCTGGTGGAAGAAAAAGATCCGGTGGAGAAAGAACGGCTGGAAAAATTGTTCATCGGCGATTTGAAAAATCGGATTTTAGAAACGGCCAAGTACATCCAGCCGGAGCGGGGGACGATGGATTTCGCCTTTATGTTCATTCCCCACGAGGCGATTTATTACGACCTTTTGGTCAATAAAATCGGCGCCGCGAGCGGCGAGACCGACAGCTTAATCCACCGCGCCGCCGGCAAATATCGGGTGATTGTCGTTTCGCCGACCTCCTTCCTCGCTTATCTCCAAACCGTTTTGCAGGGTTTGAAGGCGCTTCAGATTGAGGAGTCGGTCAAGCTGGTGATTAAAAATGTCGGCGAACTGGGGAAGCATCTGAAAAGTTTTGAGGACTATCAGCAGAAAATGGGGAACGCCCTAGGGACGACGGTCAATCATTTTAACGCTTCGCAGAAGGAGTTTAAAAAAATTGATAAGGACATTTTGCGCATCAGCGGTAGCGGAAACGGCTTTGAGCCCCAGCTTTTGGAAAAGCCGAGTTTGGAGGAATGAGACAAAAAAAAGGGCGCCTCCGCCGTGAGTGTGAAGTATTGGCGCGGTCGGGCTCAACGGCGGAGGGCGAGTGGAAGGCAAACAGAGCTTAACTGGGACCAGCGTAGCAAAACCGGCGACAATATGCTAGGGTGAAGGTGGACAAATGGATAAAAAGGACAAAATAAAGAAGGAGAACAAAATGAGCTTAAATGGCAAAACGGTGATTGTGGTCGGCGCCAGTGGCGGTATCGGTCGGGTGATTAGCGGCGAACTTTACCGAGCGGGCGCCAATGTGGTGCTGACGGCACGGACGGAAAATCGCTTGATCGCGGTGCAGGAAGAAGATGGGTTGGATCCGACGCGGAGTTTGGTGGCGCCGGCCGACGCCATTAATGCCAAGCAGGTGGCGAATGTTTTTGCGGCGACGCGGCGACGCTTCAGCCGGCTGGGTGCGGTGGTAATAACCGCCGGTGGTTGGGGGCCGCGTTTGGGATTAGACGAGTCGCTTGATCAGGCGCTGGCGATTGCCGAAGAAAAGATGGCCGAGCTTTTTCTCTCGGTGGTGGGCGTCGGTTACGCCGCTCAGCAATCTTTCGAGCAACAAAAATCGCGAGGTTGGCTGGTCCACCTTTCCTCCCACGTGGTTACCAACTTTGATCTCCCCGGCAATCTGGCTTACCGCTCAGCTAAACTGGCGGCTGAAGTTTTTCTCGACGGTTTGGCGGCGGCGACACCTTGGTTAACGGTCAGTCACCTCCGATCGGCGATTGTGAATACGCCGGAGACCCGCGAGCAGTGGCTGAGGTCGCCGGAAGCCCAGGCCGCGGCAGTCCAACCGGAAGCGATTGCCGCCTGGATTATTGAACATTTTGGCGACAAAACTCCGCCGCGGATAGCGGAGTTCAAGAGTCAGGTGGTGGTTTAGTCGCCATTCCGCCTTTCAGCTTTTCCGAATCACGCCCCGCGTCGCTTTTTGACGCAGTCGAAACTGCGGCAGATTGGTCAGCGACGCGGGGCTTTTTGCGGCCAAAATTTGCCAATTTTGGCCGATCGTGTAGAATGACCCCAATATGTCGTTCGCCATTATTGAAACCGGCGGCAAGCAGTACCGCGTCGCCGCCGGTGACACCATCAGCGTAGAAAAACTGCCGGAAGTCAAGGTGGGAGATAAGGTCAAGTTTGACCGCGTTTTGCTTGTCGCCCAAGGCGACGAAGTCAAAATCGGCACACCCCTCATCGCCGAAGCGGCGGTGGCCGGCACCGCGGTGGCGCAGGGCCGGGCGCCTAAAGTGACCGTGATTCACTTCAAAGCCAAGTCAAATTACAAGAAAAAGGCCGGCCACCGCCAACCCTTCCTCCGCGTCAAAATCGACACCGTCAGTTAGCAGTTAAAGTTAAATCTGCCTCCGCCCGTTGTTTTCCAAAATGATACAGTTATCGTGCTCCAGCTTGATAACTGTATCATTTGATTCTTCCAACTTCCAGCGATCGCGGCTACTTGGTTTCAAGGCCATAAAAAAACCACAAAAAAACACCCGTCGAGTCCGAAGACCCGAACGGGTGTCGAGTTTTTTACGCGGTGGATTCAAATCACACTTGAACCCCCGCAACCGGTTGCCGCCGGCTTATACCATCCCGCTCGCCAAGGGGGCATTATTTCCTCGCGAGCAAAGCTCACATTTCATGTTTTTCTCCTTTATTGTTTCCCGTCCGAGACCATCTCGGACTTTCCGCCCTAGAGCATAGCAAATGTAGGAGTGTTTGTCAAGAGGCGGTGGGGGGGCGATTATTCCCGATGTTTTAAGGCGTTTTTGAGGGTGTCGGCGTCGGAGTATTCCAACTCGGTGCCGGTGGACAATCCTCGTCCCAACATTGAGATTTTGATGTTTCGAGTTTCGATATTCGGATTTAGGATTTGGCGCAGGTACTGCGCTGTGTAGTCGCCTTCCGGATTGGCGGCCAAGGCCAAAATTATTTCTTTCAAACCGTCTTTTTGCCGAGCGGCCACGGCCGCGGTTAA
>Ga0209541_10018333_pt1 | contig 10141 bp, 11 predicted proteins | sample RifCSPlowO2_01_FD_184027 | JGI IMG/M metagenome (GOLD analysis project Ga0209541, IMG submission 184027) | Groundwater microbial communities from Rifle, Colorado - Rifle CSP2_plank lowO2_0.1 (SPAdes) (version 2) | ecosystem: Environmental > Aquatic > Deep subsurface > Groundwater | place...
AATTTCAGGCCGCAACGTGGCCTGGGAAAAGTTGTAGAACGCCTGGCCCAATCCGCCAAAATTCTGCTGTATCGAGATAACCCAATCTGCCGGCACTCCCAAGGATCCCTGCGTAACGAACAAATGAATTCCTCCGGCAATAGGAATCGCCAAGACATTGTAAATAAACGCCCAAAAAAGATTTTGCCAGATTTTGTGAATCGTTTTCCCCGAAAGCTGAATGGCAGTAACTACGTCGCGCAGATCATCTTTCACGAGAATCACCTCGCCCGTTTCGATGGCCACATCAGTACCCGATCCAATCGCGATTCCAATATCGGCCTGCGCCAGCGCGGGCGAGTCGTTGATGCCGTCGCCCACCATAGCTACGGTCTTGCCTTCTGCCTGAAGTTTTTTGATCACGTTTGCTTTCTCTTGGGGTTTTACCTCGGCAAGCACGCGATCAATACCCACTTCTCTCGCGATTGCTTGGGCGGTCTGGGGATTGTCTCCGGTAATCATGACGACTTTTATCCCGGCTTTATGAGCTTTTATGACTGCTTCTCTTGCTTCTTTACGAACTGGGTCTGCAATGCCGACAAATCCTATGAAGGTATGATCAGATTTCGTATCTGGCATCCAATCCTGTTGAGTGAGTAGGATTGGTTTTTTTTCTTTTTCTGATGAAATACGCTTATGAGAAAAAGCAATAACACGGAGGCCTTTTTTTGTATATGAATTCAGCGATTCATTGACCGCTTTTTTTTGAACAACGGTGAATAATACTTCTTTTCCTTCCGATAGTATATGAGTGCAGATTGAAAGGATACTTTCTGGAGCACCTTTGCTGAATATATAGGTATTTTTATTACCAGGGAGTGATGAAGCTACCACGCTCATTCTTTTTTTTATTGGATCAAATGATACTTCATCGCGTATATTCCATTCATTGCGTATCGTATGGATTGATTTTCGTGCTTGTTTGGCAAGGATGAGTAATGCTCCTTCTGTCTGATCACCTACTACTTCATATTCTTTTCCTTCTCTCACGATGAGTGACGTGGTTGAACAAAGGATACTATTTAATAATAATTGTGAAAATGTTTGATGAGATGATGATGGAATGTTTTCAATAGTATACGAATAATTATCAAACCATATATTTTTTACCCTCATCTGATTGGTGGTGAGGGTGCCTGTTTTATCTGTTGCGACCAATGTGATTGATCCAAGTGTCTCAATAGCATTTAATTTGCGTACTATGGCTTTTTTCTTACTCATCCGTTCCACTCCAATTGCCAAGGTAATGGTCATCACCGCTGGCAATCCTTCGGGGACTGCCGCTACTGCAAGGCTGACTGCAAAAAGAAAACTGGTGAAGATGTTCCCGTTTTGTCCATATGAAAGTAAAAAAACTAAGATTGACGCGATGATGCCAATGATACCTATTTGTTTTGAAAATATTTCCAGCTTGTGTTGTAAAGGTGTTTTTTGGTCTTTAATAGAGGTGAGTGTTCGTGCAATTTTACCAAATTGTGTAGCGTTTCCCGTCTTTTCCACGCGCGCGTATCCCCGCCCTTTTGCTACTACAGTTCCCATAAAAATCATCTTGTTTTCTTCATCTATCTCATTTTTGAGAACAGGAAGAGATTCACCGGTGAGCGAGGATTCATTAACTTCAAGATATCGTGATTGAATAAGGCGCGCGTCAGCCGGGATTTTGGTTCCTTCTTCTATATACACGATATCTCCAGGTACCAGAAATGCGCTGTTGATAGTCTGTTCACTTCCGTTTCGTATCACTCTTGTTGTAGTGATGGTGATATCTTTGAGTGCTTCAAGTGATTTTTCCGCCTTAAATTCTTGATAGATTCCAAAAAAAGCATTGAGAAGAATAATAAAAAAAATAAAGAGACTATCTATGATCTCATGAAGAAAAAGTGATAATGTCCCTGCTCCAATAAGGAGAAGAATGAGAAAGTTATTGAATTGGGATATAAAAGTGATAAAAATGCTCTTTTTTTTCTTTTCTGTAATCTCATTGAACCCGTATTTTTTAAGAAGCTCCTGTGCTTTATGAGTGTTTAATCCTTGTTGTGCGAGCGCTTCATGGTTCATGTATAGATAGTGTAGTAGATATACGTGTAACATGCAAGGTATGATATAATAATGCACATACAAAAGACTATGACGAAAAATCGAATCGTGATAAACTGGATTCTTAAGTCGGATCAAGATATAATTACCGCAAAAGATTTGTTCAAGTCAAAGCATTATGATTGGAGTTTGTTTATTTAGTATTTAGTGCTTGAGAAAATTCTGAAGGCTAAAATAATGCAATCGGTGAAAACAATCATTTTTACTCATGATTTGATTCGTTTAGCTAAACAAGCAGAAATTGTTTTGACAGACAAAATAATCACTCAATTAAATGAGGTTACTACGTTCAATATAGAAGCAAGATATGACGATTATAAACTTTCATTTTACAAAAAAGCCACTAAAAGCTATGCGCAAAAATGGAGTAAAATTTGCGAGAATTTTTACAATTTTGTGAAAAAAACAATATGACTCGTCAGCAAATGAAAAAAATTATTCTACGGTATATCAACAAAATAACAAAATATGGCATTCCTGTGAGGCATGTTTTTGTGTTCGGCTCAACAATAGAAGGTACAATGCATATTGATAGCGATATTGATACTTGTATTATTTCTCCAATATTTGGCAAAGACAGGCAGAAAGAAAGAGTGATCTTAATGAATCTGCGAGAAGGCATTTCCGATCTTATAGAACCTCATCCCTATTCGGAGAAAGATTTTCAAAATCCTTATGATAGTTTTTCTTCACAAATTCAGCAAAAAGGTTTAAAAATAATCTGATTATGTCACTTTCATCACCCGAATCACCATTCACCACTATTAAACTCTCTCCTCCCGAACCACTCTGTGAACTGGAAAGAAGACTTGATCTCTACGGTCAATACACCACAATCAAGAGAGCATTAACACAAACAGGATTACTCAGTCTTTTGCCGTTTACGCCATTAGACATCAGCAAAGGCATTGAGCCGTTGGGGATTGTGGGTATCAAAGTTGAATATCCATTTCCTCCTTATCGTGTTCTTCAACACGCAGTGAAAGAACAGCATGCTCTCTATGAGAAGAAAGCAGAACAAGGATTTACTGCGCTAGACGTCAGTTTGACAGCCATGGCCATTCCAGAATTACAAAGACGGTCGAGCGAACTGTTAAGACGACATCATGCACAAAAACCTTACAGTCATCTTCATCCCGGAGGAACACCTCAACTTCTTGGAACAAAACAACCAAGAGACCCCACTCATTTAATTCCTCTTGATCTTAACGATCAACGCCCTATCTATATTCACGATGACATTCTCACAGGAAAAACATCAGGTCAGCTTCTCTATTATCCTGACTCATGTACAACCCCTTATGGAGGATATACTAAACCACAACTTATCACACACACAGAAAATACTTTCTCTCCCGGCTATGAATTTTTCTTTACTTCTCCCTACACTTTCCTTCCTCTGCAAGGAAAAGGACAATCCATAGGAGGCAGAAAACAACTGGAGAATAACAATAGTCCCTACAATTATCTGCATACTCTCCAACAAGATAAAGAATACGCTCATGAAGTTGGTTTAACCATGGAACATTTTCTCACCACATTCTCCACTCATCTTTTTCTCACGAATGAGGTGAGTTATGATTATTATGATGATAATGTTGCTTGGCTTATTGGAAATATGGTTTCCGTCTACGTGCCCTACGGCCTCTGGGGTCGCCTCAATCGGGGGTTGCGCGTGAGCGGCGACGATCCTGGCAATCGCTATGGGTACTGTGGTTGTCCATCTGCGGTGAGGGTGGGGAAGTTTGAAATTTAATTTTTGATCTTTGAATTTTCTTTATGTTTCTTCTTTGATTTTTAGCTTTAATCTTTTTTCTTCTTTTCTTCAAACGATTGTGGTATCATTTTATAAAAGCGGTGAATAGCAACTTCGACGTTGCGTCGGGGCTACCGCGGATTGCTTTGCTGAAGAAAAACAATTATGTTTTTTTCGTGCATTTTCAAAACGATCAAAACACTGTTTAAGCAAACAATCAAAAAAAGAAACACATACACCCTCACGAATGAGCGTTGTTTTCCCAAGATCGGGGTGAAAAGCTTTTTTGAAAAACATCATGGTGCGGTTGCGACTGCATATTGGATTTACATAAACAACGTCATGAAAGTTTCCGTCAACGTGCCCAACGGCAACTGGAATCGCAACAATCGGAAGTTGAACGTGAACAGCAACAATCCTGACAATCGCAATGAGAACTGTGGTTGTCCATCTGCGGTGAGAGATTATGCGGTATTGAGAGATTTGAGCCAGCCGCCGAGCATCCTGCCGATCTCGGCGAGCTTGCTTTGGGATTGGAAAATTTTGGTTTCATTGGCGATTTTCAATTCTAAAAATAAGCGGAGTTTTAAGGTCGCAATTTCTGCAAAACTTCCTGCTTTGATTAAATAAGGGCTTTTCAAAGGTTTGGGCGCATTTTTTGACATAATGAGCTGTTGGAGCAAATCCAACACCGTGATCTCAATGTCAAACATACGATGAAACCAAAGGCGTATCTGCGATACGGAGATGATTTTATAGTTATTGAGACAAGTAAAGAAAAGTTATTGGACATAAGGCAAGTAATCATTCATTTTATTAACAAAAATTTACATCTATTTACTCACCAAAAAAATGATATAATTATAAAAGCTACACAAGGCTTACGTTTCTTAGGTGCTTATATTTTCCCAAACGGTCGCAAGCTTAATAAAAGAAATTGGCAGAGAGTTAAAATGAGATTAAATAGGACAAACGTGGCAAGTTATAGCGGACTTGTGAGAAAACATAGCAATCATAAAAAGATCAGACAATTCAATTGGCATATTTTGGATACGTTAAAAGACGTGTAATAAGACATATGGAACAACGAGAAAATGGAATAAAACAAACTGTATTATCGCAACAAGAACTACAATATATCCAGATAGGCGCCGATATCCGCAGACGTCAAATTCGTATATCAACAGAATTGACACAATTGAAACAGGGACAATTCTTCACAGAAACGATGAAGGAATATCACGAAAAAACCTTTGCTTTAATCATGCAGGAGATGACAGGAAAAATTAAGGAAAAAAGATTGCCTCAACAAGCTCATTCGCAAGTCAATAGCTTACTGGAGCAAGCGAAAAATGCAGAAGATGCAGGCAACCTTACCTTGTCGGCTTTTTACTATGCCCAAGTAGCCAAACTACAAGAAGATGCTGATCTTGATTATAGCAACGCTCTTGAACTGGCCAAAAAATCTGTTGATAAGAGAAAACAAATATCTACATTTCATTTTAGTTCATCTGATTTGTTGCCAGAGGCTATAATTATAGGAATAGAAAAGAGAATGAACGAAAAAATTACTGTCCCCGAGTCAAAAATGGTCGCTAAAGCAATCGTTGCAAAACCTCAAAATATGCGACTTCTTACCGATTATGCTCTTGTTCTTTCGGAAAGAGAACGGGAAAACTTTATCAATGTTTTTCCGGAGAACGAAAGATTAAAAATTTCTGCCTTGATAGATAAGGAATTAAGCGGTGTACTCAATCAAAAAGACTTTAACGAAGAGTCGGAGTTGGCGCAAAAAAATATCCTGATGAACAGAATAGAGCAACAGCTTGGGGCGATGATTGAGTCGCCGACTGAAGAGGGATTGAATACATGGATAGTGAAAACTTTGAGTGAGAGTTTGTCTTTACTCAATGATGAAGAGCATAAGAATAAAATAATCTTAAAAACCATTGGAGAAAAAGGACTAAAAATCGAAAAGGATAAAACTGCTCACATGAGAAAAATTTCTTTTGCCGCTCGCATTATCAAGACATTGATTGATAATGATATTGCTAAAGGAGCCACTGTGGGAATGAAATTTTTGGCAAAAAAAGAAATTCCTCCACACTTGTTTACGTATTTCTGCCGAAAACTCATGAAGGAAAAGTATCTGACAGAACACCTTGAAAAGCATCTTAACGAGCCAGACAATTTTCCATTTTTAAGACATCTTTTAACCCGTTATCCCAGTCTATTTAATACGGTAATTGATACTGTCTCTCAGGTAAAAAATTATCCCCTTGTTACACATCAAGAAGAAATATTTCAGGCTATAGAGGACTTGGATACGTTAACGCCGATTATTTTTGAGAGATACCGTTTTGCTGATCAAACAGAGAGGAAAGAATTGGGGATAAAAATAAAAGCCTTAAAAAAGCAATTTTTTCTTAATATACCAATAAAAAATATTCTTCAAAACCATGATAGAGAAATTCTCTCGGAGATGGTATATGCGGCTTATAGACCGATTGGCATAAGTTTTGAACAGACAAAACTTTTACTTGAGAGAATTGATGATCAAACAGATGATTTGAAAAAGTATATTTTTCCACTAAATGGATACGATTTTGATCTGCAAAAAGAACAAGTGTATAGTCTAAAGACTAACGAAAGACTTGATATGCTTCTTCTTGCATCCTATAAAGAATTATTTTCACATGGGTCAGTGGTAGAAAATACTGATATAAGTGAAACTGCGGCATGTTTGAAAAAAATTGCTAAAGCTGGGTTTACTCTTCAAGAAAAAGAGATTGTTCATATATTAAATCTGATTGTCAATGATGAAATGATAGTTGATTTTATCAATAAATACCCCACAATTGCATCGGAGACTAGTTTCAACTATCTCAATGAGCTAAAAGAAATTTTTGGCATTTATATGAAAGATAATTATATACATAGATTAAATAATTTTTTAAGCGCCCATCCGGCTGTGCTTGAGTCTCTTTCAAAAACACTTGCGAATCCACAAAGACGTGAGATGTTGAAGCGTAATCTTGCTAAAATAGACGCCGACTCCGATATACAATGGGAACGTCTATCAAACGAAAAAACGCATATTGCGCTTGTTTTGAGCCGTTTAATCACACACAAGGTTTTTACACCAATCATTCGCACAATTGATGCGAATCTTAGAAAATTTGAAACAACAAGCGGTAAACAAGCAGGAAATCAGTCGGCTCTACTCTTAAAAGCATATATTTCCAAAAATGCCGGGTCTTTTTTTGCCAAAGCATCAGCCGGTATTTGCACCGCTGAAGACATTGGTCTTTTTGAAAAATCAGGACATTTCCATATAAATATTGTTGAAAATGACGAAAAAGTAGTGGGTAATAATCAAGCATATATTATCACTGAAGGCAATAAAAAATCTTTGGTTTTGAGAGGATTTAACCCCAGATCGGATTTTATAAGCAAGATTGATGTTGAGAACTACTGTGAAAAAGTTATAAGCATCGGAAGGCAATTTCAAGAGGACAATACATTACATAAACTATATATTACTGAACAAGGCTCTTGGCATGCTTTATCCAATAGAGAGGAAGTCGCGCGTTACTTGACAAAAAAATATTGCAAAGAAAAAAACAAAACACCTTATACTCTGCAGGTTGCGAGTAATCATAGTATTCATACTCTTTACGAGATTTAAACATTTTTTTAATATAAATAAAATGATTAAGGATCAAGAATTTTTTTCTCCTCACGTAGAAAAAGACAGTTTTGCTAAAAAAAAGGCAAAAGTAGATGATTTCTTAAAACGCGAAGCAAAAAACGAAGTTGGTTTAGGTGGGTTTGAAAATGAAGGAAAGTTAGATGAAAATATTAAAGAGATTACAATAAAAATGAATCAACTGCCCTTTTTATATACAATACAAACTTGTGGTGGTCATATGCACACAAGAGAAACAATAAAAGATAAGTATTCTTATACAGATAAAAAATTTTTACAACTTCCTCCCGTAAATACCGCCTTTTATCAATCTGGTTATATCGGTTTTGAAACAACAAAGGACACACAAAGTCAGAGTTTTATTGATAAATTAAAAAATCTGGTGAGTCAATTTAAAGGAGCAACATTGTTTGATCCAACTACTGAAACGGAACCAGAACGTCAAGAGCTGCCTTATGATTTAAAATTTGGTGAAGGTGGTTCGATTAGAGGTATTGATATCCAAAAAGCCAAAGCATTAGAATTAAAGAGAGAAAAATTTAAAGAAGAATTAGGAAAATTGATAGACGCATTTTTACAAACATATGATGAAAACATATTAACGTGAATTACGAAATTCAAAATTAAATTGTCACTCTGAGCTTGACGAAGAGTGACTCAAACCTGCCTGTCCTGCAGACAGGGATTGTTGTCATGATTCGTCCAGCTCAATTTCACCTCGTAAGAGTTCTTCTTTCCGGTTTGTTGCCTCAGCAATTTTGATTCGTATCTTCTTAAAGGATCTATTAATCGAATTCCTGTGAATACCGGTATGTTTTGCAATCTGTAATGTTGGTAATCCTAAAACAAAACAGTCTAAAAGATGTCTGTATTTCCTATGTGTTAATTTGCTATACTTGAACATATTGCACCTCTTATCCTACAGGGTTTCATAATTTCAGGTGCAATTGCCTTTAATTAATATGAATGAAACAATATTGATTCCACAAAATACAATAGAAAGACCACCTGTTAAATTAACATTAGCCAAAACAACAAATGTGCATGAGGCTTTAGGTTTTATTTGGAAAATACCATTTGAAAAAGAATATAATGACTGGACAAACAGGATATCTAAATTCATAGAAGAATATAGCGGAAATTGGAAACTAATATACATTTATGACAATGAAGGAACAAATTCTGGCTTTTGTATAATTTCAGACTCAAAAGGCAAGTTAAAGAAATGGAGCAAAAAATTTCAATCTGCTGGATGGATTCAGACTCCTGTTAATATAAATACCTCAGTGCAATTTACATATTTTATGTTTTTCCCGAAAAACGCGCACGTGGTATTGGAACAGAAGCAATCGAAATGATAAAAACTGAACAACGTGAACAAGGCAAAGAAAAAATGTATGGTTTTTCAAGATACTCTCATGTTATGCCGTTGTATCAAAAAACTGGGGCAAAAATAATAAATCAAGAACAGTTAGAAAATGAAACAAGAACTTATTATTATTGGTACCTAATATAATACTATTCGTTCTTGTAATTTCAAGCAGATAGTATATAATAGTCTTAAATGATAAAAAAACTTTTTATCAAATGGTTTTTTTGAGTTTATTTCAGATTGGAAGGAAAGGTTAAACACCCCAATCTGGGGTTTTTTGTTTTATGAAAGGATTTATTTTAGGACAAAAATCAATACAAGAGCAGGTATTCACCGATGAAGGAGAACGGATTCCTGTAACTCATATTAGTATAAATCCTTGTTATCTTATTGATATTAAAACTTTAAAAAAAGACGGATATAATGCCGTTCTTTTAGGAAGTGGGGTCACAAAAAAAACTCAGAAACCCACATACGGAAAATTACTAAAAGCGGGGATCAAAACTCCGCTTCGTTTTTTACGGGAGATTAGATTGGCAAAAGATACACAATTTATTCAAAAAGAAGAAAAAATGGGCATACAATGTGGTGAACAATCATTGATGGTGGGGGATGAGGTCAAAACATCACTGTTTTTTAAGAAAGGTGACCGTATTGTTTTAACGGGTATTTCAAAAGGAAAAGGATTTGCAGGAGTGGTGAAGCGCCATGGATTCAAAGGAGGTCCGCGCACTCATGGACAATCGGACCGCGAGCGAGCACCTGGTTCAATCGGACAGACAACTACTCCGGGAAGAGTATATAGGGGGAAGCGTATGGCAGGTCGTATGGGCGGAGATACCATAACAATTAAAAATGTACTGGTGGTTGAGTCTACTGATCATACATTGATCGTAAAAGGATCAGTTCCTGGGGCGAGAAAAGGATTGCTCATAATTAAAAGTTAAAAATGAAAAGTTAAAAGTCCTTTTGATATGGACAACAAAAAGACACAAAAGATATTACCGTTGAAAAGATATAAAGAAGATAAAGTGAAGACCGAAAAAAAATCTTTCTTGGATATCACAGTGCATAATGTGGGTGGTGAAGAAATAAGTAAAACGATATTACCAAAGGAGATTTTTGATGTGAAAGTAAGCGACGTGCTTTTAGCTCTCTATGTGAGGGT
>Ga0209541_10018334_pt1 | contig 10141 bp, 8 predicted proteins | sample RifCSPlowO2_01_FD_184027 | JGI IMG/M metagenome (GOLD analysis project Ga0209541, IMG submission 184027) | Groundwater microbial communities from Rifle, Colorado - Rifle CSP2_plank lowO2_0.1 (SPAdes) (version 2) | ecosystem: Environmental > Aquatic > Deep subsurface > Groundwater | place: Rifle...
GGCTCGCCGCGAACGTTGAAGCTCGTATTTACGACCATGGGGCAACCCGTCTTTTCGTAGAATTTTTTAATCAGCCGGTAATATCTGCCGTGACGCGCTTCGTCCACCGTCTGGATTCTCGCCGAATTATCCACATGTGTGATGGCGGGAAATTTTGAACGCGGGACGGAAAGACGTATCCGGAGGTCGGTATTTCCCATTTTTATCAACTCCTCCGAATTCAAAGGGAGACGCCACTTTTCCCGCACCGGCGCGACGAAGAGCATATAAGGGTCGCTATGGTTTTTTTCCACTTCAAAAATTTCGTGGGCGTGTTCCGCGAGCACACTTGGGGCGAATGGTCGGAAAGACTCGCGGAATTTGATTTTAACATTCATTACCTGTTGCATTTTTTCCGAACGAGGGTCGCCCAGTATGCTACGCGAACCGAGCGCCCGCGGCCCGTACTCCATGCGTCCTTGGAACCATCCGATTACTTTTTCCCCGTTTAGTATGTGTGCCGCTTCTTCTAGGAGTTTCGATTCATCACCGAAGTATTCGTACGTGAGGTTTCGGCTTTGGAGGACACTTCGGATATCACTCTCGGAGTATTCCGGTCCGAGGAGCGAACCTTTTTGGGAATCGTTTTTGTCCGGTATTCTGTTGTTGCCCAACCCCTTATGCCACAGGAGGAGTGCCGCGCCAAGAGCACCGCCCGCGTCTCCCGCGGCGGGTTCCACCCAGATGTTTTTAAAGATTTTTTCCCGCAGGAGTTTTCCGTTCGCGACGCAATTTAAGGCGACCCCTCCGGCGAGCACCAGATTGTCCGAATCGGTGTCTTTTCGCGCGTACCGAGCGGCTTTGAGGATTATTTCTTCGGTTACCGTTTGTATGGATGCCGCGAGGTCCATCTCTTTTTGCGTTATGAGCGTTTCGGATTTTCGCGGTTCTCCGCCAAAAAGCGCATGGAATTTGGTTCCGGTCATGGTCGAACCGGCGCAGTAATTAAAGTAAGACATATCCATCCAAATGGAACCGTCTTCGTAAATCGTAACAAGGTGCTTTTTTATCAAGTCGGCGTATTTCGGAGTACCATACGGCGCGAGCCCCATGAGCTTGTATTCGCCGGAGTTGACCTTGAAACCGCAGTAGTAGGTGAATGCGGAATAAAGCATTCCAAGCGAATGGGGGAACCGCATTTCTTTCAATATTTTTATTTCGTTTCCCTTTCCGTACCCGAGTGAACTCACGGACCACTCGCCGACAGCATCGAGTGTGAGGATTGCCGCTTCCTCAAACGGAGACGGGAAGAACGCGCTTGCCGCGTGGGACGCGTGATGTTCCGTAAAATGAAATTCGCCCTGGAACTTTGCCCCCAGTTCGCGAAGAATCATGGTTTGCGTGTGCAATTTAAAACCCGACCATGTCCTCAGAGAGTTTTTAAAAAAGCCGGCGTCGAGAGAAACGGGCGCGAGGTACGATTCAGCGAGTCGCCCGAATTTTTCGAGCGAATTTTCGTAAAACACCACGTGCGAGACGTCTTCCATGCCGATACCCGCCTCGCTAAGGCAGTATTCCACGGAAGATTTCGGGAATCGGTAATCCGCCTTTTTGCGCGAGAATCTTTCTTCCTGCGCGCAGGCGATTATTTCTCTATCGCAAAGCAGTGCCGCCGAAGAGTCATGGTAGTATGCCGAAATTCCGAGAATGTAGGTTTTCATGGATTTTTCCTTGTAACTATTTAACCGCCCTAATTGTCACGAGAGAGGGGAAATTCGGGTCGTTGTGAGTCATTTCTTTCTCGGTCGAGAACTCTTGGAAAGCGCCAACCAATGACTTGAAAGCCACCCGCATATTGCCAAAAGCTTGCGCGTCCACTTCGGCGAACACTTGCGAAAAAGCATACCCCCCTCCCGCCTCCGTAAATCGCCAATAGTCTCCCGCCACTCCGGCATAGCCGATTCTGGCGATAGCGGGAAGCGTGGCCAATACCACTCCCCGAGGTTTCAAGATTCGGTGACATTCCTTGATGGCCGCCGGGTAGTCGTCCACATATTGAAGTGTTTGGGTCAATATGATGCAGTCGTAAGTGTTGTCCGGAATCAACCCCCGCAGGTTTTTCAAGTCGCCGTGAACCGTGGCCCGCTTATTTCCGGTGTTTATATCAAGGATGTCGGATTTTTCAACTTTTTGTTCGCCGTATCGCAGAGTGTACTCGTTGCTTTCGATTTCGAGACACGTTCCCCGCACGCAATAAGAGTTTTTCCGAAGGAAGTTCTCAATGTAAAATCGGTCAATGTGTTTTCCTCGGATTATTTTTTTGTACAACGGGTTGAACGGTTTGAGATTATTTCCCATCAAATACCATCGCCAGATTAATGACTTTAAAAAAATCTTTATGCTTCCGGGTATAAGTTTTTTCATGGATTTTGTCGCCTGTTCCTTATAAGTTCTCGGTAGAGGTCCATGTAATTTTTTGCCATCAGGGTATCGGTGAAATTTTCGAGTACCCGCGTTCTTGCCGATTGGGACAGTCTTTCGTATTCGGTGGTTGTTCTGGAAAGGATATACTCGATACCGTTCATCAGGTCGTTCGTGTCGAGATAGTTGGCGATATAGCCGGTTTCTTTGTGCAGAACAGCTTCTTTTATTCCTCCCACGTTCCAGCTGACGACGGGTAGACCGCAACTCATCGCTTCGAGCACGACCAAAGGAAATGTTTCCGCTTTGGAAGTGAAAAGAAATAAGTCCGCCGCAACGTAATATTCCGCTAGTTTTTTTTCGTCGCTCACAAATCCTACGGACGTATACGGATATTTTTTCTGATTGCCGATTTTCGAACCCGTTCCGACACAGAGGAATAGTACATTCGTATTGTTTTTTTGTCGTTCCATCACGTTTTCTACGTATTCCCAGCCCTTTTGGGGATTCGGGCCGACGGGGGAAACGAACAGGATGATTTTTTTGTCTTGCGGCAGACCCAGATTTTCCCGCGCCGCTTTTTTGTCGGTTTTTTGGAACGTGGCCGCGTCAATGCCGTTATGGATAAGCCGCAGGGGTTTTTTTTGCAGAAGGCTTTGGGCAATCTTTTCTTTAAGCCACGCGCACGGAGCGACTATGGTGAAATTGGCGACAACGTAAATTTTTCTCTTTGCCGTCCGGAGATACGCTTCATTATGCCAAGGCATTTCTTGATAATCTTTGAGGCTCGCGCAGTCAAAAAAGCCGTCGCGCGCTTTATCGGATAAGGTGTGAGCGCAGTGGGGTGTCATAGCCCACATGTCGTGAAGTGTCCACACTACCGGCTTCAGTTTGGATATTTTTATCAAGGTGGACAGGTTGAAGTAATTGCCGTGCAGGTTATGGCAGTGAACGATGTCCGCTTCTCGAAATTCTTCGGTTTGCAACAGACGGTCGCTATTGAAGAAAGCAATGTCGTTGGCGAGAAGCGGTCGGATTTTATTCGCCAGAAAACTGCCAATGTCCTTGCCGGTTAATTTTTTAAGCAGACGCGAGAGGGGATTCGGCCATCGGGCGACAAATACGTTTTCATCGCTTGAGTACTTTAATTTGACGAACATACTCGTCGTGTTTCCCTCCGCCTCAAAAATCCGTTTGAGTGTATATCCCACTTTCGACGCTCCACCCCTTTTATCCACTGTGTTGATTTGAAGGATATGCATATTGTTAAATATTTTTTTGCAGTTCAGGAACACTCCAATTTCTGGCTATGACGCGCGGCAGTTCAAATACAGCCGTTCCTTTCCGCACTATACCGTGAAAGCCGCCGAAAGCCGCCGTAAAGCCGAGGTCCTTACATATTTCTACGGTTTCTCTGGTGTAATCGCTTTTGCCGCCGAACGGGTAAGAAAAATAGCGTACCGTTTTTCCCGTCATGCGTTCAAGGTCTTCTTTTCCCTCCGCTATTTCCACTTTTTGATTTTCCGAGGATAACGACGAGAGCATGATATGGTTTTTAGTGTGGGCCCCGATATGTGCGGCGCTCGATTTGGACAAAAGTCTCACCTCTTCCTCGGTCATGCTTCGGTGAGTTTCTCTGCCGTCAATGGAGAGATTCGCCCATGTGAGCAGTTTGTTCATGACCTCTTCCCGCATTTGGTGGTCAAGCGGTTTTAGAATTTTATGAAATTGCCGATAGGCAAACGTACGATTACGCGCGTTCTCTGTCGGCAAATCATAAACTTTTTCCGCGATACGAATCGAAAGCCGCGCCGGCACCGAATTTCCGACGAAAATTCTTTCCAAGTTATCCCACCAAAATTCCTTGCGCGTTCCGATATTCGCGGTGCTGATGAAGAAAATCGCTTCCGCGTCAGCCCGTTTTAGAATAGGCAAAGCTTTTTTGTAGTTATCGGCATAGCCATCGTCAAAAGTGATAAGCGTACTTCGGGGAGGGAACAAGTCGCCTTTTTTAAGCACATCTTCAAATTGTCCTATAGTTAAAAGGCGTCCGGTTTTTTTAAGAAATGCCACATGTTCCGCGAATCTTTCTGGGGTTACGGTGAGGAGCTGGGGGTCAAGGGAGAAGTGGGTAACTCTGTGATACATAAGTATTGATAGGCCAAGGTTAAAGTGCCGTGAGATTTTTCTCACGGTTTCCCGAGTGCCTCTTTCTATGAAGCCTTTACTTTTTCCCAAATAGTTGATTAGTGGCATAAATATTCACTTGTAAGTCGGTCGCGTTGTTTGCCGGCCCCGTTCTCATAAAATGGTCTTTTTTTCGATCATCATTTCCCAGGTAATATCGGAAATTATTTTCCGAAAGAAGTTTAAGAATTTTGTCCAAGTCTTGAGAGTGTGAGCTAAAAGAGTGGTATTCGACAAACAGATAATGGACTTTTCGCAGTGTCTCGCCGCAGTCCAGTAGTACCTCCGTTTCGGCTCCCTCAATGTCCATTTTAAGCATGTCTATAGTATTTTTTTCAATCAGAATGTCCTTAAGGCGAATACTTGGGGTGGGGACACGAGGTTCTATTCCGTAAATTGAACCGCCATCCGCTCCGTCAGGTGAGAATTGTACTCCGGCCGTGTCTTTCCAAACAGCTTTTGCCAACACCAAAACCCCCTCTATCTTATTCGTTTCCAAATTTATCTTCAAAATATCGAATGTTTTCAAGTCGGCCTCAAAGGCGGTGATATTGGCGGTAGGAAAAAGTTTTTTAAAATACATTACGGTTACGCCGACATTCGACCCGCAATCAATAATAGTCGGAGAGGAGGAGTTACTTTGAAATTTTAAATGTTCGTCAAAAAAAGTTTCCTTTATTTGCCAAATCACCGAAGCCGCGTCCCAAGTTTCAAAAGTGAGTGAGCGGAAGTTGATTTGGCAATGAGTATACCTGGGTACGGAAATGTAACGGTATCTTAAGCGGTCAAATTCACTTGTTTGAAATTTCGCAACGAAGTTTTTGATTTTTTGGGGGAGTATCATGGTTATCGATTATTTCTTAACATCTCGTCAAAATCGGCTTTTGGAAATACATCAAGAATACTTACCGGAGAAAGGTTGTAGATTTTAATACCGAGTTTCGCGGAGTAGTCCCGTATGGCTTTGTACCCGCGCCACAGATTGAGATGGGACTCAAATTGATGCTCCATGCCGCCGAACCATTCATTGTAGTCCATTCGACTTAAAACGCTGTACTTTTCGTCATAAAAATGTCTTGTTTCTCCCAAATGCAGAATCCAGTCATGGTCGCAACCAAGAAGGCAAATTTTCTTGGCACCGATATACATGCCCAGATAAATGCCTATCTGGGCACTTGTCTGTATCGCGGGGAGTTGTTTTGAAAAATTTATTGTTTCTTTTGCCGTGAGCGGTTTTCTTCTGACGAAATAGTAGTAGACATTTTGCCGTTTGAAAGCGCCAAATTTTTCAACAATATGTTTGTCCGTGATTGAGACCAGAATGTTTTGACCGATAGGGAAGTGAGCCTCGGCATCTTTGAATATCGCGCCGTACTGTTCAATAGTTACCGGCGGGTGCGAAGGAACGAACAGGTGATATGCCGGTTTTATGATGTTGAAGTCAGAATGAAGGAAGAAATTGCTGACGCTTATTGAGATTTCTCCGGCAAGTTGCTTTAAGTTTTGCTTATTTATCGAAGGCCCCGTGGCGATAACGAAACAGCGTTTACCCGCGAACTTGTTTTTAAGTTCGAGGTTTTTTTTCAAGAATTTTCCGTTTGCCAATCGCAAATACCAGCTGTAAATACCCACCAGCTTTTTTCCGGCGAACGGCAATTTTTTGATTCTCTCTTTATAGTCCATGTTTGGTGTAAGCCGAATTTGCGAACGAATTTTATAAAAGGCTATGTTATTTGACCGCGGTGAAAAATATCCAGTTTTTCGCTCCTTCACCGGGGCCGGGCGGGCGTATCCAACATTCAAATTTCCGGAAACCGATTGATTCCAAATCAGAGCGAAGCTCTTCGGGGGACTCCACTCTTGTATCTCTGCCACCGTTTGTTTTTAGCGCCGTATAGTCATTATCGTAATAACCTACCGAGTTTGGCTGTCCTGGACCATACGACATTTGAATGGAAATTCTGCCACCCACCTTAAGCACGCGATAAAATTCCTTCAGTAAACCTAGTCTGATGCTGTGCGAACAGATATGCTGCATGGCGATTGTGGACATGAGGAAGTGATACATGTCGTTCGGCATAGATGACAGGTCGGTGCCGTTATTCACGTATAGTTTGGCCAGGACATTATGTTGAGCCAGATTTTTTGTGGCATTGCGAATGTTCACCTCACTTATGTCAACTCCGTCAAGTCGCTTGAATCTCTTGTGATATTTGATTATGTTTCTTCCCGGCCCGGTGGCAAAATCCAATGCCAGTTTATCCTTAAATTCGCTGGCGTATTTCATCAGGTACACTTCATAGTCTTCCCAAGCATTATGTTTTTCAAACGAACCCACGACACGTTCATGTATATCCCCCAACGGATATGGCTGACCCGCCATGTGGTCGTACATTTTCTTTTGAAAAAAGGCGTAGCGCTTTTGACCGCGAAGTAGCAGCCATTTGAAAAACGATAGGCCAAAGACCTGTACATAAGTTACTAAAAGGTAAAATCTTTTTTTGGTCGGTGAAATCATCCCGTTAAAAAATTAAATTTTGTAAAATTATAGTAATATCATTATCAGCAGGAGCTATTTGTAAGTTATGGACATACTGTATAGTTGATTTTTTAACGGGATAAGTTCCTCTTGCCTATATTTTGCGAATCCCGTTAGAAACTTTTACTTCTAAGTGGGACTAACGGGATTATTTTTTGAAAATATACAGACCGGTCGCGCCGCTCCACACTTCGTCGTGGCGGAGCGTAAGAACGTGGCCTTGAATCCATTTTATAAATGCGGCGACTTGTTTTTCTTTACCGGTAATTTTCATGTCCCTAAGGACATTCGGCAAACGACGGGTAAAATCTTTGATAAGTTTCCCCCCTTGCGCCCATTCGAAATCGAATGTTTTCCAAGATAATTTCATGTTAAGTTTTTTCGCCCAATTTTCAAATTCAATCGGAGTAAGGTAGTGCAGATCGGCAAGAGTGATGGGGGCGTTAAATAGGAAGCGCAGGGTTTGCAGGATGTGGCCTCGCGGGTTTGACCAGTTTGGGCTGGTTATTAAAATAGTCCCCCCGGGGTTGAGATGTTTTTTTAGCAGTTTCAATATCTCAAATGGTTTGTCCATGTGTTCGAGTGTGCCGAGAGAAATGACAATATCATACAAATCTTTGTGTTTTTTTACGTTCTCGACTTTATACAGAAGATTCGGATGTTTGTGTGCCTCTTGCGCCGTTTTGATGGCATCGGGGCTGAAATCAATGGCGACCACTCTTTTTGCGCCGGCTTTGGCGATTACGTCCGCCATGAGTCCCGTGCCGCAACCAACGTCAAGTACGGTTTTATTTTCCCAGTTAAGGGCGTGGAGTACTTCGTGCTCGTCAATCGGCAGCTTTGTTTTTGTCTTAAACAAAAGTTTGGTGTAGTGCTTGTTTTCGCCCTTCCTATACACGTTGTCGTAGAATGAAATTAAATCCGCGTTTTTTTTCATTTGATTATTGCTGATTGTAATTAGGCTTTTATCAAATATTTTTTAATATCAGGCTTCATTTATTACGAGATTTTATCTCTGGCTACAAACCAAATTTTTTCAGTCGGTTTAAGGCGATCAGAAATCCCTCCCCGTTGTAGCGGTGCCCCATCCAGATTTCCGGAGACATCGTAACATTAGTCTTAAGAATTTCGGGCATTAGTTTTTTCCAAGGGACATCGCCTTCATTTATTTGGACACCTTCTCCGTCGGTGCCTACGCCGTCAGAAAGGTGGATATGTTTGACAAGCGGTTTCAATCTTTTGAAAAATTCCACGGGGTCTTTTTTCGCGAACGCGCAGTAAAGCTCGGCATGGCTCGTATCATAACAAAGCGAGAAACCGTATTTTTTGGCGAAGGCATAAATTTCATCGGCATCGGTAAAGGTGTTTGAAAACCATGCTCCGCCCTTATACCAAGGGAAAGGCGGTACATTTTCCAAAAGCAGTTCAATTCCGTTTGTGTCGAGCCGTTTTAGAGCGTTTCCAAGTCTTGTATACATTTTTGTACGGTCTTTTTTGGAAACAAATTCGTTGTAGCTCATGCCCCCCGTGTGAAGAACCACTTTTATCTTTTTTGGTGTTTTACCGAAATATTTTTTCATCCCCCTTACCTTTTCAAAGAAAGTGTTGATGCGGTTGATCGATTCTCTCCAAGTGGCGGTATCTTCGGCGCATAGGTCAAGCAACTTGTCTTCCCAAAGTTCCGGAGCATGGACAACAAGTTCAAGTTCGGGGTGATTTTTGAAAACGAGCGGGTGGCTTAAGTCGTGCGAGCTGAAGTGAAATTCCACAAAATGGGGTTTGAGGCCATCAACCATTTCTTCAAAGTCGTGAGGCCGGACAATCAATCCCCATTTCCGTTTTGAAGAAAAAGCGCGTTTAAGCTTTTTTTTACCGAGGTCCTCATCAGTGAAGTAGCCGTCTTTTTGGATGTCGCGTCCAGCTTTAAGTCCCACAAGTTCGTAAAGTTTTTGCGGGGAAAGTCCCTTCGCCGGACTTTTCGCGGTTATCATTTCTCTTGCAAGGGTTTCTCCATTTTTAATGTGACGCGTCGCCACAAGGCTTTTACCGAGAATTTTTCGGTTGATGAATTCTCCGGCGGTAATGAATTTTTTATCGCTTACAAGGGCCTCCTCGATTCTTCTGATGTCACGTACCAGTTTTATTATTCCATCCGACTCCAAACTTATGGCGTGGTCGGGGCCGGTCATGGTGCGGTCAAGCGTGATATGTCGCTCAATAACCTTCGCGCCCAGAGGAATCGCGGCAAAGGTGATCGCGAGCCCCAATTCGTGTCCGGAATAACCCACAATGCAATCAAACTTTTCTCGAAGAGTTTGCATGTATTTGAGATTTACGTCTTTGGCGGCGGCGGGGTAAGCGCTATTGCAGTGGAGGAGAATGTATTCGGCGCCGAGTGCGTCCAAATGTTTTACGGTTGTTTCGATTTCTTCGATAGATGACATTCCCGTCGAGAGAATCAAGGGCTTTTTTTTGGAAGCGATATGCTCGATAAGTTCAAGGTTTACCAAGTCAGCCGAAGCGAGTTTGTAGGCGGGTACATTCAGTTTCTCCAAAACCTCAACGCTCGCCATGTCCCATGGCGTGCATAGAAACATGATATTTTTCGTTTTTGCGTACCGGACGAGTTCCTTGAAATTTTCCTCCGATAGGGTTGATTCCCGTATCAGAGAAAGAAGATATTGCGAAGCAATATCTTCATGCTCGGTATTGTTAAAAGCGTTTTCGGTGTAGAGCGTCTTGAAATCACGCATTTGAAATTTAACCGCGTCCGCTCCCGCCTCCGCCGCCAGGTCAATCAGTTTTTTGGCTGTTTCAATCCGGCCGTTGTGATTGATGCCCGCTTCGGCAATGATAAACGCTGGATGCCCTTCTCCTACCGGTCTTCCGCCTATATGTATTACTTTGTTTTTCATATACGTCAGTTAAAAAATTTAAAAGTGCGCAAGTTAAAAATGGTGAGCAGTAGCTTTCGGTGTATTTTACTTTTTAACTCGTTCCGTGCTTACTTTCTAA
>Ga0209541_10018335_pt1 | contig 10140 bp, 11 predicted proteins | sample RifCSPlowO2_01_FD_184027 | JGI IMG/M metagenome (GOLD analysis project Ga0209541, IMG submission 184027) | Groundwater microbial communities from Rifle, Colorado - Rifle CSP2_plank lowO2_0.1 (SPAdes) (version 2) | ecosystem: Environmental > Aquatic > Deep subsurface > Groundwater | place...
TTCCATTAAAATTCCTCCATCAAAAACCCCGCCATAATAATTTGCTTCACCAGAATTTTCTTTCAAGAAATTTTCAAGTTCAGAATAAGTTTTAAACTGCTTTAATTTTCCGTCGCTGCTTGTTTGCCCGTCAGGAAACAAAACCAAAACTCCAATTAAAACCAAAGCAGCTGCAATTAGAATAACAGGCAAAATGCTCTTCAGATAATTGAGATCAGGTTTTTTTGTTCCTATTATAATATGCTTTTTAGCGAGCTTGTACATGGGAATTTTTTTTCCTTTAACACTCCAGAAAAAATTCTTCGACTTGTCAACTAATCTTGAATTAACTAATTTCCTTAGATTATATTCAACAGTATTAATAGGCATGTTTAATTTGTCAGAAATATCTTTTTCACTTGCTTCTTTAATATCTCCTAAAAAACCAAGAATCTTCTTAGCAGTCTGAGATTTCAAAATCTCTGCGATGTTCCCTGCTTTTTCATCATCCAATCCCATTAAAATAAATTTGTCGTCTGCCATTTTATATTAAAGCAAAAGGCATATATAAATCCCGCGAAAACTTCAAACTTGCTTGAAGCTAAAGCATTCTTAGGGTCTATATCCTCCCTCCTTTTTCAGATTTAATTCCAAGATAAATCATGAGAAAAATAACTAGTCCAATAACCCAAAATCTTTTTTCATGAAGGAAAATAAAATTATTTGCGGCTTCATTCAGCTGATAAAAAATTAAATTTGCAATTTCCATAAATATCTTAGTAATAAAAAGTATATAAAGGGTTGGAAGACTTCAAAAATGTTTGAACCCAAAGAATTTTTGGAGTATCAAGAATTCTCAAAGAATTATTGAGAGTTCAAGAGGGATTGAAGCCTATGTCAAACTTCTCATTTTCAACTATATTCTAACATCTTCAAAAAATAACAACAATATTTATAAACCAAAACTTTCTAATAAAAATACTATGAATAAATGGTTAGAGATTTTGCTTGGACTTATCCTGATTTTAGGAGCAATTTTAATCGCATACTATTCTCAACCCTGGGTTTGGCTCGGAGTTTCTTGGAATCTCTGGCACGCAGCATGGGAATTCCTCAAGGGAGGAGTTGTCTGGTTTGTAATAATGATTGGACTGCTTTTTTTGATGTTGGGTATAAGTGATTTAAGAGAATAATTTTATTTTTCTTTTTGTAATTTTAGATTTTTCTTCAATTAAAATTTATCACAACAATCCATAAATACCCTTATTCTATCTTTTCAACGAGGTGAAAATTTTCAGCAAGGTGAAGATGAACCAGTTCTTTGAAACAGAGTTATGCGTGAAATGCAGAGGAAGAGGTTTTTGCAGAAAACCTTGCAAAATATATTTCAAGATAAAAGAGTTCATGCCAAAGCCAAAAACCCATATTTCTGGCATGAGCCCTCCTGAAATTTTTGTGGGAAGGTTTAATTATCCAAATATAAATGCAGGAATTTTAACTCCTGATTCTTTTGAAAACACAGAAGATTTTTCAGCGCCTGAAATCTGGCATGAAAAAGATTTCTCAATAAACCAGATTTTAACAAACAGAAGCAAACTAATTTATGGAAGGTTTCAAACTCAAATCAAGCAAATAAGAAATCAAGCTCCTGAAAAAAATAAATTTCTTGTATTAATGCAGGAAATATCAATGGCTTACAAATCAGTATCAACAGAATTTTTTCTGAAAAAGCCTCCAAGAAAAAACATGGAGATAAATAAATATTCTCCAATAATTGCAAATCCTGCTCCGCTGGAATATGCAAAACTTCAGGAAAACCCAAAAATAAAACCAAAAGTAGAATACTTAGTAACTGATACAGACTCCAAAGCAGTAACCTCTCTAAATGAACTCTATCAATCTCACATACCTGTTTCAGATATAATAAAAATTCTATCAGCAGGATTATTAGGATTAAAAACTCAGAGAAAACTCGTGCCGACAAGATGGAGCATCACAGCCACCGACGACACAATTTCAAAAACTCTTTTAAAAAAAATAAAATACTATCCTGAAATAAATGAAATTTTATTATTTCATGGAGAATATGTTGGAAACCATTATGAAATTCTGCTTCTTCCAGATAAATTTTCTTTTGAAGTTATAGAAGCATATATTCCGGGAAGCCTATGGAATCAAGGCAAAACACTTTCTATTTCACAAGATTATGAATTTTTCAATGGAAGAAAAACTTATGCATCAAGTGTAACAGGAGCTTATTACACTGCGAGATTATCCTTAGCAGAATATCTCGAAGAAAATAAAAAACAAGCAACAGCTTTGTTTATGAGAGAAGAACGCCCTGAATATTATGCACCTCTAGGAGTTGGAATTTTAAGAGAAACAACAAGAAAAGCATTTGAAGAAAAACCAGAAAAATTCCCGACAATAAAAGAAGCATTAAAAAAAGCACAAACAAGATTAACACTCCCTGTTTCAGTTTTTTCCTCTCACTCAAAAATTTTAAAAGAATATGGAAAACAAATGAGATTAAATAAGTGGTTCTAATTATTTTTTTCTTTCAAGCCCAAACTCCCTAAATGCATCTGTTAATTCTGAGGGTAATTCTGCATCTGCAGGTTGATAATTAACTTCTGCACTTATATGATATTTCTCAACTCTTGTTTGTATTAAATCATGATAATCATTCTTTTGAACTGAAGGACTTACAGAACACAGAGTTCCATTAGAGCCCATAAATAAATAATGATTACGACCAGATATCTTATCTTTTATTTTAACTAAAGAGTTTTGTTCTAACCAATCAAAAAGACTTTCATCAACAGGAGCATCATATTTGTGATAATAAACATAACCATCATCTAAAGATTCTCTGGAACTTATAGAAACATTTCTTTTATGTTCAGGAGAACTAAAGATTGCAACTCCTCTTAAACCCTTAACTAAATCTGATTCCTGTTTCATTTAGTTATTCAAATTTTATAGTTTTTAAACATTTATACTCTCAAAAGAATATTTTAAATTCATCCCACCACCCCAATCAAAACCCCCTCAATAATTCCTGCAATGACTAAAAGAGGAATTACAATAAACAGGAAAACCTTTAAAGAATCCCAAATCCATTTTTTAAATTCTTTCCATTTATTTTTTCCTTGATAGATAAACAAAAAAGTTCCAAGTCTGATTCCCAATGCAACACTGATTAAAACCGCAGGAATTTCCAAAATACCATGAGGAAGTAGCCTCCATAAAATCAAAAGTCCTTCGCTGCTGGCGCTCTTGCTTGCAACAAATCCTAAAACATATCCATTAATAATCAAAATTCCTAAGGGGATGATTGCAAAAAATAATCCAAAAATCAATCCAAAAAAAGCACTTTTTACATTATTAAAAATTATAAATCTTATTAATCCAAGAGTGCTTAAACCTGCAGTTTGTTTTATTATTTCTTCAATCATCTGACGTACTTGCTCAACAAAAAAAACAGGAAAAATAAATCCAAATAAGCCAAATCCAAAAAACAGAATTAAAGAAATCCAAAAATGCCTTTTAATCTTTTTTAAATATCTAACACTTTCTTTAAAGTTTCTGTAAACAATATTTTCTCCTGCCTGCATCCTCTTTCTCACCATAATATAATGAAGGAAAAAGGGTTTTTAAATTATTACAAGATGTTAAGTAAAGTATCCCGCTTAACATTTACTTTTTATTTCTTAATATTGATTTAATAACATAATAATAAAATCAGCGAAATCTTTGAGCATAAGGCGAGCATTTGTATTTTTAGTAAATTCAAAATAAAAAGAAAATAAAAATGTGAGCAGAGTGAAAGGGTTTTTACAAATTATAGTCAACGACTTTAATATTTCCTCAATTTGTCGTTGACTATTTAGGGAAAGACTTATGTCTTTCACTATAAAGTAAAATAAGAAAACACTTTTGCGAGGAAAAGATTGAGCAAAAATAGATTGAGCCGAGAGTAATCAAAGCGAAAGTAATGTTAAGAAGCAAGGTTTACTTATCACAAGAATTAATTACCTAAACATCTTGTTTAACATTGCAGTTTTGCGCCCGTACTTTTTTTTCAGATAAATTCCATACCACAATCCTGCAATTAGCCCGCCAAGATGGGCAGTATTCCCAATAGGAAGAAGAACAAACAAACCAATTATTACCAAAGGAACAATTGCAATAATCGGCAGCAGCCACATTGGCATTTCCCAAGGAATAGTCAATTTAATCAAACTGGAATTAAAAGAAAAAATCGCAAAAAATGAAAATATCCAGTAAAAAGTTACTAAAAAACTAAAAACAGAACCTGCTGTTGAAGAAGGATAAACCGAACTTATAACAAATTCTAAAATAAGTGCAATAATAGGCCCTGCAATTAAATAGATTTTATTCCTTGGGACTAAAACTGCCAATATTCCTAACAGCCCAAAGATTGCACCAGAAGCACCAACAGCAAACACCGACGGATTGACAAAAATTTTCTCTCCAATCCCTAAACTGCCAAATAAAAAGGACAAAAGAGCATAAAACAATCCTGCAAAAATTCCAGATAAAATATAAAACCACAAATATCTTTTTCTGCCAATTATTCTCTCAACAAAACTTCCTACAAAAAATAAAGAGACTGTGTTTGCTAATAAATGCCCTATACCTCCATGAAGAAACATGCTCGTAAACAGAGTCCAAAAAAATCCTGAAAAAAGCAGAGTAGGGTTAAGTGCAAGATAATTAAAAATCTGTTCTTCGCCATAAACCGATGCAAAAATAAAAGTCAAAAAAAAGACAATTACGTTTATTATTATAATCCATATTGTAATGCTAAACTTTCTTGAAAAACTCAGCTTCTTGTTGTCTTGATTATCAAGATGTCTCTGAGTATAATCTCTTAATCTTCTATTCTGAAACTTATCTTCAAACCATTTATCCATTTTAAGAACACTCTCAAATTTATTTCTTTTTTTTAGATTTTTTAGGCAAACCTTTATTTTTCTTTTGCATTTTCTTTGGCTTTGCGTTTTTATGAATCTTCTCTCGGGTTTTTTTCTTAACAAGATTTTTCCTAATTGCCTTATTAATCTTTCTCAATTTAACTCTTTTTTTCTCCTCTGCCTTAATCTTTCTGGTTTTCTTTTGCTCGAGTTTTTCTCCTTCTTTTCCTCTTTCAATACCAACCAAATCAATCTCTTTTTTAATTTTATTAATTTTTTTCTCAAGTTCTTTTGCAATTATAGAATTATCTGAAAGCGTATAAACTTCCTCGCATTCTGGACATGCAAAATTGTTTAACAGTGCAGTCTCTTCAGTAACCTCTATAGAACATGTCTTGCAGGAATAATATCTCTTTTCCTGCCTGCTTTTTAACTGTTCTTCAAGATTTTGTAGCTCTTTTTTCAGGTTTTGTTCAAATAAATTAAGAGAGTGATAAACATTCAATGTCCAAAAATATATATACCATCCTTTTTTCTTGTCTTTTCGTCTGATAAAACTTACTAATCCATAATCAGACATCTTATACAAAATATTCCTTGTTTGATTAATTGTTAACCCTAACTTTTTAGCTATAAAAAATTCATTCACATCTTTCTTTCCAACAAGCAAATCAATTATAGGGACTGCTTCTTTGCCTATTAAATCTTCAACAATCTCTTTCAGAAATTTTACCTGCATTGTATACTAACCTTATCTTAGCCCCTTTTATATTTTTCTATTAGGCTCAGATTATTTTTAAATCTATGCAAATCAAACTAAAAAGTAAGACTGCATCTAACAATATCTCCGATGAGATTTATTTACTATCCATTTGATTAATACTAACAAATCTGATTTATCCAAACCTCTTTATAAAATTATTGTGAGCTCACAAAATAATAATTAGCGTAATTCAGAAGATTAAGCAAAGGCCAGTTTGTTTATAATTATCGGAGATACTATCTAATCCAAAAACTTTATAAGTCCCAACTTATTATTCTATATAAGATGGCTTGGTTTAAAAAGAAAAAAGAGGATGAAGAGGATATTCCTGAGCTTCCTGAACTGCCAGAGTCAAGAGACTTTGATTTTGAAAATATTTCTAGAAAACCTGAATCTCCTCCTGGATTGCCAGATTTAGAGATTAATGAATTAGGCCCTCCGCCAAACACCAAAAGAAGTTTACCTCCTCTCCCAGAATCAGATATGATAAAAAAAGAAATTTCAAGACCAATAATAACAAGACCTCCTCTTAGAGAAATAGAATCTCAAGAACCAGAAGATAATTATCCTATAAGAAAAACTAAGAAAACAGAGCCGATTTATGTAAGACTGGACAAGTTTGAAACAACAGTTGAAGCTTTTGAGGAAATTAAAATAAAAATTGAAGAAATTGAATCTTTATTAAGAAAAACAAGAGAAATAAAGTCCCAGGAAGAAAAAGAACTTGAAGAGTGGGAGCATGAAATTCAGGTTATAAAAGCAAGAATAGAATCTATTGACAGGAATATTTTTAATAAACTTGATTAATTTCTCAAAAATGGAAACCAGACATATAAAACTAGATTATGAAGAAGCTTTATCTGCAAAAAAGCAGCTTCTGACAACGCAATTAAACCTGCTTCACACTCTGAAAAAATTAAAGTCATACAGATTATTAAGAAATAAGGAACTTATCCAAAAAAATAAACTTAAATCCTCCGTTAGCATTCTCAAAACAAGGATAAACTTAATTCAGTCAACATTTCCAAGAGATGCTGAAGAAAATACTGAGATGCCAAAAAAGCAGAGACACGTAGAAAAAGAAAAAACAAAAGATTTCCAGAATGAATTGGACGAGATTAAAAGAAAGCTGGAAAAGCTGGGATAATTTATAGGTTCATAAAAGGCCCTTCAACACATGTCCTTCTTCCTTTTTCATCTGAACAACTTCCACATAATCCAATTCCGCATCTAGTGATGTAATCCGCCGAAGTATAAATTCTATCAGGTTTAGAAGTCTTGAGCTCCAAAGGCAAAACAACTTCAATCATTTTTTTAGGACCACAATTAAAAAAATAATCTTGTCCAGAAAATTCAATATCATCAAATAAATTTTTAACTAATCCTTTTTTTCCAGCACTTCCATCTTCTGTTGCAAGAAGTACTTCTCCTGCTTTTTTAAATTCCCTCAAGTAAGGCAAATGATGCCTGTCTTTTGCTCCTAACAAACAGGTAACAACTGCTTTCTTAGAAAATTGTTTTGCAAGCAAATATAATCCTGCAATTCCGCACCCTCCTCCAACTAAAACAATACTGCTCCCTAGAGTAACATTAATTCCATTTCCATAAGGCCCTCTAAAATAAAATTCATCTCCTTTTTTTAACTGATTAAAATGTTTTGTAAAATAACCTCTTTCTAAAACTCCTAATGTTAAAGGGTCGTTGTCCATAACTGAAAAAGGTTTTTCTCCAACTCCAGGAATGTAGGCAAAAACAAATTGCCCAGCATCTGCATTTATTCCAACATCTGTTCTGAAAATTTTAAAATCGCAGTGAGAATTAAGAACTTTGTTAACTCTTGCAGGCTCATAAGAAGTATCAACAGATTCTAATCTATTCCTTTCAAAATTTGTTCCGTTTTTTAAATCAGAAACAAACTCACGAAAATAACGCCCCATATCTTTTTCAGTCATTCCAGCAAATGCACTTCCAATTGCAATTGCGTCAGAATATTTTAGCATCATTTCAGCATCTTTTGCAGTAGTTATTCCTCCCATTCCCTGAATAAAAACATTTTCACCGACAGCATCTCTCATATCTTTTACACATCTCAATCCTCTTCTAAAAATAGCTCTTCCAGAAATCCCGCAATTTTTATTTGTTAAAACTTCTGAATATCCTGGAACAGTATTAATTCCCGATAATCCAAAAGCGCCTGCACCTATCGCCGCCTTGGAAACTTCTGAAATATTATTTACAGGAGGAAGTTTGACAATAACGGGTTTTGTAATTTTTTTATCATTAACAACTCTGCGGACATATCTAAAAACTAATTCAGGTTTGCTTCCAATAACAATTCCCATTCCTTCTGCATGAGGACAGCTCACATTCATTTCATGGCAATCAACAACATCATCAAGAGTTCTCATAATATATGCAAAATCTTCAGGAGAATTTCCAGCAGATGAACCTAAGATAATTCTATCTTTTGGAATATCAGCGTCGATAATTTCCTGCCTTCCTCTTTCACATCCCGGATTTGTCAAACCAACTGCATTAACAAAACTTCCAAAACCAATTGATTCTAAAATCGGCTCTCTAAATCCATATCCTTTTCCAGCAATCAAATTATCCACTTCTTCTTTTTCAGGAATAATTCTTTCATTTCTTGTATAACTTTTTGTTGTCCACATTCCAATTTCTTCAATTAATCCAAAAAGCCTGGACGCACATCTTGGGTCAGTTGCAACACAGCCTGATGGAAGCCCTATCGGATAAACATTTTTTCCAAATAAATTTATTTTTTCAAGTTTCATTTTATTTTTCCAGTTAGCTGAATATAAGGGTCAAACACATATTCATGAACATGAGATTTAATTGGCAAATTTAATCGAGGAATATTCAAACCAAAAATCTTATTAACATTTTCAAAAGCAACTGTATCAAACAAATTTTGACTTGCTCCCCGGTCTCTTAATAACTCAATAAAATCAGGCCAGGATGCAAGGTTTGGAATTCCTGACAAGTGTCTCTGCATTTTCTCTTCAAATGAATGAGGAGCATGATCTGATTCTAAAATATCTATTTGCCCATTAATAAATTTATTCAATAATTTTCTTCGAGTTTCAGGACTTCGTAATGGGGGATTCATTTTATATTTTATTCCATTTGGTATTTGCATGAATGTATTATCCAAAAGCAAGTGATGAGGACTGGCACCGCAACTTATATCTAAAATTTTTTTTAAACCATATACTAAATCAACTGAATCTGGACAAGAAACATGAACAATGTGCAGTCTGCCTTCATAGCCAGCATCTATTGCAAAATCAATCTGATCCCTAACTGATTCTATTTCAGCTATTTCCGGGCGAGCATAACTATGAGTTATTGAATTTTCAGAATTCCATATCTCTGGCCTCATTTCAGATTCTTTTTCACAATGAACTGCTAAAACTCCTTGATAACCCAATTTAGTTAGAGTATCATAAACATTTCTTTGGTCATCTTCCCCCGAAACAGTTAAATTATCAACAGATTTTCCAGCAAACATTTTTAATCCTATAACTCCAGTTTTATCTTTTGGTTTTGGGAAAAAATCTCTGTAACATTCTACTGCTTCTTTAACCTGATTCATGTCAGGAGTCAATCCAATATAAATTCCAAAAAATACAGGAGAGTCTGCATCTTCAGCAAGTGCAATTCTTTCTAGCACTCTTTTTCTTGTTGTAACAGGTTCAGGAATATTTGGCATATCAAAAATTCCTGAGAGTCCAGAATCTTCTGCAACTCTCAAAGCATGTCCTATTGTTTCTCCTTTATAACTTACTTTTTCATCTCTGCAATGAGTGTGGCAATCAATATACATAATTATTTTTAGAAAAGAGTTTATTTAAATCTAATCCTAAAAGTTTTATTACTTAATTTAGATGAATTTCCGACGGAAAAGTTTAAAAAGATAAAAAAATAATTAATAATATGGGTTTTGAAACAGAGGTTGCAAAAGCAGGATTAGAGATTAAAGCTATAAAATTAAGCCCAGATAATCCCTTCACATGGGCGTCGGGTTTTAGAATGCCAATTTATAATGATAATAGAATGTTTCTCTGGTATCCACAGCATAGACAATTAGTAGTTAATGGATTTGTAGACCAAATACATAATGAAATTCTTAATTCTGGAAATTTTTATGATTTTATTGCAGGAACTTCAACAGCAGGAATTCCATGGGCAATATTATTAGCAAATCATCTTGGAAAACCAATGGTTTATGTAAGAGACAAACCAAAAGATCATGGATTAAAAAATCAGATTGAAGGAATTGATGCAGAATCAGATTTGCAGGGAAAAGTAGGAATACTCATTGAAGATTTAATTTCAACAGGAGGAAGTTCTGTTTCAGCAGTTCAGGCATTAAGAGATGCAAATGGAATTTGCAATCATTGTTTTTCAATTTTTAATTATGGTTTTGATAATCCT
>Ga0209541_10018339_pt1 | contig 10140 bp, 9 predicted proteins | sample RifCSPlowO2_01_FD_184027 | JGI IMG/M metagenome (GOLD analysis project Ga0209541, IMG submission 184027) | Groundwater microbial communities from Rifle, Colorado - Rifle CSP2_plank lowO2_0.1 (SPAdes) (version 2) | ecosystem: Environmental > Aquatic > Deep subsurface > Groundwater | place: Rifle...
CCGGAAAAGAGCCATCCACAAGGCGCTCAATGAGGAACTTCTATGACCCTTACCTGATTGTTTTCAACAGGCTCGAGCATTATGTTGCAATGGGCAAAATTCCTGACAAAGCTGAAATAATAGTACAAGGGGGCACTTTTACATTTTTTCCAAAAGCATACCAAGAATATTTTGTCAAGTACGCCCTGAAAGCAATGAATGATTTCTCAAGATTATTTTTTGATAAAGATGGAACTATTGATATGATTAAATTTAAGAAATTCTTCGAACTGCCTAGAATATTAAGTGAAGAAGATAAAAGAACAAAAATTGTTCAAAATAAACTATTTTATCTCAAAAACTTGGATTTGAATAATTTTGAAGTCAAGAAAAAAATCTGGGATTTATTTTTTGGTAATGATTCTTTAAAAAATGGACAAATGTTTAATGCGCTATGTAAGATAGAGAATAATCAAAAAAATGAAATAACTGTGTCTGAACAAAACACAGCACCTAATACCATTGAAAGTGAAATTCAAGATGCAAACATACTGGCAATAAAAAATATTCAAAATATCCTAAAAAATGAGGATAATCCAAATTTTACATTAAAACGAATACAGAAAGAGAATGAAACTTCTTTTATCAGGTGCGTTGGCTTGACAATAGAAACCAAAAGCGACTTTGGTAAGCTTTACCATGGGAATTTAATGCTGGAATTGGGCTGTACAAGGGTTGAGATAGGAATTCAATCTATTTATGACGATGTTCTTAAGGCAACTAATAGAGGCAATACAGTTGCTGATAACATAGATTCAATCAGAACCTTAAAAGATTTGGGGTTTAAGATAAATGCACATTATATGCCTGGACTTCCAAACACAACAAAAGAAATGGATTTGCATGGATTAAGGCAGCTGTTTGAAAATCCTGATTACAGGCCTGATATGCTGAAAATATACCCATGCATGGTTATGGAGGGGACAAAATTGTATGAAGACTGGAAATCAGGCAAGTTCGTTCCATTGACAACAAAAGAAGCTGCAGAAATTATTGCAGAGGCTAAGCAATTTGTGCCAAAATGGTGCAGAATCATGCGTGTTCAAAGAGACATCCCCAGTAATATTACTTCTGCGGGAGTTGACAGGACAAATTTGAGGCAATACGTTGAGAAAATCTGTAGAGAGAAGAACATTAAGTGCAAATGTATCAGATGTCGTGAGGTTGGCTTTTATTTAAAAAACAATAATAAGATTAACATTAAAAATATCCAAACAACAATAAATGAGTATGAAGCATCGCATGGAAAGGAATTTTTCATTGCAGCAGAGGACTTGCAAAATGATGTTTTGTTCGGCTACTGCAGGTTAAGGTTTCCATCACAGTTTTTAAGAGAAGAAATCGCAAAAGATTCTGCATTAATTAGAGAAATTCATGTTTATTCGGTGGCTGTCCAAATTGGCAAAAAGTCGGAAGACAGCTTCCAGCATCGCGGCATTGGAAAAAATTTGTTGGCAAAAGCAGAAGAAATTGCAAGGCAGAATGGCAAAGATAAAATGGTAATAATTTCAGGCATTGGATCTAGAGAGTATTTCAGAAAGCGAGGCTATGAGCTTGAAAATGTGTATATGGCTAAAGAAATTAGCTGATTCTTAAAAAAGAAAAGTTTTATAAGAGAGTTCTTAAAAAGACAATTTATTCATGAACCGATTTGCTGCCAATGTAAACCATGGAAATCCACAAAAAAGATTTACAGCTGTGGGTTTAGGCGGGGGCGGGAGAAAAGGGCCTATCCATATAGGGGCTTTAATCAGGTTGGACGAAGAGATTGCAAGACAGCAAAGCATAGGTGCAGGTTTAATTCATTCTATAGATGAACTTGACACAAAATCATCGGGTTCTATGGTTGGCGCAGGTTATGTTGTACAAGCAATTGAATTTTTAAATCACCCGGGGAAATTCGAAAAATACAAGGGACCTGCACACAGGCTTGAAGAAATTCTGCGTGAAAATCCAGATATGTATCGTTTGTTAAACGTCTGGCAATTTTTATTGCATGCGAGGGATTATAGGGGTTTTGTTGACAAGAGGCCGTTAAGGGAATTCTTCAAAAAACTTATTGGAGACAGCGACATGACATTTGAGGACATCCCAAAAGGTGTTCCTAAGTTATACATCGTGGTTCACAATTTAACAACTGGAAAAGACATTATTTTTGGGGAAGTTGCCAAAAAAACTAGAATTATTGACGCTCTTGATGCAACCGTTTCAGTGGCTGGTTTTATTGATCATGAAGGCTATAGGAGTCCTGCTATTTACGGGGCTGGCGGCGAAGTTTTGGCCACGGGCGACGGTGATAAATTTATTGACGGAGGAACATTAAGGAAGAGCACAATAGCAGAGGTTATGAGGCATGATCCAGAGATGGCAATTGATATATATATCGGCAGGCCAACTTATCCGCAACAAGTCAATGTCAAGTTTCCTGATAGGGGGCTTCTGGGGAAATTAAGGCTTCTAAGAAATTTGGAGCAGGATTTAGGGATAAGGCTTGGTGGTGACCTTGAAATAATGAGTGCTGCGGATGCAAATAGAACATGGTTTGACTATCAAATAGATGTATTGCAGGAAACGGGATTCTCTGTTGACGAACTCCTGGCCGGAAAAGGCGATGGCATTTTGGTTGCGACTCCTCAAGGTTGCACGCTCACATTAGGAGGGAATGGAGTCCCAGCAGAACATGTAAGAATAGGTTATGCTGCCATGGATTCTGCTATTTTGGCCTATGAAGCGCATCATTTTCATAAGACCCAATTAAAGAATGCGCCCAGTATTTTTAATGGAGCAGTTGCTCGTTTATATGATAAAGTCCGTACCTTAAGATTAAGTCCTATTATAAGCCGATAATTTTGCAAAAATCTTTTAATAGAACAGCTATTTCTTCTTTTAATGCAACAAGAGCAATCAATCACCGAAAGCGGCAAAGAAGTCACATTCAAGCCTAAGTTCGTTGAAAGATATTCAAAATTAACAGATTGGGAAGAATTTAAGCAATGCTCTTTGTCTTTTTTGAGGCGCTCAATAAGGGTAAACACATTAAAAATATCAATAAACAAATTAAAAAAAAGACTTGAAAAAAACTGGAACCTTGAGCAAGTGCCATGGTGCAGGGAAGGCTTTTGGATTGAGCATGCAAAGAAGGAAAGAAGGGACATAGGCAACTTGATTGAGCATTCCCTTGGCTATTTTTACACACAGGAAGCAGCCTCAATGATTCCTCCAATTGCTCTTGAGCCAAAGCCAAGCGATGTTGTTTTAGACATTGCTGCATCTCCAGGAAGCAAAACAACGCAAATGGCGCAATACATGCAAAACAAAGGCATTTTGATAGCAAATGACTACACAATTGAAAGAATGAAGCCGTTGTCGATAAACCTTCAAAGATGCGGAGTTACAAATGCGATAATAACTTTAATGGAAGGGCAGTGGTTCAGGAAATCCGGCATAGAATTTGACAAAGTGCTTGTAGATGCCCCTTGCTCCGGCACTGGAACCATAAGAAAAAGCCTCAAGACAATAGGCATCTGGAACCCAGACATGGTTAGAAGACTTTCAATAACCCAAAAGCAGTTGATTGAAACAGGATTTAATTTGCTCAAGGAAAATGGAAATTTAGTCTATTCAACTTGCTCTCTAGAGCCGGAAGAAAATGAAGAAGTTGTTGATTTTTTAATTAATAAATATGAAAATGCAAAACTGGAAGAGATAAAATTAAACATTAAGCAAAGTCCTGCCATTTTGGAATTCGAAAATAAAAAATATTCTAATGAGATTAAAAAATGCTTAAGAATTTGGCCGCAGGATAATGATACTGAGGGGTTCTTTGTTGCCAGAATTAAAAAAATATAGCAAAAAATACTTTAACTACCCCTAAGCCTTATTGTAGAAAGATGATTTCCTTCTCTGTCAAAAACCTCAATGACTTCTGTGTTTGGATTAATTTTCCTGATTCCTAAACCAGAATCAGCTTTTCTCAAGTTTTTTGCTAAAGAACTAATTACTTCTATCCTGCCAACCACTCCAGAATCAGGGACGAAGTAAATTCCATCTGGTCTTCTTTCCAGCAAGCCTATAAAAGTTTGATTATGCTTAAAGTCTCGCAGTATTGAGCCATGGTAAACTGGAAACAGGCTGCCTACCGCGCCCAGTGCATTTTCATCCACTGCGATAAGCTGCTGAGTTGACACTCTGCTCTCGTATATTACATCAACCATAAGCGTTATTAAGCCCTTCCTTTCAAGGCTTTTCCGTTCATCTGCAGTTCCTTAATCTTGTTTCTTAAGAAATCAATTGTTTTTGTGTTGTCCTGATGATTAAGGATGTTGCCGCATTCCGGGCATCTGTACTCAAGGTCGACAGCTTTCTCAAAACCTACTCTTACACAGGCATTTGGGCACAAGTAAAAGTTGCCAAGATTGGCCTCTTCTTCTTTAAGCCTCATTGTGTACTTGCTTAACTTCTCTTTATTAGTTTTATTAAGCAATTCTTTGACCTTTTTCTTATTAAATGTCCAGTAGCTGATGTACCAGCCTTTTTGCCTGTCCTTTTTCCTGTAGTAACTGACAAGATTGCAATTGTAAAGCCTGTAAAGAATGTTTCTTACATCATGTATGTCCTTATCAACTTTCTCAGCTATCTTAAAATCAGAGATATTCTTCTTGTCCTTAAGATACTCAATGATTGTTATTGAATCCTCTCCAACAACTTCCTTTACTGTATCGTATATTTTTGTGTTAGTTAGTTTCATTTTTTCAGTTCTTTTTGATTATTATAATATAATCCCACTCTTTTAAGGTTGAGCATAGAAGAAAAGAGGTGATTGAAAAACTCCTACACCCCCTTAAAAGGTGGGATAATTTAAAACATGAATTACCCTACTTGGCTTTACGCTCTCCTTTCCACCCCATTTTTGCCTAAATAATTGGACTTTTGTGACTAATCTGTGAATGTCAGTTGCAATAAGCCTAGAAGACTATTGCAGTCGTTAAGAGTGCTTGTTATATATAAACTTTGTTATTTTATAGTATATATATTAAAATATAGATATTTTATAGTATAGCTTATATTTAAAGCTTTCGGTTTTTGATATTTTATGGTTGAAATAAAGGTTTTTATATAGATAAATATTACCAACGTTATATAATGAAAACACAACAAAAAATTGATAGATTGCAAGAATTAGCCCAATTACTAAATAATCAAGAAATTAGCCACAGCAATAAACTGATGTTAGAGGGTAGAGTTCAACTTCTTCACCTTGCTAGTGTACCAAACCTAGAAGACCCTATAGAGCCTTCTCTTGTTGTCTGTAAGACTCAAGAATATGAGGGCAAATTCGCAGTAGAGAGAGTTGCCAATAGAACTTATCAATTTAGTTCAGCTCAGGGCGCAATTATTTTTGGAGTCAATACAATGATGTCTTGGGTTCCAGTAGAAGACTATGGAGAAACATATATACATGCATGGGAAAGTACCCTAATACATGAAGTAAGGATATATCTATAAATTTTTAAATGAATTATTTTTTCTTTTAGATATGCCAAAGGAAAAGAGTTGCGGTGCAATTGTATTTAAAAGACAAAAAGACAGCTCTGTCAAATACCTTTTGCTACATTACGAAGCAGGGCATTGGGATTTTCCTAAAGGGCATCAGGAGAAAAAAGAGACGGAAGAACAGGCTGCTGCAAGGGAAATAAAGGAAGAAACTGGGATTGAAGGCATTGAATTTGTTAAGGGATTCAGAGAAATCATCAAATACTTTTATAAGAGGGATGGAAAGACCGTATACAAGGAAGTTGCCTTCTTTCTTGCAGAATCAGCAACAGAAAAAGTACAGCTCTCTTTTGAGCATATTGGGTATGCATGGCTAAGTTACGAGAATGCGTACAAAAAGCTGACTTTCAATAATTCCAGAGAGCTGTTAAGGAAAGCCAATCAGTTTTTGTATAAGGCAACAAATATTTAAATAAACTAAAATAAAAACTCCTTCTATGAAAAATCTTGAAGTAGCAGAGATTCTTAATGAACTTGCAGATTACCTTGAGTTTGCTGATGATACATTCAGGGTAAGGGCATACAGAAAGGCTGCCTTGGTTGTTGAAGGGCTTTCTGAAGATATTGGGCAGGTCTGGAAGGAAAACAGGCTAATGGATTTGCCTGGAATTGGAGAAGGCATTGCAAAAAAGATTGATGAATTTCTAAAGACAGGCAAGCTAAAGTACCTTGAAGAGCTTAAGAGAAAAACTCCTGTTGACATGGAGCAGCTTGGCGCAATTGAAGGCATTGGCCCAAAAACAATACTAAAGCTTTACAGGGAATTGAAGGTAAAAAATGTTGCTGGTTTGGAAAAGGCAGCAAAGCTTGGCAAGATACAAAAAATCAAAGGGCTTGGTCCGACTGTTGAGCAAAATATCTTGAAAAGCATTGAGTTCGCAAGAAAAACAAGCCAAAGAGTGCCTCTTGGGTTTGCATTAAGCAGCGCAGAAGAAGTTGCAAACATGCTGAAAAAGTGCAAAGAAGTACAAAGAGTCAGCATTGCAGGCTCCACAAGAAGAATGAAAGAAACAATTGGCGACATAGATATTCTTGCCACATCCAGCAAGCCGGAAAAGGTGATAGATTTTTTCACAAAAATGCCAAATGTTGCTGATGTGCTTGCAAAAGGTCCTACAAAATCTTCTGTAAGGTTAAAAGAAGGCATCCAAGTTGACTTAAGGGTTCTGGATGACAATATCTTTGGCGCTGCATTGCTTTATTTTACAGGCAACAAAGAGCACAACATAATATTGCGAAAAATTGCGATTGAAAAGGGTCTTAAATTAAGCGAGTATGGATTGTTTGACAAAAAAACAAATAGATTAGTTGCTGGCAGAACAGAAGAAGAGGTTTACAAAAAGCTTGGCTTGGATTATATCGAGCCTGAAATGAGAGAGGATGAAGGTGAAATTGAAGCTGCAAGAAGCAACAAACTGCCTAAGCTGATTGGCTACAATGACATTAAAGGGGACTTGCAGATGCATACAAGATGGAGCGATGGCAACAACACAATTGAGGAGATGGCTCTTGCTGCAAAAAAGCTTGGGCATGAGTATATCTGCATAACCGACCATACTGGAAAATTGGCAATTGCAAATGCATTGGATGAAAAAAGAATTCTTCAGCAGAGAAAAGAAATTTACAATGTGAATAAAAAATTAAGCGGAATAAAAATAATGCAAGGAGTTGAGGTAAACATAACAGATGATGGGACTTTGGATATGCCTAACAATGTTTTGAAAGAGCTTGACATTGTTGTTGCAAGCATACATTCCGGCTTCAAAAACTCAAAAGAAAAAATAACCAAAAGGATGATTAAGGCAATGGAAAACGAGAATGTTGACATTATTGCTCATCCAACCGGAAGGTTAATAACAAAAAGAGAATCTTATGAAATTGATTTAGAGGGAGTTTTTGACTCTGCAAAGAAAACAAAGACAATAATGGAAATAAACTCCTATCCTGAAAGGATGGACTTAAGGGATATTCATGTAAGAACAGCTGTAAAAGCTGGCGTTAAGCTTGTCATAAGCACAGATGCCCACAATACTGACCAGCTTCACTTCATAAAGCTAGGCATTGGAACTGCAAGAAGAGGATGGGCTACTAAAAGTGATGTTATTAATACGAGAAGTTTGAAGGAAATGTTAAGATTGTTGAAAAAATAAAGTCAATAAAATAAAAATCAAGATAATAAAAAACCCACAATCTTTTTATATAAGTTATAAATCTTTTTCAATATTCAGTTAAAGGGTGGTTTTATGATAAATGTAGCAATCAATGGCTTTGGCAGGATTGGAAGGCTTGTTCTAAGGGCTGGCATAAAAGACAAAAACATAAACTGGGTTTGTGTTAATGACATCACAGACGCAAAAACATTGGCTCATCTCTTCAAATACGATTCTGTTCATGGAAGATATGATGGCACGGTTGAGCACACTGATGATTCTTTAATTATAGACGGAAAGAAAATAAAAGTTTTGTCAATTTTAGACCCTCAAAAACTGCCGTGGAAAGACATGAAAATTGATGTTGTTGTTGAAAGCACAGGCAAATTCACAGACAGGGAAGGGGCGCAGCAGCACATTGCCGCAGGCGCAAAAAAAGTCTTGATAAGCGCCCCTGCAAAAAATCCGGACATGACAATTGTGATGGGGGTTAATGACAAAATGTACGACAAAAACAAGCATCACATTGTGTCAAATGCTTCATGCACGACAAACTGCCTGGCTCCAGTTGTAAAAATACTTCACGACAATTTCATGGTTAAAAGGGGATTCATGACAACAATCCATGCTTATACTGCTGACCAGAAGCTTGTTGATGCCCCGCATAAAGACTTGAGAAGGGCAAGGCATGCGGCTGTTTCAATAATTCCAACTACAACCGGGGCTGCCAAAACAGTTGCAGAGGTAATCCCGGAACTCAAAGGCAGGCTTGACGGACTTGCATTCAGAGTACCGGTTGCCTCAGGCTCTGTGACAGATTTTGTTTGCGAGCTTGAAAAAAGCACAACAAAAGAAGAAATAAACAAAGTGTTTAATGACGCAGGAAAAAAGCTGAAAGGCATTGTTGAATACACAAACGAGCCGCTTGTTTCAGTTGACATAATAACAGACCCTAACTCTGCAATTTTTGATTCTGATTTGACAAATGTTATTGGCGGCAATTTCGTGAAAGTAATTGCATGGTATGACAATGAGTGGGGATTCAGCGAGCGAATGATTGATGTGATTAAGCTGATTGGGAAGTAATTTTTAAGATTTTATATTTTTAAACTAATTTTAAAGATTGTAAAAGTCCCTTACTTTCTGTTGTATGTAAACAGCTGCTACTCTTCTCCTAGATAAAGCAAAATATCGCAGACCCGAAATTGCCAATCCTGTTAAAGTGCCGTCAATAGCAATAACTGCTGAAGGTACTCCAATGCCTAACTCTAAAAATTTCCTTCTAGTAAGAGGAGGATTTGTAATTAACATATATCCACCAACACCTGTTCCTGCAACTGCAGCCCCTTTTGTCATTGTTGTTGGATTCATTGTTGAAGTTAAATCATCTGCAAGAAAAGTGCCTAAAATTTCCTCAAGCTCTTTTATTCCGCTTTTATATTCCGCACTAAGATAATTAGGAACCAAAGCATTACCTTTGAATGGCTCATAAGCTTTGTCGAACTCTTCAACAAGATTTGCCTTTCCTCTTACAACTCTGCTAAAAAGAGTATTTCTCGTAGCCAAGGAATCCATCGCTTCTTTCTGTAATCTGAGGATATCTTTCCTGCCGTATCCTCTATTTTGTTCGATTTCTCCTAAGCGTCTCGATAGTGAATAATTTATCATATCGATTAGCAAAGATTTTGTGTTTATAAATGTTTCGTTTTATACTACTATTAAGTAATAATATATAATTTTGTTGCATTGGAAAGCAAAAACTTATTATCAAAACTACTCTTCCTTGATTATGTACAAGATAAAGCAGCTTCCGGAAGACTTTATTGTGAAAGAAATTAATGATATAGGCAAGAAAATACAAAACAACGGGCAATACGCTTACTACATTCTCAAAAAAATAAACTACACCACAATTGATGCATTGCAGATTTTATCCAACAAATTCAAAATTCCGCTTAAAAATTTCGGTTTTGCAGGCAACAAGGACAAAAATGCAGTAACAGAGCAGAAAATATCAATTTTCAGGGGAAGCAGAAATTTTGAGAATATTGAGTTTAAAAATATTGAATTGAAATATTTAGGGAATGGAAAAGAACCAATTCCATTGGGAGGTTTGGAGGGCAATGAGTTTACAATAACAATAAGAAATTTAGCCAATAACGAAATTGAAAAAATCAAAATATTAAAAAATAAAAAATTAAAAATTCCAAATCTTTACGGACCCCAAAGGTTCAGCAAAAACAATCATTTGGTTGGAAAAGCGATAGTAAAAAGGGATTTCAAGAAAGCAGTTGAATTGATTTTGGAAAATAAAGGGTTTAATGAGGACAAAATAAAAAAATATTTAATAAAAAATAAAAATAATTACATTGAAGCGCTGCGAATTTTACCATTAAAA
>Ga0209541_10018341_pt1 | contig 10139 bp, 9 predicted proteins | sample RifCSPlowO2_01_FD_184027 | JGI IMG/M metagenome (GOLD analysis project Ga0209541, IMG submission 184027) | Groundwater microbial communities from Rifle, Colorado - Rifle CSP2_plank lowO2_0.1 (SPAdes) (version 2) | ecosystem: Environmental > Aquatic > Deep subsurface > Groundwater | place: Rifle...
GATATAGCGAACCGACTCTGTTTTTCCATTTATCTCAACATTAATTGTGTCGCCATCTACAACACGAACTACTTTTACCAATTCACCGGATTGTGGTGCCAAGATGGTACTTTCTGCATCCGTAACTGTTGATATGGATGTACTTATATCGCCAACCACAGGTTTCTCCGATGTAAGATTTGTTTTTACATTTCCAAATGACGAACCGACAACAATACCGACAATAAGTATTACAGCACCGATAACTGCATATAAAATTTTCTTTGGTATAAACATGGTTTAATTATTTTTATTTTTCACTAAACAAATCAACCAACTCTTTGAAACTTTTAGCTTTATATTTATCCCACTCTTCCTGCTTTACATATAATGCTTTATATATGGATCTACTCTGTCGTGAATTGACATCATCACACCATAATTTTAACCTCTCAAATTTAATCTTATCGTCCTCGTCCTCTCTGCCTTTTGTCTCAATAATATAAATTATTTTATCATTAGTCTTAACAAAAAAGTCAGGATAATATGTAGCAATAAATCCCTCGGCATTTTTGTATTCAATTCTAAGAGCATTTGCTTCTTTATTCATATAGTTTTTTGCAAATGAAGTAACATCATCACATTTCTCTAAAAATTCAGAAAATACTAGTTCAAAATCGCTATCTCCGACAATTCGATTAAATACAGACTTTTTGGGAATGAAGAAAGATTTGTTGTTCACTACGAATGGTCTTGCTTCGCTCACTTTTATATAGTTTCGTATCTCTGTGTCTCCTTTGTCTTTAATAGTTAGATCATTAATAGCTTTTTTGAATGATTCTTTGATTGTTTTAATTGATAACTGCTCTGACAAATTTCTAAATATATTCAAATCATTTAAATTGATCTCTCCCTCAAATAAATAATACTGTATAAATACTTTTACTTTTTCGTATAAAACATCATAACAGCCAAAAAGACGAAGTTCCCTCATGATTGCTTGGGCAAAAAATCCTATGACAGTTTGATAGCTGGGATCAATGTCTCCGGTAAGCTCTGTGCTGTGATGAAATTCTTCTCCCACCACATCTTTAAAAATAATTTCTCTTTTTTCCTGCTCGCTAAATATTTTTATCTTAAGCTTTTTATTTTCAAACTTAGACGGATCTAAGTCAGCAAGATTTTTGTATTCTCTTTGAATTCTGGCGGACATCGCCGGTATTTCTATATCCAGTTTTACTATATCTTTTTTGGGATTATCTTTATCAACTTCAACAACCATTGGTGTAATTGGTTTTGTACCCTTTCCCATGAGTCTTTTTTCAAGTAAAACACCTACATATTCTTCTACGTTTTCTTTGCCGAAATACATTCTGCGGAGTCCTCGGCCAAGTGTTTGTTCAGGTAAAATTTTAGAATCAGATGCATATGGCCGCAAACCGACAATTGTTACCACATTTTTAACATCCCAGCCTTCTTTAAGCATTAAAACAGAAACAATGACCTTGTAGGGGCTTTCTAGGCTATCTATGTTATTGGCTTGCTTACGTAATATATCTAATTCTTCTTTACTCTTGCCCGATGTACTTTCTGAAATTTCACCACTTTTATTTGTATGAATAGTTAAAACAGCACCTTTTAAATCAGAGAAACTTCCTTCAATATATTCCGCAACGTCGTCACAATTTTTGGTGTCGTCGGTCATTATGAAAAGAATAGATTTCTTGCCAGTCGGTTCAAGATTTTTATATGCTTTTCGCCATTCTTCTACTCCAAGATTGATATAATCACGATACTTTTCACTAAATAAAGAGCTCTGATTTTCTTTTAATTTCCCAAAACTTGCCTCATCCGGCACAACTGGATTTTTAACTATTCTTTGATGTATGGCTTCAACGAGAGGATAGTCCGATATGGTTTGCACAAAGATTGATCCATCATTCTTTTTAGGAGTAGCAGTTAAGTCTATTTGTAAAGCTAATTTTGTGCCTTTTCCTTTCAAGCGATTATGGATATCTTGGATGGATTTAAACCAAGCCATTTTTTCGTCGTGGATATGGTGGGCTTCATCGTTTATTACTATGAGTTCGTCTATATCACGAACAATGGACCCAAGATCAACTTTTGAATCACTTGTCTTTACAACTGGCTTTTCTCCAAGAAAATACTCGCTTGTGTCTTCATCGTTAGCACTTGCTATAGAAACATCCCCCTCAAAAACTCTATGTATGTTTGTCAGGAAAATATTCCCGGTATCTGAAACATTCTTTAGTTCATCCTGTAAGTGTAAGGTTACTTGAAAATCGTTATACCAGTTTTGTCCCATAAAACCATTGTCTGGCAAAACAGGATCTTGAAAGAAGATTTTTAAACTTTCAAAATCATTTTTAATTCTTTCAAACACAATAACGTTCGGTGTAATTAAAAGAAAGTTTTTTGCCAGTTCAGAATTTTTCTCATACAGCTTATGAAAATAAGCCCATGCGATTATTAGACTTATGACTTTTGTTTTTCCGCTTCCGGTCGCCATTTTTATGACAAAACGAAGCCAGTCTTCAGTAAACATTTGAGGGCTTACTATGCCTGTGGAATTGTAACGAATTAAATCGTATTTATCTTTTACCTTTGCAACATCATAAAGCCAGATCACTGTTTCAACAGCCTCTCTTTGTGCGAAATAGTATTTAAAATTAAAAGACACTCCATCTTTATCGTATAAAATATGTTCCTCTTTAAACCACCAATTCAAAAGTGCTTTAGAAGTTTCACTGGCATCTTCATAATTCTTTGCTCGCCATTCTTTTACCTTTTTACGAAGTTCTGCAACAAGAGGAGGTAGCAGTTTTTCATATCCATGTTCTCGTAAATCTTCATCAGCCGGAAACCACCTAATGTTCGGGTCTAATATCACATATGGGTCTTTTGGGAAATTCTTATGTAGTGCCATAAAATTAGTTGATTTATAACTTATTCACACTCTTATTTTTATACATTTTTTAACATTTTATAACTAAAATTAGTATCAATTAACTACTTTGTATCATCTTCAACCACCCAGTAACCAGAACGTCTGAATCCTTCATGTTTAATTTTTCCTTCAGACTTAAGCTCATTAAGAAGATTGGCAACATCTCCAGACTTCAATTCAGGAAAAGCATCTAAAAAATCTTCTTTTTTACCTTTACTCTCTCTTCGAATATGATTTAAAATTAATTCTTTTTTAGACTCTCGGTTAAATCCTTTGATTCTAGTATAAATTCCTGGTTTTTCCTCGTGTGAATAATATCGATGGGATAAAATGTATTTCGTACCGCTCGTTTTTCCCACTTTTTCAACAATTCCGATCTTCAGAAATTTTTCTTTATGTTGCAAGACGGATAGAATTTTTTTCTCACGAAGCTTTTCTAGTTCATAAATCTCATCAAACGAAAAGGATATCTGTTTTTCATTTACTACCTTTTCTAGAAACTTGACGAATTCGGCATCTCGTACTGTTGCGGGAATATTGATTTGTACCGTACTATTATCTGTCCCGTTAAAATCAGGAAGACCTTTCCCCTGCCGTATCGTTGTTTCAAATATGTTATCGATCCCTTGACCAGAACGCTCTACTAAATTTGTTCTTTCAAAAGCTTCAGCTATTAATCTATTACGCCAGTGTGGTGGAGCATTTAATACATTTTCAGGTGTAATCTCGTTTGGGAAACCACCAGGGCTAATAACTGAAAATGATCTCGGTGAGGCAGAAATAATAACTGAACGCCCACTGATAGAGTAATCACGATGAGCAACTGCATTATTAACTGCTTCACGACAAGCTTTCTCATCAAAGGCCAATACTTCTTGTTGAATAAACCCCTCTTGATAAGGAACACGGATATTTCTAGCATTAATGGTGTTCCAAATATCATCATATATAGTAAAATATGAAGCACGCCATAATGTGCGGAAATCATGATGAATCTGCTTTGGATCATTTCGCCACTCATAAATTATTTCTGCTTGGGGTAATAGTTCTGAAATCTTCTCTTTTTTACCAAGCAATAATAAACATGCAAAAGTTAATTTTGTATCTCGCATCAATTCTGAATCAGCAAGGACTTGGTCTAATGGATCCGTTAATAATCCATTATTCCCCGTTTTTTCCGCCCTCTGTTTTCTGAAATTCTCAATAGCTTTCTCGTCAAGGTCATTTAAAGATAAGCGTTCAATCATAGTGGAGGAAAAATCCGGCTGTACTTCATTCAAAATTTCTCTTGTTGTAGCATCATCCATTTCTCCCAAAGATTCACCTCTACGGATTGGATATGTATAATTTCCACCTCTACTTTTAACTCGTTGCCCAACGGGACGTGGTGGTATATCAAAAATCACAACTCTTCCTTTTGGATGTTGTACTTCCTCAAGTGCAACAGTGATACCAATTCGCTGGTAAATCTGTTGGGAAATTTGATTTATCGTTCCTTGGTAAACATGTGTTCCAACCACCTCTCTACGATTCGTAACTCCAAGTAATAATTTACCGCCGCCCATATTAGCAATGGCAGCACAATAATCAGATCTTTCACCATCACCAAAGTTACCTCGTGCCTCTTTAAATTCAAGTACGGTATTTTCCGTATTTTGTAGAATATCGTCTATGTCTTCTGGTAAGTACATAATTTTATATCTTAACATCAATTACCCTAGTAGTATCGTTGCCGAAAATATCGACCACCTTGACTGCCACTTTATAATTTCCTTTTGGCATTTCTTTTGGCACAGAAGTAAATTCAAGAGTTCTGCTCTTTTTTGTGCGGAAACTCTGCCATTCGTTATCAAAAATATAATCTCCAGTCCAAACTTCTTCATATTCCAATAAATTCTGTGTTTTACCTTTCTCAAACAAATTGTCTCCATGGGTTTTGGGTACTCGTATAATTTCCTTACGGCTAGTAAAATTATAATCAACTGCCCAATAATCAATCCAGTCTCCCCATTTTTTTGTCAAAACTTCTTTTGAAACAATTTCTGTCTGTTTATCTTTACTGATTTTTACCACTTGACCATTTTCTACAACCACTTTTGAACCTCCGGGCTTCAAAGCTTCTTCAATTTCCCCCGAATTATCTTGATTATAAAATACTGAAAAATCAGTCAATTCTATTGAAAGCTCTTTTGCATTGCCTTTACCTTTTATAATTGGTTTACACTCAATATATGCGACATCATAAAATTTAACTTGTCCTTTTTCTACAGCTTTTTTATCAAAAACTTCCCGAGGGATTATCTTAAAAATAATATCCGTCCCTTGCTCGCTGTATTCTTTAAAATCTAAACCCATTTCATAGTCAAAACCAAGCACATCAACTTTTGTAATTCCTTTTTTCTGACATTCTGTGAAAATATCCTTAACCATTTTTGAAGATACCGGCATATTAATAGGTCCTACCGCTATCAATCTGTCTCTTTTCTTTCCTACCAAATTTACAAAAGACTCCACCGGTTCAGCTTTATAAGCAGTAAGAATAAGAGAAATAAACTGCTTTTCTTTTTGTTGTGCTTGTTTTGCTTTTTCTTCAGCTCGCAAATCATTATTTACAGAAATATAATTTTCTCGCTCGTATCTTCCAACATTTAAAATTTCAAAAGCTCTAAAATTCTTGTTTTCCTTTTTTAATTCTCTTTGCACACCTATCAATCTTTTTCTTGCTGTATGCACAGAAAATTTACCTAAGTCTGAGGCAATCCATCTTCTATTTAATTTTTCAGCAACAACAGCGGTGGTACCTGACCCTACAAAAAAATCAGCAATTAAATCACCCTCACTAGAAGAAGCCTTGATAATTCTTTCCAGAAGTGATTCGGGTTTTTGAGTTGGATAACCCACACCTTCACTCGCTTGAGAATTAATAGGAAAAATATCACTCCAAATATCCTCAATGGGAGACCCTTGTGATGTGTCTAGATATCTTTTTACCCGGGGCTTCCCTGTACTTGTAAAGATAATTAATCCTTCTTTCATTCCTTCGTTAATCCTTTCTTGTGACCAAATCCAGTGTTTTCCAGGTGGTGGTATAAGTATTTTATCTCCAAATGTTCTTGGTTCGCCTTGACCACTTTGGGTAAAGTCTGCAAGTTGATATTTTCTCCCTGTTTCTCGTTCAACATTATTATAATGAGTACTTAATCTCTCTTCATCGTGGCTGGTATATAGCTTTGTAAAAAAATACCTTTCCGATTTAGCATATACAAATATTGAATCATGAACATTGCCAAATGATTTTGCTTGTCCTTTTGATGAACGGACTTTCTGCCATATAATTTCATTTATAAAGTTATCCTTCCCAAAAACTTCATCTAGAACTAACCTCATAAATGCACTCACTCTCCAATCACAATGTACATAAATACTTCCATCCTCTGCAAGTAAATCATGCATCAATTTTAAGCGTTCATACATAATAGCGATAAAACTATCTGCACCCTTGCCCCATGTATCACGAAAAGCAATTTCTTCTATTACTGAAGGCTTTTTAGTAAAACTTTCTTCACTGTCTCCGTCACCAATGGTTATATCCATAGAAAAATCAGCACCTACATCGAAAGGTGGGTCGATATAAATTAATTTAAGCCCTCCTTGTGCTTCTATTTCTTTGCGAAGCGGTCCATTTTTCAGAGACGATAAAATTAGTTTATTATCTCCCCAAATTAATTTATTAGTCCAACCTGAAATCTGTCTGCCCCCTGTATCAAAGAGTGAATCTTGAGTTCCAAACTTATCATCACTCCTTGGTTCATCTATTTGTTCAATAACTTGAAAAGGTAGAACAACATTCGTTACCTCATTTGTTTTACCATTCCAAAGAAGCTCAACCTCTCGATCATCGTCAAATAGTAAAAAACGGTACTTTTCTGGTAATGGTTTTCCTGCTTCTAGATATTTTATTACGTCCCTTTTTTCGTTATCAGATAAACTAATGCTCATAGCCTAATAATGCCATAAAATAGCTCATTTTCCAAACTAGAATCATTTCTATTTTATATTCAAAGTACAAAAAATAACATTAAATACATAACTCCATGGTATGGCGGATAGTAGCATTAATGAGTAGATAGTAATAAAAATCCAGGGAACTATCATTTCTATATGAGTAAATGGCCAATAAATTTCTTTCTTCTCTCCACGACCGAGCATTTCCCATTCTGTATCATAAAGTGCTAATGGTAGTCTTGCTTCGATCGCATGAATGACTTTAAACTTTCCGCCATTCAAACCTTTATAGGAAACTATTATTCTATACCATAAATAACACATGGTTATGCCCGCAATAGATGAAAGAACCAAGATTGCGTTTACATCAGTCTGATTTGTTTTAGTAGCAATAAAGCCTAATAGAGTTACCAAGGCAGCATTCAACCCGAGAAAAAACTCATTCGATTTTTGACGACGGTCACTTATTTTTTCTGTAGCGTTGATATATATTTTATACTGTTCTAAAAGATGTTCTATATATCTATCGCCGTATTTATCACTAGCGGACACAAAAAGCATTTTCTCAATATCTTCTTTTTTCATATTTATAGAGAACTAATGAAATTGGAAATATTCGGCCATGTCCAGTGTACAATTCTTTTACCAGATAAATCTCTAGGAATAGCCTTCACACCATTGTCATGAATATAAACAAGCAATACCGATATATTTTCCTCGTACGCACAATTAGTCTCCCAGAGTGCCCCTTCAGCTTTATTTGTATTATCACTCAAAAAGGCAATCAAACCGTCACATTGTTTAATTCTGTTCCTGCAATTCGTCTTCCAAGAGTAATCCCATGGTGTTTGAACGGACATGTCAACAAAATTAAAAGGAGTTTGATGTTGTTTTGCTTGGAAAACTAAATTGTCCCTTGCGAATTTGTCTTCTATTGCGAAACTTACGAATATATTTTTCATAGTTTTATATATTATTTATTAATCTTTAATGTATTCTATCCCTTGGCGGAAAATCGTCGTTACCAAAACTGTCTTTGTCTTTTATTATTCCATGCCTGTCATGATAAACAGCTTCAACTTCTGCTTTTTTGGCAAGAGAATGAGTTTTGTCCTCAGATGCGGCCTGGGTTCTGTGGGTGGAAATAGGTTTTTCAACCCCCTCTTTTTTAACTGCCCAGCTATTACCCCAAGGAACACTGTGAAAGTTTTTCTTTGTCATATTTTTTTAATATAGGTCAAACGGAAGTACTGCAACGACTACTCCCTGAATGACGCAGTTATTTGTTAATACTATCGACTTGTGCGGGTCCGAAGATTTTGGTTTCAAAATTACCATTCCGTTCTTCCGCTCGAAGACTTTTACTGTTGCCTCGTCATTAATGAGAGCTACAACAATATTTCCATTATCTGTGCTTTCTTGCTGTCGAACAAGAACAATTGAACCATCTTCTATGTACTCCCCACTCACTTTTGCTTGATTCATTGACGTGCCAGAAACACGAAGCAGAAAATATTTTGATCCTGGACGTGCTAAAGCTGTTGTAACGGATATCATTGCTTCTACGTTTTCTTCAGCAAGCATGAGTTCACCCGCAGCCACAGTTCCAACGAGGGGTATTTCAACAGTAGAAACCGAAGTATTTGAGGACAATGATTCGCTTGCAAGTCGAATCTTGCGACCCATACGCTTGATTAATCCTGCCTTTTCAAGGCGTTGAAGTGATAAAATTGCTGAACGGAGAGACGATTTTTTAATCACCTTGTTTATCTCTAGCAATGTCGGCACATCAAGACCATGGACAATCCGGTTACGAATCAAAGAATATACCTTCTTGTCGCCCTCGTTTAAATACTCGAGCATAAGTAAAAAGTAGTAAAACTTGAAGTAAAAGTCAAGTACCAAAATAAGAAAAAGTGTGGAAAACTCTATTCTAGTATCTATGGAACTTTCGGCGGTTTTTACTAACTTTAATGGACATTAGTCCACACTGGCCACGCCAGTAGCAGAAATTGTAATAATTTTAGAATAAGAAGTAGTGGAAACAGTTATTGTGCCAGTCTTACTCGGACTCCCAGAAAGACGATTAAAATACATTTCACCTGAAGTATCACTAATTAAATTTAAGGTAACATTAGAAATATTTGCAGGAGTTATGATATTTATTGTTTCATTGTCTGTTGCACTAGGATTAAAAGTATCCCCTTTAAAAATTATAACGTTGCTGGATTCAAAATGTATTCCGTATTTCGAAGAGTTTAAGGATGAAAGGGTTTGTGAGCGTGCCTTGTCTATTGAAGACAACACATCTTGCACTCCACTTTTCAAAACTTGATTCTCTCTTATTTTAGAAAACTGCGGAAGCGTTATTGCAATTAGTATGCCAATTACGGCTATCACTATTAACAATTCTATAAATGTTATTCCTTTTTTGTAAAAATTAGTCATGCCTCTGCCTGATTGTTCCCCAAGCAATAACTAGAATACTGATTACGACATATAGAGTACTTACCCATCTGAATACCTGTTCGGGATACGGAGAAAAATAATCACCTGAGCCTGGGTTTGGATAAAAGATAAAAAGCAGTGTGGCTAAAGGTATAAACCATATTGCGAATTTTTTCCATGCGGAGAAAGCTTGTTGCGTAAAAATTAGTATAAAGAATATAAGTGCTAAAGCAGGCATACCATAGTATAAGGCAAATGATCGAGTGGTGAGATTGTAACAAAAGATACTATTTCCGCAATCATAAAACTTCAACAGAAAAACACCTATTCCCCAACCAACTAAAGAGAGAACTAGTAAACCAAAAGTAATTTTTCTTGTATTCATGTTTTTTTATATCACACCTTGAATTTGACTAAGAAGATCAATGAGTGTCTGTGCGTCGCTATCAGCTATCTTCTCTTTATCAGCTTTCTTCAATATACTTTTTGATAAGTTCGACAGAGTTTTAACGAGCTGTTGTTTGTTTTCAAGCATCCCAACACGTTTTAAGAGATCATTTTTAAGATTTTGTTTGATATTAAGCGATTGTATCTTTACTTTAAGGTTAGTTAGGATACCAGAATCAAGAGAAATATCTTCTGCTTGCGATTCAAGAATATCAAGTAAGTTTGCGAGTTCCGTGGCATCAGCTATATTTATCTTTCCATTCATTTCCTGTTTTGATATTTTCTTTTGCAG
>Ga0209541_10018342_pt1 | contig 10139 bp, 10 predicted proteins | sample RifCSPlowO2_01_FD_184027 | JGI IMG/M metagenome (GOLD analysis project Ga0209541, IMG submission 184027) | Groundwater microbial communities from Rifle, Colorado - Rifle CSP2_plank lowO2_0.1 (SPAdes) (version 2) | ecosystem: Environmental > Aquatic > Deep subsurface > Groundwater | place...
CTATATCTCCCCCCATTTTCACCTCTATTCCCAATTTTTGGGCTTGCTTAATCTCATACCGAGTAGCTTTACGCATGTCGGCCAATAGTTTCTCTTCACTTTGAGTAATATCCAGCTGGTGAGTCAGTTCTGCATGCAAATGCATGGGGGCCCATTTAAATCCTAAATTTTTAAACAAAGCCATATTTTTGGCAGTTTCTAAAATCTGGGGCCGGACCCGAATGAAGCTACAACTAAATTGTTGGGCTTGATTAACTATTTCATTCCTAAAACTTGTAGTAACTTCTGCATCAGACCAATCAATTAACGGCCCACCAGGGACTGTAAGATAAGTAGCCCGTTTGGCCTTTTCTACAATGGATAACATCACCCCCACTAGTTTGCTACCCTGATAGAAACCCGCTCGGTGGATTGGTTGACCTAATTTCTGATGAAACTGACCCCAATTCCAGCTGTGTAAAAAGTTGGCCCGGGAGTAATTTAAAACAAATTCCTCCCAAGTAACTGATTCTGTTATTTCGTTAACTTCAACCATATTTTAATTTGATCACATAACTGCTTGGCCGGTACTTCAGTAAAGTTGGGATAGGTAGGTAGATTGAGTACCGGCAAAGCTGACTTATACCAATCCCCCAATATCCATTTCTTTTCCACTTTAGCTCGTAAATACAACTCTCTAGCTTTGGGATGAGTTACTGTAAAACGCAAATAAATTCCTCCATCTTGTTTGGATGGAAGCCCCAAGCCAGTCTCAGTCAACTGCTTAAAGTAGATGGCCGCAATGTCGCGACGATGCTGATTAAACCTGGCTAATTTATGTAGCTGGTGCAAGCCCAGAGTTGCTAATTTGGGTGAGTACTTAGCTGGAAAACAGCTGGGTTGGCCTCCCTGCCGTTCCGTCTCATAGACCGCCATGGACAATAGCTGCAGTTTCTGAGCGATAAGCCACATTGCCTTCCCCAGGTCAAAAGGGCTTAGAGGCAAGAGTAACCAAGTTAAGATCGGATGTAACAATTGCTGTGTTACCCACGACCAACTGTTTTCCGACAGATCGGCTTCAATTTCAATCAGCTTTCTAGCTAATTTAGGATCTTTGGTAATAGTCATTCCACCAAAAACACTGCTCACTACTTTGTCACGCCCTAGACTGAAAAATGCCACTTTGCCAAATGTACCCAGTTTCTTATCTTGATAAGTCGCTCCCAGAGCGTGGGCACAATCTTCAATTAATATCAATTTATTCTTATCGCATATTTGTTTTATCTTTTTTAGATCAGCCGCTTGGCCAAAGGTGTGCTGCACAATCACCGCCTGGGTCTTTGGCCCAATTTTTTTTTCCAAATCAATCAAATTTATATCTAATGTCTCAGGATCAGTCACTACTCCTACTGCTTTCGCTCCCACCCACTCCACGCTGTTGGGTACCGCTACACAAGTAAAATCTTGATACAATACTTCATCATCGCTTTTTAACCCCAAGGCTTTAATAATCGCCCACTCGGCTGACCGGCCACTGTTAAATGGAATTGCCGTAAATCCTGGAAAATAATTTTCAAACCACTTAACTAACTTAGCTTTAGCATCCTTTTCTCCTCCGGTTAAGAGAACTTTTACAGCCAAACTGACATCATCTGCTTCCAGATTAGGAGACAGGCCAATGTTTACCGGTCGGTTCATAATTGTAAAATTTTCTGTTTTAAATTGCTGGGAATGCGACCTTCAATTAACACTATGTCCCCAGCCTCCAAGGTCTCCTCGATTCCCTTATACTCTCGCATCCATACCCCGTCTAAACCCTGCATTTTTTCCCGCAGTTTGCTATGCACCCTCTCAGTCTCTTTCCCCAATTCAATAATTCCCGGGGTGACCACATATTTCCTGCCTGGTTGCATTTTAAGATAATCAACAGCAGCTTCGAATCCTTGTTGGTTAGTACTGTATGAATCATCTATCACTGTAATTCCTCCCGGTGTTCGGATCGTCGAATATTCCGGCTGGTTAATAGTAAGAGCATTTATCCCCATCAATTTGGCCACTACTTTAACCCCCGCCACATTGGCCTGTCTATTGGAAGCTGAATAGACCACTGTTTTTATTTTCTGCTGTTTTGCCCAGCGAATTAAATCCGCATCGACAAGTTCGCTATTAAAAATAGCTGTCCCCCCCGGGTTGAGATTTTCAATCAGTTCAAATTTAGCTTTTTTTAAACTCTCGTAACCGCCAAATAAGTCCAGATGCTGATTACCGGTGGACGTGATCCAGGCTATATCCGGGTGGATTATTTGACATATACGAGCAATCTCCCCGCACCTGTAGGCACCTACTTCCACTACTAAAACCTGGGTGTCTGAATGAACGGCAGCGATAATTCTTCTAGCAATGCTAATTTCTGTATTCTCGTTTTTTAATGTTTTTACTACTGAATATTTATTAGACAAGACGTCAGCCAGTAAGTCTTTGCTACTGCTTTTGCCGTAACTGCCAGTGATGGCGATGATCTGGGGTTTAACTTGGTCGAGTCGAGTTTTAGCTTGATTGGTCCACCATAATCTCCCTGCCTCATTAATAGGCCAAGTTAATCCCACTCCAACGAGTGTCCCCAAGTATCCCCATACTATTAATCCCAGCCAGTTAGACTGCAATAGAATTGCTCCAATTAACCAAGTGGTAATAATTAAAGCCACTCGAAAAGTCAGTACCGGACGACGAAACGACCAACTCATCAATTCTTTCCCACCCTGGTTGTAATGAACCCAGCTCCACCACCGGTCCCAGCGATATTCTTTCACCTGCCACCAATACATTTGACGCAAGGCAATAAATCCCGAGATGGCAATTAGGATTAAAGTGATTGGTACCATGTATTGATTTCCAAAGCCACCTTCTCCGGCTGTTCGTAGGGCAGACGGTGACCTTGGTTGGCAATTAATACTAATTTCGAGGTGGTAATTTTTTCTTTCGCCATTATTCCATCGGCCTTAGGTACAACCCGATCTTGCTCACCCCACAAAATAAGTGTGGGGACTGTAATTTTATCCAACTCAGACCTAAGATTTTCTTCTAAGACCAACTTAAAAGTCTCGCGCATTACTCCTGTGGTCTGCTCATAATCGTGCTCCCGGGCAAGTTTATATAGTAACCATTTATATTTTTGCAAGCCCAGCAATTTTCCCAACTTGGCCAAAACCCAGAACACTATTCTCCTCGCTCCAATCGATCGGGACAGTCCACCTGGAGCACACAAGACTACGGCCGTTACTTTTCCCCCAACTGCTAGCTTGATAGCCACCCGGCCACCAAAGGAATGGCCAAAGACCATCCAGGTTTTGTTACCCCATTTTAATCCGGCTTGCTGGCTTACATAACTAACGTAATCACCCACATTCCACGCCCGATCAGGAGGAGCCAATCCGAACCCGGGTAAATTCAAGTTCATTGTCTCCCAACCTTGCTTTTTCAGCTCAAGTTCCAACAATTCTAGCTTACCAGCCGTAGCCCCCCAACCATGTAGCAGAATAATCCGCTTTTCCACTAGTTAATTATACCTTTTTTAGCTTGAGAACTTGCAGTTTTAGCTGGGCAATTTCCTTCTTTAAGGCTACCTTGCGAATATACCAGATGTCATGTTGCTCCATAGCGCCCCTTGCGACTTGCGAGTCACGCCGAGCAATAAAGCAAGGTAAGATATATGAAATTTATAAATTTCATATGACTTTCTAGAGAGGGGTTTGGAGATAAATCCCAAGCTACGCCCGCAAGGGCTATTTTTATTTATAGAGTTATAATCTTACTATGAGTGAAGAAGAGATAGCCAAAATAATGACAGAGTATGAGAATAAAAAAAAGAAAATACACACCAAATATTCGCCCGACATCAAGATGGGTACATTTTTCAACATACTCGGTTTGGTTGCCTTAGGAATCGCTATCTATTTTGGAATTGAATCTGGAAATTGGACACCAATATTTTTGATTGCAGGTTTAGAATGTCTAGCTTTAAATAGATTATTGGGAACCATGCAAAAAAAGGCATCGGAAAATTTGGGGAACGTAAAAAGCGCTCGACAAAAGGTTAGCTGTTTATCTAAGAAGCTTTAGACAAACTCTGCAAAAATTCATCGTTGGTTTTGGTCTTTTTTAGTCTGGCAATAAGCAGTTCGGTGCGTTCGTCCTCCCCCAGCATGTCTAGCATCCGCCGCAGTTTGGTAATATCATCTAATTTGTCTTTGAGTAGTTTTTCCTCTCCCCGAGTGCCGGAAATGAGCAGATTAAAAGCCGGAAATACCCGCCGGTCAGCCAGTTTTCTGTCCAAATGCAGTTCCATATTACCGGTGCCTTTAAATTCTTCATAAATCAAATCGTCCATTCGACTGCCGGTATCCACCAGACACGTCCCTAAAATAGTCAAGCTGCCGCCTTCCTCTAACTTCCTGGCGGCTCCAAATGCTTTTTTAGCCGGATAGATAGCGTCCGCGCTAAACCCTCCCGACAACATCCGGCTGGACTGGCCGGCAATCAGATTGTAAGCCCGAGCCAGGCGGGTAATGGAATCCAAAAGCACAAACACATCTTTGCCTTGTTCAACAAGTCGCTTGGCTCGCTCCAGTGCTAGTTCGGCAATTCGAACCTGTTCAATGGGAGCTTCATCAAAGTGCGAGGCCGCCACTTCTCCTCTTAAAGATCTGGTTATCTCGGTCACTTCTTCCGGCCGCTCGCCAATCAGAACTGCCATTAAATTCATGTCTGGGTAATTTTTACTCAATGCTTCGGATACTTCCCGTAACAGCCATGTTTTCCCTGCCTTGGGTTGAGCAACAATTAGTCCTCGTTGACCCTTACCAATGGGAGAAATCAAATCGATAATCCGGGTGGATAACACTTCGGGAAGTGTCTCCAGAGTCAGCTGTTCATCTGGAAAAACGGCAGTCAGATTATCGAATTCGGGCCGGACGGCCGCTTCCTCAGCGGTTTGACCATTAACCTTTTCTACTTTCAGCAAGCCCCAGTACCGCTCGTTATCTTTAGGTTCACGCGCCTGACCCCCCACCAAATCTCCCCCCCGCAAATTAAACCGCCGCACTTGCGAGGCTGAAATATACACGTCTTTAGAACTGGGAATCATTTTGGGGCGCAGATAGCCATGACCATCGGGAGTGACATCCAAAAAGCCTTCCACAAACTCTGTAGGAACGCCAGCATCAGGAATCACCCGGTCATCTACCACTCCATTAAATCCCTCACTTACGGGTTGAACTACCGGTCTGCCCACCTGACCCCGATATGCAGGCCGGACACCTACCCGACCAATGACCTTAACTACTCCCGGACGCATCATCGAGCGTACTCCCGGACGCACGGTAGAAGAATCTTGATTATCGTCAAATGTCATAATAAATACGATTTCACAGCTTCAAGGGTGACCAAGTTATACAAGTTCCAGAAGCAAAACTAGCTGTAGTATAGCATTCTGCTTTAGCTTGTCAAGCCCTTCGACTTCGCTCAGGGCTGATGCTGAGCGTCAGTCGAAGCATCAAGGCCCCGTCTGTCGCCGGGCTACTACCACCAATCTCTTCCAAGTAGTCCCTGGAGGGTAGCAAGTTTGTAACACCAGAATCTCGTCTGAATTGCCGGTAGTCAGATACCGGGTATCGTTAGCCTCCAGGATCAGCTTTTGAGCCACTTTATAGCGCAGTAACTTATTTTGATAAACTACTTCTACCCAATCTCCCACTTCCACTTTATGTAGTAAATAAAACACTGCGTTGTACCGGGCAAAGTTAAGCGGACTGTCGGTTGAATGGGCAAAAAGGTAGGTAGTCCCCGGTTGACCAGGATGAGATAGCCCGGCGGCCTCAGCCACTCCCAGCTTCAAAGCTGCCAGATATGCTGTCTCATCCGCAACCGGCACATTGGCAATCACCTGGGATATAGCCCGGATTTTGGGAATATACAGTGAATAAGCCGCATTGGGAGGTTGCCAGTTAGGAATATCCCGCAATGCTGAACCCAGCTTGCTTTGCGGTGTTGGTGGTTGCAGATAATACCGAGTTTCTTCATACACCAGCGGACTGAAAATAAATCCTATCCCCCCGACAGCTAATAAAATTAAGCCCAGGCCTGCCCAGCGCAGAGACCAGGCAATGGCTTTAAGTTTGGCTACTAAATGACTGACCTTTAACTCGCCTGATTTTCTGCCGCCTCGTTTGTACAGAGTCCCCGATTTCACCATTTACCCATTTTACTTCCAAAAATACCTGGCAGCTTTGCGCATTTTCCATCCGGCAGTTCCAATTGCCGCCAGACCTAGACCCATCAGCCATAACGAAGCCCCTGTTTTAGGAGCCACAGCTGCCAAAACTTGGGGTGTGGCTGCTGGGGTGGGAGTAGGTGTGGAGGTGGGCGTTGGTGTAGGAGTAGGGGCTGGAGTTGGGGTAGGTGTAGGAAAAGGAGTAGGAGTAAAAGTATTTAGAAACCAAAGAACCTTAACTTCATCTATGTGGGAAGTAAACGAATAGTCAATGCCATTGCCAATCCTATTTCCATCCACATACAGACCAGTGGGTCTCCAGCCGGATTTAACTTCTTCTTCCACTCTAATTTGTTTATCGACAGGGATAGAAACAATGGCGCATCCCTGATTTAAAACATTCCACCAGTTAGCGGTAACTTGGTGTTTGTCTCCATTGTCAACCCACCAGAAAAAGGTCCAGGTCAACTTGTCTTCTCCATTATCAATAACTCCGTTGCCATTATCATCTTCAAACTTACAGGCCTTAAATTTGGTGTCGCCAGGAGGAGTGGGTGTGGGGGTTGGGGTAGGGGTTGGAGTAGGTGTGGGCGTAGGAGTCGGCGTCGGGGTGGGGGTGGGAGTAGGAGTGGGTGTAGGTTTGGGCTTCTTCCTAGGTGTGGGGGTAGGATAAGACAGCCCAGGAGGGCTTGATGCCGGAGGCCGACCACCCGCAGGTGGAGTATAGCTATTTGCCACCGGCCGGCTACAATCGGTCGGATAACACGTCACAGCATCTATTAAACCGTTATTTGAATCGTATACATCTACCTGTGTAAAACGGCATGTTGCATTTGCAATATCGATACAACTTACCGAAGCTCCAGAATAATTTTGTCTATTTACAACACATATTGGACCGTTGTTGCCAGAATCATCACCAAAGTTCTGCACTTCTGACTGATTGCAGGTGTAATACTCTATTCTTTGGCCAGTCCCAGCCGTGCAAACACCTGAACCGGAACAGGTGGACACACTTGAACTTAAGTCGTGGTTTACTCCACTCTCACTCCACTGAGTATTTCGCCCATTAATTTGTCCAGTCTCTATGGTAATGTTACCTTTATTTCTTTTACCATCACCCGGATCGCCTACTCCAGATTCATCTGGATTGCGAATCACTTCAGCTTGAGTTCCTGGCTTATTAGGATCTTTGTCATCTTTGGCGTTAGTGTACTCTGTTTGTTTAGGAACAGCCTCGGCATTCTCTGGTTTTCTGGCATCACCCCAACCTTGCTCCCACTTCTTGGGATCTGTGCCACAGTCCAATGTCACATTACACATGTTATCAGCCCCTTTTACACTCACACTGTCCCAAAAGATGCCACCAGAAATGATTGCCGAAACTACAAAGCCCAAACAAGCCAGTGTGATTAAAAATTTCTTTTTAAGTTTCATTACACAAAAATACCCCTTACGGGGCAGTTGGGGTGAATTATATAGGACTATACCCAATCCTGTCAATTCTGTTCTGTAATGGGAGACGATATGCCTGCCCTACGTATCGTCCCCCACTGCAAAAAAGAATCTACCGCTTTGAATGTAAAAATTGGCAAAAAGGCCGCTTCTTGGTGTTATTTTTTCATTGACAAGTGGCGTTTTAAAGTGCTATCACAACTAGTAAGTGAATCGGCCCTATCTGTCCGGGCTGACGATCTGTTAAAAGAGCATTGCTACTCGTGGTCCTCAATCCAGCGATGGCGATGCTCTTTTTTTATTTCTCACGCCTAACCCTATTTATCCTTATGCGAGTTAAGCAATGAATTACCACTCCACTGGCAGCCGTACCTTCTATCATGTATAAAGTAGCATCCCCAACTCCCAGGCCAAAACCTGCAATCGCCCCCAACAATCCCGTCGTAAGAATAATAATAATCGGAACCTCATTAAGAAAATCCCTTACCTGTCCAGCCAAGCGCAGCTGTTCTTCTGATTGTTTATGTTTAACAATTTCTCTCATGCTACCTCCCACCACTCATACTAATTAATCCCTGATTCAGTTCAGTCATGCGCAGAAGTTGCGTTTTCATCCAGTCCGATCCGCCTACCAGTCTGGCCTTCCTGGCGGTTGTGCGTCTATCCTGCAGTAATTTGGCAAGAAACTGTTTCATTATTGCTACTCCACGATCCTCGTTTATAGTTATAACACCTCTTGTCAAGTGTTGCAACCCTATAGTTTCAGGTGGCTCAAAAATCGTTATCCTATAACTTGTGTAATAGCTTTGAAATTAACAAATTAGGGATGTTGTGGATAACCTGTTAATGATTTGTAGCACGTAGTTGGTCGCAATGCCGAGTGCTACCCCAGAAGTTTCTTTATGGCCGCAGACACCGATCGGCCCGATTCGGCTGAAGCCACCCGATAACCCAGCTTTTTAGCCTCTTTGATACGCTTATCCAATCCTGCCACCTTACGCACCTCGCCCAATAGTCCCACTTCTCCTACTGCCGCGATATCTGCTGGCAAACTGCGGTTAAGTAAGGAAGAAGCAATGGCTAGGCAAACTGCCAAATCTACTCCCCGGTCAACTAGTTTTATTCCCCCGGTCACATTTACAAATACATCCTCTCCCCCCAAACCTAAGTCCGCCCGGCGCATAAGTACCGCAATCAACATCTGCAGTCGGGCAAAGTCTACCCCGGTAGCGACCCGGCGGGGAATTGCCAATTGACTGGGTGAAGTTAGCGCTTGAATCTCTACCAGCATGGGCCGGGTTCCTTCCAAAATTACCGACACTACACTTCCGGGTACATTTTTTACTCTCTGAGCCAATAGCACCTGGGAAGGATTACCTACTCCGGCCAAGCCGGATTCCACCATTTCAAATACTCCTACCTCATCGGTGGGCCCAAACCGATTCTTTACCGCTCGGATTAACCGCAGGGCAGAACTGCGTTCTCCCTCAAACCACAGTACCGTGTCCACAATATGCATTAGCACTGACGGCCCGGCGATGGTGCCTTCTTTAGTTACATGGCCAATCAAAAATACTGGAATCCCTAAGCGTTTGGCATTTAGCGTTAAGCGTTGTGCACACTCCCGCACCTGCCCCACTGACCCGGCAGTTCCGGTCAAATCGGAGGTAAGCAGTGTTTGAATAGAATCTACAACCACTAGCTTAGGTTTAACTTCTTCTATTTTGGCCACAATTTCATCCGCATCAGTAGACTCGAATAATAATATTGAATCTTGAACCCTGAGTCTTGAACCTTGAAGTCGCTTCACTCGCAGAGCGACTTGAGAAGGTGATTCTTCACCACATATATATAATGTAGAGCCGACCCGCAGGGCCACCTGGGTGAGCAGGGTAGATTTACCAATTCCCGGTTCTCCGGCAACCAGTGCTACCATTCCCGGCACTAACCCCCCGCCCAAAACCCCGTCCAATTCCGCTTCACCAGTTTTAAGTCTGTCTTTCTCGTTTATTTTGATATCTTGAAGTTTGAAAACCTGCCTGCCGGCAGGCAGGTTTGTGACTTTTTGAATTTTTTCGATAGTCTCCACTAATGAATTCCAGCTTTGACAGTTCGGGCACTTCCCCGCCCACTGGCTCTGACTATACCCGCACTGCTGGCACACAAAACTCGATCTCGTCTTCATCATTCCCCATTTATATCACACTTGACAAGTATATATGTCAATATATAATGATATATATGGATTTATTTCTTACTCCTTTCACTCTGGGTCAAAGCACGGTGATTACTATGCCAAAAAGATTAGGAATTAATCCTAAAATGAGAATTAGGGCCAAAAAGTCTGGTCAAAGGGTAGTTTTGGAAATTATTGACCGGCAAACTGAGATCGAAAAAAGTGTGGCACTGGTAAAAAAACTGGCCGGGGGACACAGGG
>Ga0209541_10018345_pt1 | contig 10139 bp, 8 predicted proteins | sample RifCSPlowO2_01_FD_184027 | JGI IMG/M metagenome (GOLD analysis project Ga0209541, IMG submission 184027) | Groundwater microbial communities from Rifle, Colorado - Rifle CSP2_plank lowO2_0.1 (SPAdes) (version 2) | ecosystem: Environmental > Aquatic > Deep subsurface > Groundwater | place: Rifle...
TTTCAATTAACTGATAGTTGGAGATAGTATTAAGTTGGTTATAGACTTAATATAATTCTTAAATTAATCCAGCGCATGCTAGTTATAAGCTGTTAAGAATTCCACCTTGCGAAAATTAACAGGCATAACGCTTATTCTCTTTTCATTGCAGTTGATGCAGGAGAAATAAAGATAATTGTATCTCCTCTTAAAAAGGTTAAGCCAAGGTTTCTCTTTATTTCATTGTTTTGCATCTCCTTTATGTTGTCCAAAACAAGGTTTATATGGATATCAAAAGCCAGTAAAGTTCCAACGAACTGTTTATCGCCTTTTAAGCTAACCAAAACCTCTTTACCTTTTGAATTGTTCAACAAATCCAAGGGACGTTCAATTCCGCTAACCATAAAGATTATTTGAATAATTTATTTTTAAATGTTTTGATGACATTAGAGTATCAATTTGGAAACTTTTAGCTAATAATAACAACTAATTGCTCGTTTTACTCGTAAATCTTTTAATAATTAACAGTTAAGTAGAAAAGAATTTAGTTATCTGTTAAGAGATGAGCAATCGGTTCTGTTATGCTATTAGTGTTAATAACTACTTAAGTTTTTTATCATTAACGTTTTACATCAATATGTGACTATAGAGCATAAATTCTTTATATCAAAGTATAAATTTACCTAACAAACAAAAATAATCAAAAAATAACAAGTAACCGAAGAGTTTTTAAACAAAAATTAGATTGATAACCCATGAAAAAAGGAAGAAAAATATCAGGCGGAAGATATATTAAAAGAAGAAAAAGGAAATTTTATGAAATAGTTGGACAAAAAAGAATAGTAAAACTTGGTGAAATCAAAAGAAAATCAAAAAGAACAAGTGGAGGAAATAAAAAAAATTTTCTATTAACTGGGAAAATTGTGAATGTTTACACAAAAAATAGACCTGGGAAAAAAGAAAAAGTTGAGATAAAAAATGTTCTTGAAACTCCTTCAAATAAATTCTTGGCAAGGCAGAATATAATAACAAAAGGAACAATATTACAAACAGAAATTGGAAAAGTAAAGGTAACAAACCGCCCAAGCCAAGAAGGTATGATTAATGGGGTTTTGATAGAATAGATTAAATTATAAAAAATGTTAAGTTACATAAAAAATCTTTATAATAAAGTAAAAAATAAAAAGTATTCTAACAAAGATAAAGCAGATTATGAAACAAAACAGATTCTCAATGATGCTTTAAAAAATCTGAATGAATTGACTAATGAAGCAGAGGTGTGTTTAAAAAATCTTGAAAATTCCTTAGAAACTCTGTTAATAGTTGAAAAAAAACTAAAATACTTTAATCTCCAAAAACCAGATAATTTTTCTCAAGAAAATAATAAGTGGAATTGACTACGCAAATCTTTTAAATCAATTTTTAATTAACTTTTACCACTTTATAATAATACCCATAACGAAAGATTTATAAAGCCAAAACATTTATAAACCTTACGTTAAACCTTAAAAATTCTTTAATAAAATGACAGGGGTTAAAAAATGTCCAGAGTGTGGAAGCATAAATCTTACTTATGACTCTCATCTAGGGGAAATTATATGCAATGATTGTGGCCTTGTTGTAGAAGAAAAAATGGTAGACACAGGTCAGGATTTACAGGGAAAATTTGATAAAGGTGAGAAAAAAGGCCGTGGTGGAGCACCTATGAGCATGCAGAAGTTTGACAAAGGCTTGACAACAAATGTTGGAGAAATTTCAGATATCTATAAACTAGAACCAAAACAGACAAGAAAGTTTTTAAGACTTAAAAAATGGCAGGAAAGAGTTTCTACAAGTATTGAAAGAAATTTAAGATTAGCTATGGCAGAACTTAGGGTTATTTCTTCATACTTAAACTTGCCTAATGTTGTAAGAGATGAGGCTTCAAGAATCTATAATTATGTTCTTCAGAGAGGTTTGGTTAGAGGCCGTTCAATGGAGTCTGTAATAGCAGCTTGTTTGTATGCTGCATGTCGTTCGTATAATATTCCAAGAACTCTTGATGAGATGGCAACAGCATCAGATGTTGAGAGAAAAGAGATAGGAAGAACATACCGTTTTATAATAAGAAAATTAGGAATTAGAGTAAAACAAAGCTCGCCAAAAGATTATATTTCAAGATTTTCTTCTGTCCTTAAGCTTTCTCCAAAAACACAAAACAATGCTCTGAAAGTGTTAAAACAAGCAGAAGATGTAGAACTTACATCAGGAAGAGGACCTGCTGGAATTGCTGCAGCTGCCTTGTATGTTGCTGCTTTAATAAATGATGAAAAGAAAACTCAAAGAGAGGTCGCTGATATAGCAGGAATAACAGAAGTAACTATTAGAAATCGTTACAAAGAACTTATTGAGAAACTTAAACTTGAAGACAAAATAAAGCAAAAAGAAGCTGAAGCAAAGAAGAAATAATTTTTTTGATGCTTCCATAAAATTTCTTAAGAAAATTACTTTTAATTTATTAGTACAAAAATAATTAATGATATTAATTACTTAGATTATAATTATGTCTATTAACAGAAAAGTAAAGGTTAGCAGTTAAATTATTAATGGAATTAACTTAGTAATTAATAACTAAGTTTTTGTGGTTAGATAAATTCCAGACAATAATATTAAATTCTAATTCCAAAAACTTATTCTTATCTCACTTGTGTCTTTAATTCTTAATTTTTCATCAATTTCCTTTTCCTTTAAAAAATAATCATAAGCAACAAAAAACACCACATAAACAAACAAACCTAAAACCAATAAACTCCACAAAATCCTTTTTTCTAAAAAATCAACAAGAAAAAAGAAATACGCAATTATAGAAAGGGAAATGCCTGCAGGTATAATAATATTCCAGTACGAATTCTCATTCATTTTTATATTTAATAAAAGAACAAGAAATATTTAAGTATATGTGTAATTTTAATTATGTTTATTAGCTCAAACCAATATCTGAATTATTAATAATAAATAATGTTAGTCTATGTTTTAGCTAAAGATTAGCAGTATTTAATAACTGTAATCAAAGCCAATTGGAACTTTTTTTGAATTAATTATACAACTAATATTAAGTAAGATTACTAACTATATTTTAATTAAAACCCAAGATTTGCTTAACATCTAATAAGATAAATATTGAGAATAATCTTTAAGTTAATTACAAGATAATTGCTAATTTATCAAATTCTAAAGGCTTTTAAATATAATTGATATTTTATTTTCATGCGGGGGTGCCAGAGCGGTCAAATGGGTCAGGCTTAGGCGAGGAAGTTTGCGAAAGACAATATGCTTTATCAATAATGCGAACATGCCTCTGAGAAACCTGATGGCTTAGTGCCTACCTAGGTTCAAATCCTAGCTCCCGCATTTTTTTCTTTTAGTAATCAAGAAAGAATTCTCTTTAAATCAAAATTATTAGTTGTCTCTTTTATAGACTTAATAAAAACGTCTTCATATTCTGGAAATATTTCAATAAATCCTGGTTTTAACAATTTTTCATTATATTTCCTCAACAAACCATACTTGCCTTTTTTACCATTAAGCATATAATTAAATCTTATTTTGTCTTTCTTTTTCAGATTTTTTAATGAATAAAATATCTGAATTCTTGGTAAAAAGCCAAATTTTTTAGCAAAATAATCTCGAAAAATTAAGCTTTTTCCAAAATACAAAATATCCTCTTTAGCAAAATTTGATTTATCGAACAATGAATAAAGATCAAAAGATTTGATATGAATTTCTACATCAGTATATCCTTGGATTTGTTTTTTTATTTTTTGAGCTTGCTCCAACTGATCTTTCAAGGGGATTTTATTAAATATAACTGCTATGTCTATATCATTAGGAATTTTCCCTTCTATCACAGAAGAACCAAATTGAACTATATCAAATACATCCTTGCTATAACTTAATTTTAAGTTTTTCAGCCACAGTTTTTGCGTCATTTTTTATTACCTCAGCTAATTCTTTAGTCATAAAATGAACATAACTATCCTGATAAAAAGGGAAATCTTTATCTATTAAATCATAAATTTCCTGAAATTTATTTTGTGTTATTCTAAACCTCTCTATGTGTGAAGAAGGAGTATTTCCTGTTCTCTGTAAAAGATACAAATTTTGCTGTCTTTTCTAATATCTCTTCTTTATCATTACTTTCCTTGTTAATATTTTCTTCAATATATTTCACTTTTTCATTAGTTTTTCTTTCATTCATACCAGATAAGAAATATTTTTAGGTTTATAAATCTTTTCATACTTGGTAAGAAAAACACCAAAAATTTCTCTGAAATTTTTAAGTGCCTATTCTCCGCATTTTTTATTGAAAATTAAGAAGCATAAAATGTATCAACTGTTATAGTTTCACTTTCAAAAATTTCTTTTTGATTAGAATCATATATCTCAAATCTATATTTATTAATATCATAATTCATAAATCCTTTTTTAATTATATTGACTTCATAAGGAAGATAGTAATAATCCCCTTTTTTAGTTAATTTAGTATCTGTTCCATCAATAAATATCATACTTGAAGCTTCTTTATTATCCAATATTTTCGCATAATAACCCCAACATTCTCTTAAAGATTTTATCTCTAATTTTATGTAAACTTTCCCAGGAGAAATATCTTTATCAACATTTATAGCAGTAAAAGATTTATCAACCCAAAAAGCATTAGAAAGACAATTGTTAGATTGCATATTGTTAATCCAAGAAATTGTTACTTTTTTTCCTGAATAATCAACACTAAGAAGTTTTATTGTTATTTTTCCACTTTCTAATGAAATGGACCCTCCTTCGACGATTGAGTAATCTTTTTCTTCTTCACTATCTGATTTAATTTTTATTAAGGCCATCTTATCTCCGAGTAATGGTTTTCTAACACCACTTAATCTTAGAGTATACCTCTCAATTTTCTTTTCTTCACCTAAATTTAAAACAAATTCTTTTGTTCCATCTTCAGCAGTTGTCTGTGTTTTTTCTTGTGTTGTCTGTTCTTCTTTTTTCTCTCCTTCACTTGTTGTAGATGTTTCAGAAACACCCCCTCCTTCTTCAAGTGTCGTCGTAGTTGTCGTTCCTGCTTGCTGTTCAGCTTTCTTCACTTTCTCATATTCTCCTTCAGCCAATTCTCCATAAACAATTCCTCTCAAGAATAATAATGTGGCTTTTTGTAAATTATAAAATGCTTTATCAATAATCGTTTGAGTAATTGCATTAATTTTATCCTGAGAAGTAGTCATCTCATTAATCCTCTTTATTTCATCATTAAATCCTTGGTCTGTAAAATATCCTTCCTGTTCAATCATTTTTTTCAGCGCATCATCAGTGAAATCTTTTAATTCGTCTTTTGTTGCATTGAATTTTATGACTGTGTCAATACTGGTTTTATCAAGCCAGCATTTTGTTTTCTCGTCGCCACAATAACCTACTTCAATCCATCTTGTGTTATCTGTTCCTTTTCCTGGGTTGTCGGTTGCGCAAACTCTTACAATTCCTCTTTTGTAAATCTCTGGGTCAATTGCATCAGCAGCACCTTCCTGAATATTTGGAGTTGCAAACCCGTACAAACTTGGGCTTCCAGATATACACTCTTTTTCTGTCTTAATATCTTTATTTTCTAACTGGTCTTTCATAACTTGGTCTTCGACATAATCAAGTGCAAATGATGATGTGACTCTGTCAAAACCACACTCTTCTTGCCCATTAACATTAATGCACAATTCCTGGTACCCTGCAGTAGCAGTAAAGTCTTTTGTCTCAGATGCATAATCTCCTTTAGCGATATAACCAGAAGCAACACTTACTGTCTGGATATCCTGATAATACGAGCTTCCAGAAGGACTTGTCAAATAAACACTGTAATAAGCCCCAGAATCTTTTCCTGCATAAATATGATAAAACACTTTATACTGTGAGATTGGCGGGACACTTGCACTTGTGAATGGAATCTCGTGGAACCATGCATGATACTGCACAGGAACATCAGGCTCAATTAATGCGTCAAAGAAATCCCCGCTTGCAGGATATCTTGCTGAAACAAAATTTCTGCAAACAGCACTTCCTGCCTGATCTGTAGACCTTACTTTAAATGCTTCAAAAGAATTTGCAGCATAATACTGAGTCATGTAATCTACTGTTTTTCCAGAATTATCCCATGCTTCTTGAACATTCAAATATTCTCCTCCGCCTTTTGCTCCTCCTAAAAAACCTTCAAGTATCTTTGGAACAGCAAATTTTGCAAGAGGAAGTGCCTGTCTCCACATAAATTCGCATAAATAAATGCTGTGGAGCTCATCACAAACCCCAATAGTTTTTCCTGAATCTAAATTTTCCTGCAAACAATCATGATAATTCTGGTATACAGAAAGCAAGCCATCAACTCCTGCCTTTATTCCTGACAGGCAAACAGGAACAACAACTCCTTTCATAGGGTCTGGATTAAAATTAGGAAGGCATAATGCAATACCCCCAATTATTCCTGATTGTATAACATTACTAACAGCATACTGGCCACCAAAGTCACACCTGCTTGAAGGGCACACAACAGGGTCGCAGACATTAAACAAAATCTGGCAGTCTTCTGGAGACATAAAATCTTCGCATTGAGTTCCAGGAAGATTTACTGCTGGGTCTCCGACACTGATAGATTCACTAACCCCATTAATTTTTATTTTGTTATTTCCATATTGGGATGCAGCACTTCTTAAAGCATCTCTGCCCTTAGTTATTAACTTGTCCATCTCAGTTTGGCTAATAGATTGATCAATAGTCCCAGCAGAAGAATCCTCCCTTACTCCTAAACACTTGTCATCTCCTCTGCCCTCTCTGTTAAATTCCTGTCTGCTGTTTTTCATAACATTGCAGATATAGAAATAACTAACTGCTCCTGCTTCAGTATATGCTTTCATTCTTGAGGGGTCTGACCCTTCTGTTGCAGCATACCAACCATTTTTAGTGTCAAATGGAACAATCGCTGGTAATTTTTTATACTCTCCTACATCCCAGAATGTAACCTTAGGATCTTCATATTTATTTTGAAATGATGAAGAATCTATTTTATTAAATTTCAAATCAAGCGGATTTGACGCATCTTGTCCTATTAGAGAATTATCATAATTAACCAGATAAGTGTCTGTAACAACACCATCTGCACTTAAAACAAGTAAATATTTTATACTAGACGTTGAATCTTGAGCAAGTCTAACCAAATCCTCATTTTTGATTCCAGATTCAATTTGATTAACAAATTTAAATCCCGATTCTGAATATCTCTTAAATCTGCTAACTTCTATAATTTTTGTTTTTTCTCCAGTAATAATTGTAATATCTTCAGGATTTTGGTTGTATTCTTTTGCAAGACCTAAATTCTTGCTAATTTTATTATAATCTGAATTAATTTGTGATAATAAAGGATTCATCTTACCTGCAGACATTTCTTTAAGAGCTTCACTCTTAGAATTACTTGCTTTTTGATACAAAATTATATTCTCAATTTCGTCTCTATAAAATAATCCTTGCTTAACTCCATCAGTAGTCAGTGCATTACTCTTAAGATTATCAGCATCAATCTTTTCATTATTATAAGTTATTGTTCCAGTTGGAAATGCTGTTTTTATTTTATTTAATTCTGCCTGAGCATCAAATTCAGTAACATCTCTTCCATTTAACTTGGTTCCTGATGCATATGCATCTAATAAATCAAAATTAATTCCAGTATTGCTTTTTCCCTCTTTTAGTTTTGCCCATTCCTCAACATCACTATTAATATCGTCGTTATATTCAAGCAAACAAGACTCCATAGACATTTTATACGCTTTGCTGTTTGCATCTTTAGTCTCTTTGTTGCATTTATCCCTATATGTTGCAGTAACATCATGCCTTGCACCTGCTTTTCCTTCAAAGCCATCAAAAAGATTCTTAACAGTCAGATAAGTTCCAGTAGTTACACAAGCTGCTTTAAATCCCTTGACAGCTGTTCCAAGATTATTTGAAATTTTTTCCCATTTTTGGATTGTCTCATCTAAAATTTTAATTTTCTCTTGTATTTTTTCAGGACTAAGCTGTATTGCTCTTTTTTCAATCCCAATCTTAAAGCTAAAATTTGCCTCTGTTTTAGCATTATTAATTCTTGGATTAACAATGATTTTTGCCTGTTTTTTAAGCTTAATATTTGTAAGAGTGAAAGTATAACCTCCAAAACTTTCTATAACATTTTTCTTGAGAATTAGTGTTTTAGAATCACTGCTTGATTCTTTATTATATGTTATTTTTATTGTTGCTTTATTTTTTTGGTTGTCAATATTAGTAACATCTATTTTTTCATTACTTGAACCTCCAACAAGAATTAAATCATTAGATTTTCCTACTTCAATTACATAATTATTTTCTTGATTATCTCTTTTAACCTTTATTGTTGGGTTAGTAAAAGGAGAAATTATTCCATTAAAAGTCACAGTATATTTGTCAACAACTACTGATTTATCTTTGCTCAAAATAAGTTCTTTAGTATCTTGTGTGGTTTTAGTAACAACTTTAATTTCTGCACTGTCATCTTTAAGTTCTGTAAGCTGAATTAAGCTATCATCAGAGCCACCAGCCTCTGACAATGATCTTGTCAAAAGTTTTCTTAAAACATAAGGTTCTGGACTGTCGGAAGGTCCTTTAACAGAAACTGTTGCGCTATACTCCTCTTCACTTGGCTCATGAATTCCTTCAAAAGAAATGTCTTTGGTTCTTCCGTTAATAAAAGCACTATGAGTTGAAGTTTCAGAATTTGATAATTTATAATCACTGCCGCAAAATTCTTTAATGCTACTTGTTGATTTAGAAAAATATTCGTCAAATTCTCTGCATAATATGCTTAAGTTTCTTTTTTGCTCTAACCCGCTTGCTAATTTGATTGATTCAAGCAATGCTTTTTCACCAAAAGTTTCTTGAGAATTTTGTTCTTTTTCACTAGGGTAATTGTTTATAATCAATCTATAATCACTCATTGCACTATCATAATATTTTTGAGTATCTTCATCAAGAAGTTTATTTTCTGGTCCTGCATAATCAATTATCTTTAAAGATGCACCAAAGACTTCCACTTCTATACTTGTATCATAAACAAGTTTTTTGGATTTTTTGCCTTCTGCAGTAGATTTTGTAGGATTAATAATCCAAGATAATTTAGAATTTACTGAATTGCCAAATGAATAAATCTCCTCTGTTGTTAATTTTTCTTTTTTGCCATTTGGAATTGCATACAAATGAACAAATAAATCTTCTTTGTTTTCAGAATCTTTATTGCTTCCAATATAACCCAAATAAACTTGTTTGCCATCATTAGAATCATACAGATAATCACCTATTTCATGTGTTTCTTCTCCCGTATCTCCAATTGTTAGTTTAATCTTTGGGCTGATAATCAAAGGAAAAGTCTTTGAGCCTTCATCTTCATCACAGCTAATAGAGAGTGTCTGCAAAAGCCCGTATTTGTCTAATTTTCTAACCCTACATACATCTTCCAAAAATTTGTCTCCTTCTTTAACTTCAGTAATTTCTCCATTTATATTTAGTTTAGCTCTTGTATCTGGAACATCCAAAGAATCTAATCTTAATTGCAAAGCAGCCATGCAGTAAAATCCAGGAAGATAAATATCTTGTGAAGTCTTGCCTTTTGCTAAATTTACTGTTGAAATTTTATTGTTTTCGTCTTTGTAAATAGAAATTATTGCTCCATCTTGATCAATTCTTTCTGCTCTTAAAAATCCTTTTCCTTGCCAGAACCCATATTGTTTGTATTTAGCGTTCCAGTTAGAATTATCCATTTCTGGAAGATAATAAGTTGCTTTTCCAATGCCAAAAGCATTCTCAATGTCGTATTTTATAGTGGCTGTAAGATTTCCCTGAACCCAATCTGGCATTGCTGATTCATCTTCTTGTTTCTTCAAGACTACTACTGTATAACCTATATTTTCTAACACAGGGGAATTCAATAAAGTTTTATAATTTCCTTTAACTGCTGCTCTTGCAGGATGAAAACCAACACCAGAAACTTCTTTAGGATATTTTCCCCTGAAAGATATGCTGTCAATTGCCTCAACTTCAATCAAAGGATTTAATTTTGTTGCAGCTAACTGGCAAAAAACAGGGAC
>Ga0209541_10018346_pt1 | contig 10139 bp, 10 predicted proteins | sample RifCSPlowO2_01_FD_184027 | JGI IMG/M metagenome (GOLD analysis project Ga0209541, IMG submission 184027) | Groundwater microbial communities from Rifle, Colorado - Rifle CSP2_plank lowO2_0.1 (SPAdes) (version 2) | ecosystem: Environmental > Aquatic > Deep subsurface > Groundwater | place...
ATAAATTAATAAAGTAAGTAAATTAAATAAATTATGAAAAAAATATTATTAAGTATGAGTATGATAGCGGTGGTTGCAGTGGTAGCTATCGGTGCAACAGGCGCTTTCTTCTCTGATACAGAAACATCAACTGGAAACACATTTACAGCTGGTGCGATTGATTTGACGATTGATAATCAAAGCTATGTTACGAGTACGACAACAGGACAACTCGTTGCAAGTCCTTCAACCTCATGGCAACTTGCCAATCTCACAAATCAACTGTTTTTCGATTTTGATGATTTGAAACCGGGAGATCGTGGAGAAGACACAATTTCTCTTCATGTCAACAACAACGATGCATACGCATGTATGGATGTGACTTTGACTGGAACTCCTGAAAATCTTCAAACCGAACCAGAGGCTGGTGTGGACAACACATCCGGCCCTAATGAAGGAGAACTTCAAAACGAACTTCACTTTGCATGGTGGGCTGATGATGGAGACAATGTTTACGAGCATGGAGAGACAATCTTCAAGCAAGGAACAGCGGCAGAACTTTTTGCTATAGACAATCAAAAATGGGCTCTTGCTGACTCCCAATTCAATGTCTGGGGTCAACAAACAGCTCCGATTTCCGGTAATGACATCAGATATATTGCTAAGTACTGGTGCTTCGGTGATTTGATACCAGCACCACTTCCGAACGATTCAAATAACGGACCGCTTGTTCGCGGAACAGGATTTTCTTGCAGTGGTGCACAACTTGGAAACGAGACGCAGACAGACGGTATAGCTGTTGATGTTACATTTGAAGCTGTTCAGTCAAGAAACAATGATAGTTTCAGATGTAATGAAGAAGTTTGTATCCCGGTAAACGAGTCTTTGTTTGCTGATGGGTTTGAGTCCGGAAGTTTTAGCGCTTGGACTAGTGCAGACAACGATTGGGATATAACTTCTTCTGGTGAGCATTCCGGTGTCTATGCTTCCGTAACAAATAGTTCGGATAATGATGTATTAAGGAAAGTAGTTTCTACTAGTGGATATAATTCCATCGTACTTAGTTACTGGTACAGGATTACGGAGTCGTTTGGATCTAATGACCATGTCTATGTGGAATGGTACGATGGTTCAACTTGGAATGAAGTTGCTCACTATACCAGTGTTTCAGCGGGTAGCTGGACACAAGAAACCCTCCCTCTACCAGGAGGAGCGGATAATAATCCAAGCTTTGAGATTAGATTCCGATCAGTAAGTCTTGACGGTACAAGTGATGAACTTAAACTTGATGATGTATCTGTAAGTGGAAATACAATCTGTCCCTAATCAGCAATAATAAAGAAAAATCATTATGAAAAAAATATTATTAAGTGTCGCGGGAATCGTAGTAATTGCGGGAGCTGTAACGGGAGCTACAATTGCCTTCTACAATGATACCGAGACATCAACTGGCAACATCTTTGTTGCTGGGTCAATTGATCTTAAAGTAGATCACACAGCTCAGACTTACAATGGTGTTGATTGTAAAACCTGCAGTGTAGTTGTTCAAAGCGACACTACAAACATGGTGATAGAAAAAAGTTCTGGGGCTGGAGATCCTGTACCTCTTCCTCACGCAGCAATACTTGTAACTACTCAACCATCTACTTGGACCGCAGACGATGATCCTGATCTCGTTGGAGCAAGTTGGATTTGGGCGACCAATCCTACTTTAGCCGCGGATAAGGACGGTAATGAGTGGTATAAGTTTGAAAAGAAATTTAATTGGCTCGGACCAATTACTGGTGGCACGATCATATTTAATGTTGGCGCTGATAATAGTTACGAGGTTCGCTTGAATGGTGTCTTGATAGGATCAGATCCCACTGAATTTAACTACACTAACCCAGCTGACCCAATTATTATTCCATTAGTTAATGTTCTCCAAGGTCAAAATACTTTGGAATTCAAAGTTACAAATAAAGCCGGAAGTACCGGTGCTGGTCAAAATCCTGGAGGTCTTATCTACAAACTTACCATCAACGGTAATTGTGGTGCTGCATACTTCCAAAATCACTGTGAACTTTGGCAGTCTCAAGATCTCACAGGACAAGAACAATTCTTTAACTTTGACGACATAAAGCCAGGTGATTATGGAACTAACGTGATCAGTCTTAATGTTTCAAGTAATGACGCCTACGCCTGCTTGTTAACAAGTAATGAGGATGACCAGGATAATACTGTTGTTGAGCCAGAATTAGATCTCGCTGATACTGGTCCAGCAGGAGAACTCTCACAATTCCTCAAAGTATTTGCTTGGAATGATTCCGACAACGATGGTGTGTATGAAGGAGAAACACAATTACTTCCAGTAAATACTCCTTTTGTCGACATCGAGCTTCTTCAACTCTCGCTTACGGGCGGAGGTCCGACAAGTTATGTAGGCCTGGCTTGGTGCGCAGGGACACAATCTCTCTCGGGAAATACGGTTTTGTGCAACGGCTCAACTATGGGCGATATTGCTCAAACTGATTCATTCACCGCATCTCTTACTGCTTACGCGGAACAAGTTAGAAATAACCCTAACTTCAGTTGCGCGGATGTTGAGCTCGGTGATCCGGATTTTGATTAAAGCATTCAATTAAATTTGAAGTCTTTGACCTACTCCGATTTTTTTCGGAGTGGGAACTAAGGCTTTAGGCCTTTTAAGATGAATAGAGCATTTAAAATTCTTTACACAACATTCTATATTGGGATTATCGCAATAATTGTGCTTTTGCTCATCGCCATTTTTCCTATCAAAGGCAACTACCAAATAAAGATAGTGAAGTCAGGTTCTATGGAACCTAGCATTAAAACTGGAAGTATCGTGGTTATAAAACCAAGCAGTAACTATACCGTGGGAGATGTCGTAACTTTTGGCAAAGATACAAAAACAGATATTCCTACCACGCATCGCATCGTTTCTAGTCGGGCGCAGGATGGCGTGATTATGTTTACCACAAAAGGGGATGCCAACGAGGATAAAGATGCAAACGAGATACGGCAGAGTGAAGTATCTGGCAAAGTTTTGTTTGATGTTCCGTATTTCGGTTACATAATTGATTTGGCTAGGAAGCCGTTGGGCTTCGCTGTTTTGATCATAATTCCAGCTATAATAGTGGTCTATGATGAAGGAGCGAAGATAGTAAAGGAGATAAGGAAGATGAGGAAGAAAAAAGAAGAAGTGGAGGATGGTGCTTCTTAATAACAAATATGGCTAAGGTTAAAATCATAAAAACTAAAAGAAGAGCCAAAGCGACCAAAGTCGTTAAGAAAAAAGTCGTACGAAAAAAGTTGGTTACCAAAAAAGTTTCCACTACCTTAAAAAGAAAAATACGAGTGAGAGTTGTTGAAAAAAGAATTTCAAATTTTCCTTTTTTTCACAGAGCAATGCGAGGTGTGGCTCTTCTTCTCCTCATAGCGCTCAACTCTGTAGGTTTGAATTCAATAGGTTCAACAGTTGCTTATTACAACGACATTGAAACTTCAACTGACAACACTTTGATTGCGGGAGCACTGGATTTTGTTTTGACAAATGGTGGCTTTTCTCCAATAGAAGGGTCTTTGAATTTACAACCAGGAACGACAACAAGTAAGACTATCGGGATGGCACTTGAGCCGTTAAGCAACCCGATAAAGTACATCGCAAGCACTACAAACGTGACGGGTGATTTACCTTTCTGTCAGGCGATTGATTTGTCGGCACAACTGGCAAGCATTAGTCAGTATTCTGGGAAACTGGTGGATTTTGTTTCGGGAGCTACAACCACTGTCACAAACTGGCAGTATGATTTTGGAATGCCAGCCAGCCCCGGTTTTTATAACAGTATTTGCACGTTTGATTTTGAATACAACGGACGACAAACAGCGCCTCACAACGAATATAATCCTGGGGGATATGACGATACTGAAATAGCTTCAAGCACTTTGTATTCTTGGGGTTTTAGAATTAACAAAGTTTATTATGATGTGGATTCAGCGCATGGAATAGAAGGAGACAACGAGTGGGTGGAGATTTATAACCAGACTGATGTTGCACTGGACATAAATGGTTGGCAGGTTTGTGACAATGGTTCGTGTGATATTCTCGCCAGTAGTAGTCCTATCATGATTTCAGCACAAGGTTTTGCTGTTATCACCGCTTCTTCCACGACTTGGAAGTATTGGGATATACCAAGTACTGTGGTCAAAATTGAGTTAGGAGAAGATATCGGCAATGGTCTTGCAAACGGTGGAGACAGACTTATTTTAAAACGACCAGACGGGACTGTAATGGACGAGATGAATTGGCAGACGGATACTGGAGTTTGGAATCCGGGTTCAACTGACGTGGATGAAGGTCATATGCTTGGTAGACTTCCAAACGGTTATGACACAAACCAGCCAAGCGATTTTCAAGATATGGCTGTGCCTGTGGTGCTTCTAATAAATCCTAATCAAAGTGGAAATCAAGTATGGTATTGGACTTATTTTTATAATATTCTTTGGAACGCGACAAATCCAAACGGACCTGACAGCGATATCAGTATCAACCTCTATTGGATAAAAGATATTGATGGGTCACAAACTATTACGGAGGCAGACGAAACTTTGCCTATAGCTACTGGTCTGTCTAACTCTGGAGTTTACCAGTGGCAGTTGCCTTCTGGATTCCTCGGTTATATTTGGGTTAAGATAGTTGCTGTTGGTCCAGAGAATCCAATGCTTAACGCAAGAATGATAAGTGGAAAGGTTTATGACCCATTCCCACTTGAGTTGTGGCTTTCTGACCCTGAAGGAGTGATGGAGAGTTTGATAGAGATGGCTGCCCCTGAAATCACTGTTAGTTTGGAAGAAGAGGTAGTGGAGGAAGATGCGATAGAAGCAGAAGTGGTGGAAGTTTCCGAAGAGGTTGTTACAACAGAGGAGGTTATAACCGAGGAAGTTGTGGGAGAGATTGCGGGAGAAATTATTGAAGAAGAAACAACTGGAGAGGAGGCTGTTACGGAGGAAGTTCCTACAGAAGTTCCGGCAGAAATGACAGAGACTGAAGGAGTGGTAGAGGAAATAGTAGAAACTCCGGCGGAAGTTCCGGCAGAAGTGGTGGAGACTGAAGTTGCTGAAAATGAAACCATTTCTGAACCAGTAGAAGCTCCAATATCAGAGGCAATAATAGAGACAGTCGCTCCAGAGGCACCTGTTTCCGAACCAATCATAGTTCCAGAACCTGTAGTGGAGTCACAACCCATTCCAACTCCCGAGCCAGCTCCAGAACCAGCACCTGCACCAGTAGAATCAGCACCGGCACCGGCGGAATAAAAATAATACTATGAAAAATTTTCTTAAAAAATTGATATTGCCGATAGCCATAATAACAATAATGGGTGGTTTTGTCGGTACCGCTTTTGCCCAAACTCCTTTGGATGTAGTTTTTAACCCTAATCCACTTTTTGAGAAACCCAACTTCTTGCCTGGTGATGAGACAAGCGGGGAAGTTACTGTGACCAATAATTCTGGCGCCAACCAGACTATACTGACCGAAGCCATCAATATTTTTGATGATGATAATTTCGGCAGTCTGCTTTATTTGGAAATATCCGGCGTCAGCGGAATTATTTATAACGACTCTCTGGAAGATTTCTTTGCCAACGCCGGCGAAGTTTCTCTCGGTCTAATTTCTGATGGAGAAACTAAAACTTTCACCTATACAGTTTCATTTATAGATTCAGACGATAATTCTTATCAAGGCAAAACTGTCGGTTTTGATATCTGTGTCGGATTTCAAGGCGGGACGATAAATTGCGGCGACACTGTTGTTGGTGGAGAGGAAGATACCGGTGGCGGGACGGGCGGTGACCCGGATGGAGGGGTTATTCCAGGCGGAGGCAGTGGTGGGGGCGGTGGAGGCGGGGGTAATGGACCGATAGCTCCGACAGCACTTATCATATTTAACGAGCAGGCACTTACAAGTGTAGATGAGTCTGGTACAGTTACAATAACTTGGGATACAAATCTTCTAGCAACAAGTCAGGTAGTTTACGGTTTGGCGCCGGGTCCATACACGCTTGATTTAAATGTACCTAACTTCGGCTATCCATTTGGCACGACAGAAGATCCAACTAAAGTTATAAATCACTCAATGCTTTTGACAGGACTCATCCCAGGACAAACTTATCTTTATCGTGTGGTTTCTAGAGCGTCGCCACCAACAGTAAGCGCTGAACATCAGTTTACAGTACCGCTTTTAGCTCAAGGTAATACAGGAACAGTTTTAGGTGTTTCTACAGGTAATAGTGGTGGCAATAATGGTAGCGGGTCAGTATTGGGCAGTTCATCAAACGGAGATTCTCCAAGCGGATTGGGAGAAACTTCAACTGCGGAGGATAGTTCAGGTTTAGATGAAAATTTAGCTTTGGCAGTAGTCAGTGGTTTTGGTGATTATTTTTCTCTTTGCAATTTAATAGCGCTTATTATTATAGTTATTATTTACTCAATTTGGAGATTGTGGTTAAGAGGTAAATACGAAAAAGAAGGTTTTTCAGAGGATCAAATAAAAAATAGATTTTTTGTATTTTTCAGTATTGCTCTGGCTTTAATTTTGATAATAGCTATTATTTTCGGTCAGCACTGTCCGCTACCTTTGATTGTGGTTTTAGTTGTCATATCCATCCTCGTATACATCTATAGAAAGTTAGTTTTGAAAAAATAGCACATAGATTTGCTGATTTCTCTTTTTTGTGATTTAATATAATCATGCTTAAATGGCTGAAAAAAGTTTTTATTCCGCACAAGCATAATGACTACAAACCGCACTTATTTAGAAAGGCTGGAGCAATCTTACTTTTTTCTCTAATCGTATTTTTGTTTGTTGCTACAATATCCGGCCCAATAGTTTTAAATCGTTTTGATTTGACCGCCCTTGTCCTACCAAAAGTTCTTGTGGATTATGCTAATGAAAATCGCGACATTGAAAATTTCAAGCATCTAGCCATCAGTCCCGTGCTTGAAAAGGCCGCCCAACTCAAAGCCAACGATATGGCGGAGAAAGGCTATTTTGCCCACAACAGTCCGGAAGGCAAAAACCCCTGGTATTTTTTTAGCCAAGCGGGCTACAGTTTTGCTTATGCCGGAGAAAATTTAGCCGTAAATTTTACAGATTCCGTTGATGTCAGCCTGGCTTGGATGGCTTCTCCGGGCCACCGAGCTAACATTATGAATGGCAATTTTAGCGAAATCGGTATCGCTACGGCCGAGGGGATGTACCAAGGCAGACCGACAGTTTTTGTCGTCCAACTTTTTGGCAGGCCGGTGGCAAAACAAGGAACTCCCAAAACAGTTACACCGGCGCCTAAACCAACCACTTCAACTGGCTTAACTCAAACCCCATCTCAAACTGTTTTGGCTGAAAGCGTGGCTTCTGAAATTACTGACCAGAATGGCAACAGCGAACTTTATGTTTCGGTTGAAAACATTACGGCAGAGAATGTTGCTACCACACCCGATACAACCTACTCTTCTTTCATAGAAAGAATAATCGTCTCTCCAAACAAAATTTTAAGTAGTGCTTATTTTATTCTGGCTCTAATCATTGTTATCGGATTGATTCTTCTGGTTTTTATTGAGATAAAACAACAGCATCCGCGGCTCATACTTATTGGTCTTGGATTACTTATTATAGTCATTGGACTTTGGTATATATACGAATTTGTGCTGGTTTCTCCAGTTCTGATTGTCTGATATAATGGTTGCCTATGAATGGGGAAATTGCGGTTTTTGGCGGAGGATGCTTTTGGTGTACCGAAGCCATTTTCAAAATGCTTAAGGGAATAAAAGATATAAGGCAGGGTTATGCTGGCGGGAATCCGTCAGCTGACGGAAAAAACCCTACATATAACACTGTTTGCACCGGAAAAACCGGTCACGCCGAAGTTATAAGAATAGAATTTGACCCGAAAATAATAAGTTTCCGAGAGCTTTTGTCGGTTTTTTTCAGTTCCCACGATCCGACTAGTCTAAATAGGCAGGGTCCGGATGTTGGCACGGAGTATCGGTCCATAATCCTTTTTACAAACGACAGTCAGAAAAAAGAATCGGAAAAATACATAAAAGAACTGAATCAGTCAAGTTTGAAAGGCCAAAGGATCGTAACCGAAATCAAACCATTGGAAGAATTTTATGAGGCGGAAAGTTATCACCAAGATTTTTACAATAAAAATAGGGAGGCAATGTATTGCCAACTTATCATAAATCCCAAACTAGAAAAAGCTCAAAAAGAATTTGCTGATTTATTAAAAAAATATGGATGAAGAAAAAATAAAGAAAAAATTAACACCAGAGGAATATGCCGTTTTAAGGCAAAAAGGCACAGAGGTGCCTTTTTCAGGTAAGCTTTTGCATGACAACAGGGATGGAGTGTATACTTGCAAAGTCTGCGGGCAAAGACTTTTCAGCTCTGACGCTAAATTTGACTCTGGCACGGGCTGGCCTTCATTTGACGAGGCTATACCGGGAAGTGTAAAGGAGTCTGTGGATGAGTCAAGTGGTATACACAGAATAGAAATAAGTTGCGCTGTGTGCGGGTCTCACTTGGGACATGTTTTTTCGGATGGTCCGACTAAAACGGGGAAGAGATATTGTCTCAACTCTATCTGCCTAGACTTGGAGGAAAACAAATAAAATAACCTCATTTGCGGTGTTTGTGCATAAGTTTCAGTTCATTCTGTTTAGACCTGATATAATTAGGGCAGTAGTTTACAACTTAATAATCTTTACATGAGAACACCGCAATTTTTACAGTCAATGTACCAGTTCGTTTTTACTGACAAAAAAATGTCTTGGTTATGGCTTATTGTTCGTGTCTATGTCGGTTGGCAGTGGCTTTTGGCCGGTTATGAGAAAATAATAAATCCGGCCTGGGTTGGAGATTCAACTGGGGCGGCAATAATCGGTTTTATTAAAGGAGCTCTAACAAAAACCGGTGGACTTCATCCCGATGTTTCACTTTGGTATGCCGGATTTCTTAAAGGCGCAGTGTTGCCGTATGCAACCACTTGGTCATATGCAATTACATATGGTGAATTGCTTGTTGGTCTCGGTCTCGTTGTCGGATTATTTACATCACTTGCCGCTTTTTTCGGCTTGTCTATGAATTTAAATTTTCTTTTTGCCGGTACAGTCAGCACAAATCCGCAACTTCTAGTCTTGGCTCTGTTTGTCATGCTGGCTCACAAAATTGCTGGCTTCATAGGTCTTGATTATTATCGGTTACGAAAAAACCGGTAATCCGATCTTCAAGTGCTACTCAGAGAACGGAGAACAGCAACATGTACAGAAAGAGCAACGCAACAAGGAGAGTTGCATAACCAAGGAAATGTAGAAGATAAGTCCATAGACCAACTAGGATTTCCTTGGTTAAGACCAAGTAATTCCAGGCGACTCTTTTGATCTGAAACCTAACTTGTATATCGATCAGAGCTATGGCAATGAATGCCACCAATACAAAAGTACTAAACCAGCGTACCGCTTTCAGCATGGAAACCTCCATGCCGGATAATAGCACAATTTTTAAACAAAATCACCCTAGCTATTTAGTTTAATTATTACATACTCTTATAACTCCAGTTTGCAAGTATGTAGTGAGTATGTTGTGGTAGATGTTGTGATAAAAGATTTATAGCATTAGTATCCGACCGCGTACTAATGCTAATAACTAAATGAGAAACAATATTGTTAATAAGAATTATTTTTACTAAATTTTAGTACGAAAAAGCCGGTAGTCCTATTGAAATTGACCCTCTTGTGTTCTAGTTGACGTTGGAGACGAAACGCTTAGACGTCGGTTCCCGTGCGGGGTGCAGTGGCCGGTCTGGCCGAGCGCACTCGCTTGGGCTTGACCGACATCTCGAACGTGGCGCCGGTCATCTTGATCTCGGCGGTCGCCTCATCCACCTCAATGAGGCAGAACAATACACCACAATTCCAGGGAAGTATAGCATAGTATAAATAAAAATGTCAAATAGGTGATTTGACAAAAGAAAATGGATAGTATACAATAAGTCTATTGAGTCTTCTCACTACTTTAGTATAACTTTGAGATGAGGGGTCATAGAAATCCCGCACTCAATTCAACTTATGGATAGAAATACAAATCGAAGTTCACA
>Ga0209541_10018348_pt1 | contig 10138 bp, 10 predicted proteins | sample RifCSPlowO2_01_FD_184027 | JGI IMG/M metagenome (GOLD analysis project Ga0209541, IMG submission 184027) | Groundwater microbial communities from Rifle, Colorado - Rifle CSP2_plank lowO2_0.1 (SPAdes) (version 2) | ecosystem: Environmental > Aquatic > Deep subsurface > Groundwater | place...
TAGACGGCCTGCTTCAAAAGTTCCTTGAAATTCAAACGGCCCCCGAAAAGCGAGCGTGCCGAGTGGTACATGTTCTGCGCGTCTATGAAAACCGCGACGCGCTGGTTTTTGTGTTTGATTAAGTTAGGCATGAAAATTTATTTAGCCCTTAAGCCGAGTTTTTTGGAAAGCGTTTCGTAGCGCGAGAGGTCCTCCCGCTTCAGATAATCCAAAACAATTTTTCGTTTTGAGACCATTTGCAAAAGCCCACGGCGCGAGTGGTTGTCCTTGCGGTGCTCTTTCAAGTGCTCGGTCAGGCGTTTAATCTGGTCGGTCAAAAGCGCGGCTTGAACCTCGGGCGACCCGGTATCAGATTCCTTAAGGCGAACTTTCTCTATGATTTTGCTTTTCTCTTTGGTTGAAAGCATGTTGTAAGTCCAAGTATATACTACTTGACTTTTTATGTCAAATCAGCTATAATTAGCGCTGAAAAACCTTGACAATTTAAGGCTAAAAAACAAAGGCAAAAACAAACCAAATAGAAAGGAAGGTGAGTTATGGAAAGGAAAGGATTGTTCGCAACAGTTGAAGGGTTGGCTGATGCGGTGCAGAGGAAATTTGGGTGTCAAAATTGGTCTTGGGGGGTTCGGCTCGCGATTGTCCTTTTCTGGGACTTCGGAGTTGATATTCCCTTGCGGATCATTTTTTGGCCGTTTTTCTTCTTGGTTCCCGGGATAAGCCACATTGTGAGGGGTTTTCTGGATTTGCTCCTGACCTTCATTAATGTTGCTCTCTTCGGGTCAATGGGCTTTTTCTATGCCGTGGAAATCATCATGCCGGATGGATTTGTGTGGGATTTAATTCCTATGTCAACCATCACTTGGTGTGTGGCTTTCTGGCGAGAAAAAAGAGGAACAGTGGCGGCTGTGAGGCGTGAGGAGTATGTGTTCGATGAGGGCGAGGAAGAAGCCCAAGAATTCGGACCGCGGTATGGCATAGCAGATTTTTCAGGAGGAGGATTTATGGCGAGATTCTTGTTGGGCGGAGCCGGCGGGCTTTTGGTCGGGCTTCTCTACTTGTGGCTGGAAATAGCTTCGGGTGGGGGAGTTGTAGGTCTCACGCTTGTCGGTGGAGTTCTTGGGTTAGCCGCTTTTGGCCTTCGTAATGTGGCGAGGCTGCAAGTTGCTGTCGGTTTGGCAGGAATTGCGGCGGCCTTGCTTGCCTTGGTTCTGGGCCGTATTTACTACTTGGACTCCACCAAGCCCGAGAATTACAGGCAGGCGGCTTGGCGTGAGCTCAAGGTGTCCGAAGACGCCTGGGTTCTCGGCGCCGAGAAGCTGGATAACTTCGGCAAGTCCGAAGGAGTTCGGGCCGCAAAAGAAATGGTTTCGAGCCTTTTAGAAAAAGGCAAGGAAGCTCTTCGGGAAAAGCTTGAAGAAACCGAGGAAACCGGAATCGGCATTGTGGACGGTCTTGTTTCCTCTCTCAAAGACATGCCAGAAAAGAGGGAGGAAAAAAAGAAGGAGGCCTCAAAACCGAGTCCGGAGACAGTTCAGCTCAAAAAGGAAACCGAGGCTTTGGAGCTCGGTCCGGCGCAAGCCAAGCTTTACAGTTCCAGCTATGTGTTGGAACAGGCAAAGAAGACCAGAAAGGATTTAATCTCTTTCTGGTCCTGGTTATCGCTGGTGCCGAGTATGCTTCTTCTGTTCGCGGGATTGCTTTTCCTGCAGGCGGGAGACAGCAGCGACAATGTCACGCCGCAGACGCGGCGCAACTTCAGTGCCGATCCAAATCTGGATTGGACATGAAAGGACGGTGGTGAAAATGGCAAGACCAATGAGAGGAAGAAGTGGGCGGTCAGGGCCGTTCTCCTGCATGTTTTGTTCCCGTGATGTCCCTGGCGGTTCAGATTACTGCCCGCACTGCGCTAAGAGAGTGGTTATCCACTGCTCCGGGTGCGGGCGAGTTCGCCGGCTTGATTATGCCGCGTGTCCGTCATGCGGCATGACCAAAGACCCAACTGCGCCGCCGATGCCGAAGAAAAGGTGCCGGAGGTGCGGTACCGAAGTGGAATGGGATGCCGCGAAATGCGAGGGCTGCGGAGCCCTCCAGCGCGACTTCAAGCGTCTTTGCCCTTCCTGCAAACAGGAGGTGGAGAAAAAGGCGGACGAATGCGTGCACTGCCAGGTTAAGTTTGGTGTCGGAATAGCCGACTATCGCGGCAAAATCTTCACGTACGTTATTTGCGAAAAGAGGTACGGAGGATGCGGCCGTGGGCATCAGATTGATAATCTGATGGTTGAAATCGGCTACCCGCTTCTGTTCCAAACGGAGCGGGGCGCCAAACTTCGGTGTTTCCAAGATGCGGCCAAAGCCGTCTGGACGTATAAAAACTATTTCGAGCGGGCGCCGAAAGACGACCCGGTTGATGTAGTTGAGAGACAGCTTTTGGCAAGCGACGAGGCGCCTTGGCGCTTTGAGACCCCGGAAAAAGCGTTGGAGTTCCTGCACGGGTTTCCGTGCACCTGTGGAGCTCATGCCTGGGAGATAGACAAAGCGCGCGGCATCATTCAATACGCCAAGCCGCGCGCGGAGAAAGCCGCAAAGGGTCTTGGCGTGGCAGGCCAATGGTTCTGGGGGGTTCTGAAAGGGGCCGCCCAAGAGCTTGAGGAGATAATGGCAAAGAAAAAAGGAGGAAGAAAATGAATCTCTGGATGTTAGGTCTGGTTCTGTTCGTCCTCTACGCAATCCCCGGCTCCGGCTGGATATTGCCGTGGAAGCAGGAATTGGGCGATCTGATAAAGACACTCGTTCCTTACGCGCCCATACTGGTTGGACTTTTGATCCTGCGTCCGGTTTTGGCTGGTGCCACTGCTGGCGTGGGAGGAGTTTTCGGAACGGTCAGCGCAACCGTAAGGCGGTTTCTCTGGGTTATCTTGGGGCTTCCGCTGGTCGTCCTGATTATGCTTGCCGATACCGCTTTATTGGGGCCGTTGGCCGAGTGGATGTGGAAATACCAGTTCGCGTTGCTCCTGCTCATCTTGCTTTCGGCGCTCGGAATCGGGCTTGCCGGCGGCACCATGGGGCGGGAAGTTATGATTCGCTACTTCTCCGGGGCGATTATAGCGGCGATCTTGGCCATCGGCTGGAGTTTCTGGGGCGGAGGACTTACGAACACCGAAATCCTGTCTTTTACCATAAAGCAGGGCATGGTGTTTGTGGATCCGGTTCGGAGCATTACGGTCAAGGCCGGGGACGAGCTTGTGCTCTCTGTTTCTGGTCAGAGCTGTACCGTGCCTGTGGCCGCTGTTGCTGGGGGCAAGAAAGCGCGAAAGTGTTTTCCTCCCTTCGGTAAGTTTGAGGAAGTGGTGCCGTATGGTCGGGACGAGCGAGCTCGCGGCGAGCTCCTGCTTTCGATTACTGACCGCAGTGGTCGGGTGACTCGCATTCCAGTTGAGATCACCAAGAGCGGAACAACGACCGTAGGCCTCATTGATGTATCTTCTTTCACCGGAGGTTACTGGATGAAGGCCAAGTCCGTGATTCCCGCCAAGGTTCAAGGCCAGCTTGGTATCGCCTTTGTCGGGTTAACTCCCGACTGGGGCAAGTTCCGGGTTCAGATTCAGGTGAATCCTGGGACAAGCATGCTCGGGAAGCTGGCGGCTTACAAGCCGTATCTAGTGCTTCTCGGAGGGTTGGCTTTCGCCGTAGCGCTCTTCGGAGCGGTCGGAGCTATCAACCATTTTGTGCTTGGCGGTATGCCATGGGCGCAGAAAGGGTTGAATTGGGTGGCGGTTATGTTCTTTCTGGCATCAATCTTCGCCGCTTTTCAAAGCGGAGTTGTTGATACCAAGGATTTGCCGGGACTGCCGTGGTGGGGCGGAGCAGTTGCGGCGCCGGTGGCTTACACGAGGGGAGCCAGGTTTGATCTCCCCGAGCTTTGCCCGGATTCAAATTTTTACCGGCGCCTGGAGCAAGGCGAGAAGGTTGATTGGGAGCTGGGCGACAGGCCGGGATGCAACGCCGAGCACTTCAAAGTGGAAAGCGGAGAGGCGGAGGTGGCTCTGGTTTATGGCTCGGGGGGAACAGTTGGGCCGTTGGTATGGAGTCCGACTACCCCGAACTTTACGTTCAAGGAAAGAAAGGTGGCAATTTCGCTAAAGGCCGTGACACCCGTTGTCACTTATAGAGCTTTTCAGTAGACTTGCCCCCGAGACTTTTCCTTCGTTCTTAGTTCTTTGTTTCAAAGTGCACCTTGGTTAAATCATCGGGGGCGAGCATTCCAGCTTCGCCCCTTTTTGTTTTTCTGGTATTATAAAAATATGAAATTTCATTTTGCCATACTCTTGCTTTTCTTTTTTGTATTAATTTTCCCGGTAAGCGCCCAGGAATTCTGCGTGCCGGACGGCATATGTGACAGCTTTTGTAGTTCTAGTTTTCCAGACCCTGACTGTCCAGGCGGCGGAACCGGGACAAAGCCCCCCGGAGGCGGAGGAACCGGCACTAAGCCACCTGAAGGCCAGGGTTTTACTCTCCAAAATCCCATTCAGGCCGAGAATTTCACGGAGGTCATGAGGCGCGTGGCCAACATCGCGGCTTTGGTTGGGCTCCCCATCGTGGTAATTATGATAATCTGGACCGGCGCCCAGTTCGTTTTCGCGGGGGGCGATGAAAAAAAACTCACCGCGGCCAAGCAGAGCTTTTCCTGGACCATCATCGGGGCGCTTTTGGTGCTCGGAGCTTTCGTCATCGCCGCGGCCATTGAAAACTTCGCCCGGCAATTATAAAATTTACGCGTTGTCCCCGTGGTGAAATGGATATCACGCCAGTCTTCGGAACTGGCATTAGAGGTTCAAATCCTCTCGGGGACACCAGTAAGGAAATTGCAAGTTTGAATGGTTCGCCTCGCTTCGCTCGGCGACTAATTTGTATTGGATTTTCGGGGTAAAAACGAATTGGCGATTTTGAAAGAAGAAAAGAAAAATTTTTAATCCTAGAATTCATAAGAGTTAAGCCACAAAACAGCAGAGATGCTGATTTTTTGTTTGAACTTGACACGGGAGCCATAGTATGCTATTCTTAACGGCATCGGAATCATAGTAGAGACCCTGCAAATCCGGTAACCCCGCCACGAGGGAATCGTGGTAATCCAGTACCTTGAAGGAGGAAAAACGATGATCGTGAACACCACTCGCGGTGACGTATTCCAGGCACCGAACAAGCACATAGCCTTCGCGGTGAACACCGAGGGCTACAACGACGCCGGATTCGCGGGAGCCGTTTCGTCCCGCTACTGGCCCGAACTGGCCAACACCGGCACGAAGAAGCTCGGCGACGTGATCAGTAAGAACGGCAAGGGCAAGACCTTCCACGCCATCGTCTGTCATTCGCTCGGCGGCGATGGTTGGAAGAAGACGGCCGAGACCGTCACGAAGTGCCTCGACTCGCTCGATGTTCCCGATGACGAGACCATCGCCATCGTCCTCATGGGCGCGGGCATGGTCGGTCAGATGGGTGGCGCTGACACCTTCTCGATTCTCGGTGGGATGGCCCGCTCGAAGAAGAAGGTTGCGGTCTACACTCTGTAGCCCGTTTCGATCATCGCCACCTCGCAGTATCAGAGGACCCTCGCGGAAGTTTCGCTTGGGTCCTTTCTTTTTTATTATTTTTGAAATCATTGTTATCATTTTGAAAATTTGTTATTCTTTAGGTATTCACCTTGCGAATTCTTAATTGAATGCCGCCAAAGAAAAATTAGAAATTGTTATCGATGCGGCTCCGCCGCAAATTCTGAATTTTTTCGCGGGGGGACTTCCTCGCCGCCTGCGGCGGCGAAATGCATTCGGACTAATTCAAGAATACTGCGCTACTTTTTCAATGCCCTGCGTCTACATTCTCCAGAGCTTAAAAGACAACCGTACCTATGTTGGCTACGCTATAGATGTTTGGGCTAGGCTTTTGGAGCATAATTCTGGCAAAGTGCGAGCCACCAAACATAGAAGGCCATTAGAAGTTCTATATACTGAATTATGTAAAACTCTAAAAGATGCCAAACGACGCGAGAAATATTGGAAAAGTGGCGGCGGTCGAAGAAAGCTTAAACTATACTTTAAAGAGGGGTTCCCGCCCAGCTTTGCTGGGCGAGGCTCGCCCAAGCTTTAGCTTGGGCGGCGAATCGGGGCGAGGGCGCAATCTAAAAGCCGCTCCTGAAATTATTTCCGGAAAGCGGCTCCTAGTTTTCGTTGGCGAAACGACAGGTGAACCCTCAAGTCGCTATGAAAGGACCAAGCGCAAATTTTTGCCAAACGCCATTCCAGCTCTTCTGCGATTTCATCAAGCAAGACTGCCTCTTTTAAATTCAAGCGCCTCAAATAATTTTCCAGCTGGTTCAAAAGCGGCTTGACGTCCTCCTGCTCGGCGGAATCAAAATTTCTGAAACCGGCCATGGCTTTCTGGCATCTCCTGGGAAATTTCTTTGATGTTCGCACTTTCAGAAAATGGTCAATCAAAATAGGAACCTGGATGACTATAATAAGACCCCAAAGCGCCTGGCCGCGCCATAAAAGCCAGAAGCCGGCCAGACAGCAGACTGCTTGAAAGAATCGCGAAAGAATCAGGTACTTCGTGAAAAATGCGATAAAATAAAATCTTGAGATGAGTGTACTCGCTCTGACTTCAAGCGGTGATGGTTTATCGTCCATAATTTCACCTCCTTCCGTTCGTTGATTTTTTAAAAAACTTTTCTGTGGGATTATACGCTGATTTACTAACCTATTTTACCAAAAATTGTTGAGATTTACCTAGTCATACGGGTAGTCATTCGCCCTACCTCGGAATGACTACCCTCCATCTTTGAAACTACCCATCATTCCTAGCTCCTTTGGGGGTACCCTCGCAAAATCCCAAGTCCGACTTCACTCCGCTACGCCCCCATTCCACGCTTGTGCTGTTTCCCACAATATCCGCCTCCGGCGGATTGGCTCGCCGCCCTGCTGGTCGGCTCGCAAGACGCGCCTCAATTCCTCCCCTCAAACTATGCTAACTTTAGTATGTAGAACCAAAGTTAGCAAGTGCATATACTAAAGTTATCAATTATGAAAAAAGATGTCTTGATTAAATTCGGTAAAAAAGTCCGTGAAGAGAGGAATAGATTAAATTTATCTCAAGAAGAATTAGCCTCGCGAGCAGGTGTTCATCGTACTTATGTTGGAATGATTGAACGAGCTGAAAAGAATATAACCCTAGAAAATATTCAAAAAATTGCCGGTGCTCTACATATTAAGTTGTCTGATATTTTTCGGGATATATAAACACTATGAATATCAATCAAATACTATTAAGAATAAAGAATGAATTTGATACTGCTATAACCACAGCCCAGTTTAATGGAAATACTTATGCTAATGGTAATAAAGCAAAAGAAGCATTAATTAGATCACAGAGAATAATTAACTACATTCACGAATTTATCAAAGAAGAATTTAAGAGATGTGGGGTTCCTCCACAAATGATCCATCCGCCTCTTGGCAGTTCAAATCCGGAAATAAAAATTAAGGGGTTTCTTAAATCAAAAAATCAAGATGTTTCGATAATACCAGATACAAGTATTATTCCACTAACAAAAATAGGGTCTCCGGAGGTGGAAAAGGTACTAAGCGTAAATATTCGTAGCCAATTAAGTAGTTTAGGGAAAAACATAGATACTCTATATGAGAGAACTTTTGCCGAAGCACTTAACTTGCATTTAAGTTACCCAAAACAGTGCCTTGGGGAGGTGTATTTAATACCAACCCATGAATACGATGATAGAGCAATGCTAACAAACAGGGTTGTTTTTAGATCCGTTTCAAAAATAGAGGATTACATAAGAATGTTTCAGGCTATAAACGGTAGGCGTGCTTCGGATAGAGACGAATATAAATATGAAAGAGTCTGCCTTTTAATTGCCGATTTTCGTCAGCAAAGTCCCAAGTTATATAGTTCAATAGAGGAACTTAAAAATGACAACTTAGTGCCAGTAGGCACCACTGTCAACTTAGATAATCTAACCATCAATAACTTCGCAGAGGATTTACTCGCTATTTATACAGATAGATTTGGTAGTAGCTTATCTGTTTAGATTTATATAGCAACGCCATACTTCGCTATTAAGAAATTATCAACTTTCTCTTTATCATCTTCCTTTTTTAGATACTCCAATTCTGATAAATCGAAAAGTGGCACTCCTAGTAATTCAATAAAATTCTTTTGGTAACAAGGATAACCTCCCTCAATAGAAACGCTGGTGCGTTTTATGTAGTAATCCATCACTCGTGAATTCAATATTTTACTAAGTGTATCTAAGTCTAATCGTTGCTCAATATTTACAAAAAGATCTGGTTTATCAATTAGATAAACAGCATACCCATTGCAAAATAAAGTATCTTCATCTTTTTCTAAAAGAAATCTTGGCTCTGAACTAAAAGTAGGGGTTAGAAGCTTTTTGCCAAAGAAGTTCAATCCCTGAGTTCTTGCGTACGCATACCATTCTGGATATTCAACCGCACCCTTATCCCTTGTGGCAAGCTCTACCTTGGCGGCTAAAAGATATTCATAGCAACGAGGGTATAGATTTTTTAACTCACTCTCTTTAATTATTTCAACCTTTCCATGCTTTTTTCTATAAGGGAATATAACCCTACGTTTATTCTTGTCTAACTCGCTCTGAATTTTGAAATCCGATATTTTTGCAATTAGTTGGGTAATATCTTTTTCTATTTGGAAACTTTTCCCCTGATATAACTTAATATAATAGTCGTCCTCAAGAGTAATGCCGTCTACAAAATAGACAGAATCTTTGCAGGTTGCTATTCCAACGCGGATATCTACAATATCACCAAGTTTTTTCCCTACATTCTCAATTTTTTTTATATTCTCTTGATCAGAATTCCGTAGTAGCCGCCACTTCTTATTATTCAAATCAACAAAACTGATTTTTGAATAACGGAGCTCTTTTAGAGAATCTAGAGTTTTATAATCATCAACTCTTTCATAATAGAAAAAACCCTTGGCACTCTTTTTCAGAAAGGTTATACAGGTATATGTTTGTGCTTCAAAAAGCTTTAGATGGTTAAAATCTATAATCTTTTCTATCAACTTATTAGACTCTAAATACTCTCGTAAGGGCACTCCAGCTAGAGAAGTAAAATAATTATTTGGGGTAATATATCCCAGCACGCCACCGGCTTTCATTATGGCAACACCTAACTCAAAGAAGGCAAAATAAAGGTTGTAATTACCAGTTTTTAGTGTCTGCCAATCTTTATATAATTTTTCTCTTAATTCCTTGTTAAGATCTTGGAATTTAACATAAGGTGGATTGCCAATCACAACATCAAATCCGTTTTCCGTTTTTGGGAAAAGTTTCTTCCAATCAGTAATCAAGCTGTCAGCTATTTTAAGATTAAATTTAATATCCTTCTTGTCATTTCCACTTCTTAAAGCAAGTAAAGAGAGTAGTATCTTGGCTCTGCGAATACTATAATCTGCAATATCAACGCCATAGATGTTTTCTTCTATAACATCAACAATTTCTTTTTTAAACTTCTCGGATATGAAAATGGCAGCAGCAATAAGAAATGCCCCACATCCACAACTTGGGTCACATATTTTTTGAGACACAGATGTTATTGTTTGAGATGCAATAAAGTCAGTAATATTCTTTGGAGTGAAGAAAGCACCATTAATTTTTTTATCATTGTGAGGCACTAGCAACTCAAAAGCGTTAACAAAGTCAGTAATATTTTTTGTTTCAATTTTATTTACCAGTAACTCTTTAGCAATTAAAACGCTATCGCTTTTATCACTTAATAAATTTTTAATAAGCAGATTACTTTTTACTGGGATACTATTTGCCTCGACAAATAACTGCACTAATGCAGTTTCAATTACAGATGATTCATATTGACTCAATATTTTTTCTAGGTTTCTTTGCATAAGTCCTTGCTAACTTTAGTATACAGGGTATAGAATTAAAGCACAATGGCAAAAATCATTTATTCTGAAAAATTATCACTCTCTGCTCTCTTGGTGCGCGCTCGAGGGATTGAACCTCGGACCTACCCGGTGTAAACGGGTCGCTCTGCCACTGAGCTAAGCGCGCGAATTGTCAAAAAGTCCC
>Ga0209541_10018351_pt1 | contig 10137 bp, 11 predicted proteins | sample RifCSPlowO2_01_FD_184027 | JGI IMG/M metagenome (GOLD analysis project Ga0209541, IMG submission 184027) | Groundwater microbial communities from Rifle, Colorado - Rifle CSP2_plank lowO2_0.1 (SPAdes) (version 2) | ecosystem: Environmental > Aquatic > Deep subsurface > Groundwater | place...
AGGCCAAGCGCGGGTGGTGTAATGGCAGCCACGCAGGCTTGAGGTGCCTGTGCCGAAAGGCGTGGAGGTTCGACTCCTCTCCCGCGCACCGAGCGATGAAGTTTTCCCCTTCGGGTTTCCCTTCATCTACCAAGCTTTCATAGCGTGAAAGTGAAGGTAAAGATGAGAGATTTTCTCTCATCGCCATGGGCGGTTAGCTCAATGGCAGAGCATCGCGTTTACATCGCGAGGGCTATAGGTCCGAATCCTATACCGCCCAATTCAAGGTAATTTTTAAGCCGTGGTAGCTCAGTGGTAGAGCAAAGCTCTGAAAAAGCTTGGGTCGATGGTTCGATTCCATTCCACGGCACAAAAAAGATTTTCGGTTTCAAGGGAATAGAAGCGAAGCGACGTAAGGGGACGGCTTGCCCGTCCTCTTAAGGGAAGCGTGAAACCAAAAATGCGGGTGTAGTACAGTGGCAGTACATCTGGTTGCCAATCAGAGTACGTGGGTTCGATTCCCATCACCCGCTCCATAATTAAACTTTCAGGAATAAGCTTTAACTATTGACATTCAGTTTCTAATATGATAAGATAGCCTATCCCCCGTGAAAGGGGGTTTTAATATGCTTATCTATCTGAAAGTGCCATTTTGGACCAGAAATCTGATAACCATCCTTACTTTGACCGGCGCAGCCTTGGGGATTTTACCTTTTTTTGAAGGCCAAAGCGCCAAGCTCCAGGCCGACGAAATGGCTAAAATAGCCGGCTCTGACGAACTTTCCAGTATTCTTATATCCCAAGATAGCTCTCTTTTGCCCTTAGCCAGCCCCAATAATCCCGAGCCAGCAGTCAGCCAAAAGATCGGAGCGGTTATCACCGCTTATTCCAGCACTGTTTGGCAGACCGATGACACTCCTCATATTACGGCCTCTGGCACTTGGGTGCGCGACGGCATTATTGCCAATAATTATCTGGCTTTGGGCACCAGAGTCAGGATACCCGAGCTGTTTGGCGACAAGATTTTTGTGGTGGAAGACAGAATGAATTGGCGCAAAGGAAATTACACTTTCGACATTTGGTTTGCCGATTACTGGCAGGCCTTGAACTTCGGCGCCAAAAGAACCTATATTGAGGTCTTAGAAAACTAACAATAAAAAAGCACGGAGGACGGTCCTCCGTGCTTTTTTAAAATTCTCGCGGCGGCGCCAAAAATAGTTTCTAACATAACAAAATTTATGTGCCCAAGGAGGGAGTCGAACCCTCACGTCCTTACGGACAAAAGATTTTAAATCTTTCGTGTCTGCCATTCCACCACTTGGGCAAAATTACCTGGAGGCCGGGGCGGGAATTGCACCCGCGTATATTGGTTTTGCAGACCAACGCCTTAGCTACTTGGCTACCCGGCCGTATTTGTTAATCTTTCCAAAACTTCCTCGACTTGTCCAGCCTCAACAGTCATTTTCTCGGCTAGAAACTTAATTTTAGGTATCGGTCTCATCCTCAAACGTTGATTCAGTTTTTGCTGCAAAAAAAAGATTTTTCTATTTAAAAAATCGACGGCGCTTTCTTTTTTGCTTTCGGGCAAAACGGAAATGAAAATACTGCAATCTTGCAGATTGGCGGATGATTCCGCCCGGGTGACGGTAGTTAAAACGTCTTGAGGAAAATCAAACTCCCTTAAAATAATTTGGGAGATTTCCCGCTTGATCAAAGAGTTTAAACGTTGAAGGCGTTTTTCAGACATCTAATTGGCCTCGTTCTCTTTCTTCTTTAAATAAAACTAAAATATCGCCCTTTTCCAACTTAACGCTTCCTTCAAAAAGAATTCCGCATTCTTCCCCCTTGCCAACTCTATCTGCGTCTTTTTTGTTTTTTTGAAGATTGATTATCTTGCCCGATCCTAACGCTTCCTCCTGACCGCCGCGCCGAATTTCCAACTGACCCCCTTTTTCGAATTGCCCCTCAAAAACCTTACCGCCCAGAACCTGACGATTTTTCTCGCTTAAAAAAACGGCTAAAACCCTTAGCTTACCTGCCTCTATTTTGGTTATTTCCGGCGCGACCTTGCCTTCCATCAGCTTTCTCACTCCCTCCACCAAATCATAAATGATCTCAAAATTCATCAGGCGAATTTTATCCCGAATGGCAATGGTTTTAGCAATAGGATTTATTTTGACTCTAAACCCGGAGATTTTTGCCCCGCTGCCTTTTGCCGACTTGAGATCCGATTCGTTTATATCGCCCACCTCGGCCTTGAGAATATTTAAAACAACTTTTTCTTGGGGAATAGTTTTTAACACATCCTCGATAGCTTCCAATGACCCCTGGCAATCGGCCTTAAGGATTAAATTCAAAACTTTTTGCCCCGCCGGAAGCCCCATGGGGCTTTCCTTCGGGATTTTGCTTTGACTTTGGACAAGCAGGGTCCTGGCGCTGTCTAAATCAGAAAAACTTTTAAAGTTTTCTCCCGCTTTAGGCAATGATTCAAAGCCAAAAACCAATACAGGATTCGATGGAAAAGCGATATCGATGTCTTCTCTTCGAAAATCTTTCAAGGCCTTCACTTTAGCGCAAGCTGAAGGCGTCGCAATAACGTCTCCCACTTTAAGCGAACCCTGGCTTGGGATTAAACTGACTTTTATTCCCGACCGATTATCCAAATGCGCTTCCAAAATCCATCCCCTGACCGGTTCCGCCAAATCAGCCTTCAAATTTCCCATTTCTCCCACTAAAGAAATCAATTCCAGCAACTCCTCCACTCCCTTGCCGGATAAAGCGGAGATTTCTAAAGAAGGAACTTTGCCGCCCATGCTTTCCACTAAAATTTCTTCTTTGGCAAGATCCCTTTTGGCTTTTTCGGGATTAGCTTCAGGCCGATCTATTTTATTCAAAGCGACGATTAAGGGAATATCCGCTTTTTTAATGTGGGAAATCGCCTCTTTTGTTTGAAGCTCCACTCCTTTGCAGGAATCCACGACCAAAACGGCGACATCAGCCGCTTTAGCCCCCCTAGATCTCATAGCTGAAAAGGCCTCGTGGCCCGGGGTATCAATAAAAGTGATCTTCTTACCTTTATGTTCTACTTGGTAAGCGCCGATATGCTGGGTAATGCCGCCTGATTCTTTTTGAGCCACATGGGATTCGCGGATAAAATCCAGAATCGACGTTTTGCCCGAATCCACGTGGCCTAAAATAACTACAATCGGCGGCCTCGTCGTTGAAGTTTCGTTATTTTGAATTTTTGTCATTTGAATTTTTTTCGGATTTAGCCTGCCGGCCGGCCAGGCAGGGATTTAGGATTTCGGATTTCGCCTTGTCTATTGCCCGTTTTTCTTCTTCGGACAACTGATATTCCGATTTCCCTTCTTTAACCGACTTGCCATATACCCGATTTTCTTCCCGGGTATACAAACTGGTGATAACTACCCCTGAATCGTTACCGTCTAAAATAGCTAAGGAAAAACTTTGATCACTGCCCGTTTCCTTAAAAGGATTGAACCTGACCATGCCTATCCCCTGAATGTTCGATATGTTCTTCTCTTGCAGTTTTTTTAATTCAGCTGAAATCAGCTTAAAATCGGCTTTTAAGTCGCCGAATTGAGTCAAAATTTCTTTTAAATTTTTCGGCTCTTTTTTTATTTTTTTAAAAAAATTTAACATAATTTTGTATGCGGAAGAGGTGAGATTCGAACTCACGAAGGGATTGCTCCCTTAATGGTTTTCGAAACCATCGCTTTCGGCCACTCAGCCACTCTTCCTAGAATTATTAAGCAGGGGCTTCATTCTCTGATATTTTTAGCCAAGCCGGATAATTCGTTGTCGTCGGCTCGCTTGTAATCGTGCGAAGAAATATACCCTTCGTATTTTTCAAAATACTTATCTACATTGGATCCAATCGGTTTCCATCGAGGCATTTTTGTTCCGTGCATAGGAAAAAGTTTAGCATGCAGATGATCGACACCGAAACCTTCAAAAATTAATCCCGTCCTGCTCACATCATCTAATTTTTCATCCAATAGTTTAGCTACTTTTTTGGAGGCCATTATTAAGCCGTGCAATACTTCGTCAGGAGCGTCAAAAGCATAACTTGGATAATGCTTTTTAGGAATGACGACACTAAAACCCTTCGTGTTCGGGAATATTGATAAGAATGCTAAATAATTATCATCTTCCCAAAAAATGCTATGACTTTGAGCTTCGCCGTTTGCAATTTTACAGAATATACAGTTTTCCATAGATACAAGCAGTTTGATTATTCAACTTCGGGAGTCGAATAACGTTATATGTTGCCATAGGCATAGTTTATCACGGATTTATATTAAATGTTTTTTCATAAAAGCATAACCTGAACTAGATTTAAGATATAACTCAAACTCGTATGCTTTTTTCTTATTTGAAAAAATACAACACCAAATAAGTTTATATGGGCGTTTCGAACTACAATATTTTGATGAGCCAGAATTATGCTCCTGCAGCCGTCTTTTTATATCAGCAGTGAAACCAATATAACGACTATTATCTATTTCGCTTTGAAGAATATAAACAAAATACATATTTTATTGTCCCACTTCGCCCATCGCACTGCGCTTAAGCTCCGCGCGACATGGGCTACGCGGGACACCACTCCGCCTAATTAACTATCATAATATACTATTCAATAATTTGTGCGTGCACCGCGAAGCTCCGAGGCATACCCGAGGAGCGAAGTGGTGGACCCACGGGGATTCGAACCCCGAACCTTCGAGATGCCATCTCGCTACTCTGCCGTTGAGCTATGGGCCCGAATGCCCCCACCAGGAATTGGACCCAGATTTATCCCTTAGGACGGGATCGTTCTATCCGTTGAACTATGGGGGCGAATGACAAAATTATTGTAGCAAAAAATTGGCTTGTTGGCAACGTGATTTATTGCTGATATAATAAAATATATGTTGGAAAAATCGCCTATCGTCCAAGTGGCCAAAAAGGTTTGTCCGGCGGTCATCACCATTGTCGTTTCCAAGGACCTGCCCAGGGTGGAGGGTTTTTATACGCTGCCCTTCGGCGGACAGGATTTTGTTTTTCCCAAAACAAAAGGAGGGAAAGAAAAAACCAAAATCGGGGGAGGATCCGGCTTTATCGTTTCTCCGGAAGGATACGTTTTGACCTGCAACCATGTGGTGGGAGACCCGGAAGCGGATTACACCGTTATTTTGAGCCCGGAAAGAAAATACCCGGCCAAAGTCTTGGCTAACGATCCTTTAATTGATGTGGCGATTTTAAAAATTCAAGACAGCGCGTTGCCTCATTTAGAAATGGGTGATTCCGACCAAATAGAACTGGGGGAGACCGTCGTGGCAATCGGCAATCCTTTGGGAGAGTTCGAAGACACTTTGTCGGCAGGCATCGTCTCCGGATTGAGCCGCAGAATCACCGCTTTTGGCGGACACCAAGGCAAAATTACCAGTTTGAGAGGTCTGATCCAAACCGACGCCGCCATTAATCCTGGCAATTCCGGAGGCCCGCTGGTTGATTTGGAGGGCCGAGTCATCGGAATAAACACGGCTGTAGTAATGGGCGCCCAAAACATCGGTTTTGCCATTCCCATTAATTACGCCAAAAGAACTTTGGAAGAAGTTAAAACATACGGTAAAATAAAAAGACCTTTTCTGGGAGTCAGATACGTTATTTTGAGCCAGGAAGTTTCCCGAACCAATAAACTGCCCGTTGATTACGGCGCTTTAATCGTCAGAGAAAGTTTCGGCGAACCGGCCGTTTTAAAAGGATCGGCGGCCGACAAGGCCGGGCTGAAAGAGTATGATATTATTTTGGAAGCCGACGCCAAAAAAATCACCGAAGACAACTCTTTGTCCGACGCATTAAAAGACAAAAAAATCGGCGACGATATCCCTCTCAAAGTTCTCCGCGAAAAAAAAGAGATCGCTCTCAAGGTAAACCTGGAAGAAAAGAAATAATTTTTCTGGGGTGGCTAAGCAGACTCGAACTGCCTCAAACAGGTCCACAACCTGTTGTGCTGCCATTACACCATAGCCACCATATGCCCCTGGGAGGAATCGAACCCCCATTTTGGCCTTAGAAGAGCCCTGCTCTATCCATTGAGCTACAGGGGCGACTCATATATTTTACTTGAAACGCGGTTTTAGTCAACAAAAGGATTGGAATATGTTTTTGATTCGACGGCTTTAAGTTTCTTTTCTCTCTCCTGCCAGATGCTCACAACATCCTGGTATTTTTTCAATTCGAATTGCAAAGCTTTTTCCGCAGTTAGAGGAGCGGTTTTTTTAACCTGAACGCCGTATTTGTAAAAAACGGCTGCGGTAAGGATTAAAGACATTATTAGAAATCCCAAAAAAGTCAAAAAAGCGTGTTCGCTTAGAACAGCCGAAGTTCTTTTCCAAATCTCTTTAATCTTCCTTATTTTAAATTTAGGGGTAATCATAACTATTTGACAAAAACTTTAAGCGTTAAATCGGCTTTAACGTCACTGCTCTCTTCCAGCCGAGAAATGTTCAGTCCCTGGAAACGAATCAAATACTGGCTGTTTTCCAATTCTTCCAGAAACCGGAGAATATTCGGAAAGGCCCCGGCCAAAGAGAGCTTAAACCTAGAGCTCAACCAAGGATCTTTTCCGTCTTGCGTCGGAACGGATGGAGAAATTTTAACCGATACTTTGCCGCTATTCGACGCCTTTTCCAAAAAGACGATGAAATCTACCGGCAGCTGGGCGCTAACGAATGATTTTTCGGCTTTATCCAAGTCCAACCTGAAATTTTCGTAATTTTTTTCAAAATCTTCTAAATTCTGTAATTTGACCTCCGTGGCGGCCAGGACTTGTCTTTGCGCGAGAAACTGCCGGGAAACGTTCTGAATGCCCCGGAAAAGAGGGTAAATGACGAAAAGGCCCAAGCTAAAACTCAACAGAATAATCGCCGACAAAAACATTCTGATTTTAGATTGGATCGTCATTTTATTTTAAAATTAACGACAAAATTGACATCAATCGGGGCTACCCAATTTTCGGGTGGAAAATAAATCTCTGCGAAAGAGGTTTCTTTTTCCAAATTACCCTTTAAAATCAGTAGAATTTCTCTTGTTTTGCTGAAGCCGGTTAAAGAAAATTGAGTCAAGGAAGGATTGGCGTTTATGCTTGTCAGATATATGCCTTGAGGCAGGGCTCGGGAAATTTTGGTTAAAATATCGACTAAGCTGCCGCCGTTTTTATAGAAAAGGGATAATTCCGAGAAGGTCGCGTTGGCATTGTTTATTTTTTTCTCCAGATCTATGAGACGCGGAAGCTGCAATTCCGTTTCCTTCTGCTTCGTATAAATTTTTTGGACTTCCAGGTCGGCTGAAATTGAATTTTTCGCTAAAAACAGCAGAAGCCCGAGAGAAATCAGGACGGCAAAAATCACAATCCCCGATATAAAAACAAGCTTAAGATTTCTCTCGGCGAGCAATTTTTCTTTTTGTAAAACAGGAAGAAGATTAATCACTAAAATAAATTAAAAATTTATTGAAGGTCAAAATGAATCGAAGATTCATTGAGTATCGCCTTTTATGCCTCTTAAAGCCAATCCTAGGACAGTGGCATATCCCAAAGACTGCGCTTGACCCTTAACCAAGATATTTTTCCAAGGATCGCCTAATTTTACGGGAATCTTCAACTCCAAAGACAGCAATTCGGCCAATCCTTTTAGATTAGCCCCGCCGCCGCAAAAAAGAATTCGGGAAACTCCTTTTTCTCCCCCGGCCAGATGCTCGTGCGAGGCGTGTTCCCGATAATAATTCAAGTGCTTTTTAATCTGCTGGATCAAATCGACTAGGGCCGGAACTAAAGCCTCGAAGATTTGCCCCTTTTCTCTTTCCAGTTCCGTTTTGCCGTCTTCAACAATTTTAACCTTTACCTTTTCCTCTAAACCGTATTTTATTTTCAACTCCTCCGCCTCGACTTCCGTTATGTTCATGGCTTTAGCGATGATTTTAGTGAAATGTGAGCTGGAAACGGGGATGGAAGAAGTAAATCTAACCGAGCCTCCGGCAAAAACGATAAAACTGGTCCTAGTGGATCCCAAATCAATAATTAATAACGACCGATCCAAAAAATCCCGGCCGACCAAAGCTCTGGCGATGGATAAAGATTCTATTTCCAAAGCTTTGACCGAAAGGCCGGCCGCTTCCAAGCACGACAAATAAGGATCGACCGTCGTTTTGGGCAAAGCCGCCAGCAGAACATCAAAGTGATCAAGCCGAGAAATCACCTGATAATCGAGATACACCTGGTCTATCGGCAAGGGAATATAATTTTCCGCCGCAAAAACGATCGCCGACCTCAAGTCCTCTTCGGGCATTGAAGGCAGCTGGATAACTTGCAAATAGGCTTTTTCTTCGGGCAGCGAAGCAACCACATATTTAGTTTTAATTGCTTCTCCCGACGCTTTTTTCAGCGATCCTTTGATTATTTCCGCCAACAGCTTTTCATTCTTTATCTCTCCATTCTTGATAACGCCCGGCGGAATTGATTCTTCACCAAAAGAAGCTAAAACCAAAGACTTTTTTTCTTTTTTCAGTTGGGCTATTTTCAAAGATAAATCGGAGATATCCAATCCAAAGGCCTCGGTTTTCAAATCTAAAAAATCAATGGGCATTTTTATATTCTATCATATTATAATTATTCTATCTCTTCCCAGTCAATAATTTTAAATTCGGGATCTGTATAAGGAACGAAGGGGGGAGGATTATAAATTAAATTTGAATCAAAATAACTTTCTCTCTCAAGGTAGCCAGAAACAATTTGGCCGCCAGACGTCCACTGGGTGCCGACCCGGCCATTGCTGATGATGGAACCGGATATCTCTAATTTATCTTTAATATTGCTCGGATAATGATTGCGCGAGAACCTTCCCTTCTGGGCGATAAAAATTCCCCTTAACTCCATATTGTTTGGCGATTGAGGGCCGATTAAAATATTTTTCTCGCCGAGCAAGACCAAGCCGTCAGAACCATCCAAAGTCGTGTATTCAATAAAGCCAGGCAAAACAACGCTGGTATCTAAATTGGCATCGATCAGATTAGCCGAAGCAACAGTTATTTTTCCTTTGACCTGGCCCTCGGCCCAAATATTGTCTTCAATAAAAATAGCCGAGCAGGCAAAAGGAACAGAGTAAGTATTATAAAGATATTCATTAGAAATCGTAAAGTAATCATAATGCCAGTTTTCTTCTAAGGAATAAGCGTAAGTTGACGATAAATTAGTAATCAGCCAGACCTCAACTGACCCGTCATTTTTAAATTTTAGATGATAGCCGTCGGCCAAAGGATCTAAGGTGACAGACGGCGGTAAATAAATACCGCTGGCCTGGCTGACTGTCTTCATTTGAGATAAATCAATGGCCAAACCCTCAAAATTAAACGGCGGAACGGGAAAATCAAACAAATTCTCGTCGCCATTAGCCGTCGTAAAAACCCCGGGCTTTTCTTGAGAAGGATTGCAGCCGAATGACTGGGTGCAAGTCCATGTTTCTTTAGCCGAAGTAACCATGGATTGATTTTCCCCATCCATCCTGATGCCGCCATTGGAGTGGTAAGGTCCCCTAATTTCGTGGTCTGACCCTATCCAAACATTATCATTGAGAACATAAGATAACTGAGCAACCGAGGGTTTGGCGTAAATAACCCTGACTTTTCTTTTTATTTCCGGATACTTTGCAGTCTGGCCAGTCGAGGTAATGATATTTTGAACGCTCTGACCGCAATTCTCCTGCAAAGACCTCTCTAAGGAAAAATGTCCGATGAGATTACCATCAACATCGAAGTAATCTTTTTCTAAGAAACAATTATCCTCCACCTCATTATTCAGACACCAACGGTAATAATTAATACCGGCTTCAGCCGCCTGCAAGGCCTCATGCCAAGAGACCTTTTGATTGGCCTGCCTTAATTGGAGCAAAACAAAACCTAAAAGCGATGAAAGCAAGAGCAAAAAGATCGCCCCAAAAACCAAAACATAGCTTATAATTATTCCCTTGTTCATTATTCTTCTTTTAGATTTCTTAATTGAACGGCTGATTCCAATTCAAATGCCGGCGGGGTCTTGGCACTATCAACATCAACCACCAGAAGAACTTTCATTAATTTTGTGTCCTTCAGTCGGGCGGG
>Ga0209541_10018354_pt1 | contig 10137 bp, 15 predicted proteins | sample RifCSPlowO2_01_FD_184027 | JGI IMG/M metagenome (GOLD analysis project Ga0209541, IMG submission 184027) | Groundwater microbial communities from Rifle, Colorado - Rifle CSP2_plank lowO2_0.1 (SPAdes) (version 2) | ecosystem: Environmental > Aquatic > Deep subsurface > Groundwater | place...
TGGCCCTTTGCAACTTTAGGCTGGCCAGATAAAAACGCTAAAGATCTTGAGGAATTTTATCCGACCGACTTTATTACCTCCGGAAGAGATATTTTGTTCCTATGGATATTGAGAATGGTCTACTCTACAACCAGTACTACCTAAAGCTAAAGCTCCTGTCAATACAATGTTTCTTAATGTTTTATTAGTTTTCATTTTTTTGAAGTTTTATTATTATTTTTTGTATTTCTCTGGATATAATTCTCTGTCTGCTATTGGGGCTATGTTTATGTAATTAGCTGCATTTCCAAATGCTTCTTCAAATTTATTTTGGTCTATTGAATAGGTTCCTTCGTTTTCTTGTACAAATTGTTTTCCAATCTTCCTAATCAATATATCCTTAGCTTCATCTGGATCTATTGATCTAAAGTTTCTTATGTTTGAGGTTAAATGGGGATATGCTGATCTTAATGCATCTGCAGCTATATCCTTTTTTGTTTGTTCACTAGCTTTATCTAGTTCTTGATACATTAGATAAGCATTAGTAAATTCCCTATTCTTTTCAGCATACTCCTTATTTGGGTTCAATTCTTGCTCAACTAGAAAACTTCCTAGGGTACTATAGATATTAGCTCCTATTTCACGTTTTTGATCTTCTGGACTAAGTTTATCAAAACCTGGATTTTTTTTCTTAACTTCTCCAGGAACTTTTTCAAGTGCTTTGTTAACAAACTTTACATAACTATCTATAATCTCTTTCTTATGTTTCTCTGCCTTTTCTGAAACAGGCTTAGCATAAGTTTTTTGATAACTTTTAGTTTCATTTAAAATAGCGGCTCCTGTTTCATTTAGTAAAAGGTTAGGTTTTTCAGCTAAAATAAAACCTACTTCTTTAAGTCTATCATCCAAATCGCCTTTTGAATAATCCTTCTTTTTAAAATCTCTAGTAAAATTGGTTACAGAGTTATATTTAAGAATCTCTTCTAAATCTTGCCTTAATTCTTGATCTTTATTTGCCATTTTTATTTTAAAACCCCTTAATTGTGGTACTTTTATAGTAACTTACTCCTTTATAAAGTTTTCGTTATTGTTACTACTTAAAAATAACTAATCTATAAAAGGAACCTTGCCATAATCTTCAGAAATTTCCTTGATTTCCTTTTCAGGATCTTTAGATGGCTTAATTTGAATTATAAAGACATTAGAGCCTTCAATTGCAAACTCAATGTCATATCTTGAACTAAGGCTTTCCTCTATCTTTTTAGACAATTCTGATATCTTTAATATTTCAAAGTCATTAAGCTTTTGCTCTGTTTTTTTATCCTCGCTTAAGCTTCTATCTAAAATTCTTGAAAGGTTTATATCTAGAACATCATGGAATTCCTGCCTTTTAATTCTTTTGTCAATAATCTTTAATGTATTTTTATCAATAATATAAAAATCTGGATCAATTTGACTGCTTAATATTGGATTTATCAAGCCGAAGCATGCATTGATTTCATAATTATCTAATCTGTTATTCAATATTCCTGATTTTGCTGAAAGGACTTGTTTTTGAATTATGATTGAGACTGAAAGATCTTCAAGATTTAGATTTTCATCAACAATTTTTTCCATAAACTCTTGAGAGAATATTGAAGCCCATGATTTTTTAATATTTTGAATAAGGTTATTTTTTCCTTTTACACAAAAAACATTGAAATCTACTTCGATAGGCTTTATTAATCTAGATCTTAAGATAACAAACGGCAGATCTTTTCCTGCCTGAATAAAACTTAAGGCTTCTTTATTTACTTCTTTAAGATCTTCCTTTAGGTTTAAATTATTATATGCTTCAATTATTTGGTCTTGAATTTTATAGTCTATTGTTCCTTCCATAATTAAATCTTTGATTAAATTAGAGATATTGTTATTATCTTCAAATTTTTTAAGCATTTGATGTAATTTTTGCTGGATCTTATTTTTAACTATAAAATGTTTAAATATAGAAGCATCAATAACAAAACCATTTGGAGTCAATATATTCAATCTTGAAAGAACTGAAAGATCTAAGGCTTTTTTGCCTACTATATCAATATCTTCCTCTTTAAGGTCTTTTATCCATTTAACTTCCATTTTTTAGGGGTAATATATTGAAATTTATAGGTTTTTTGGTGTTTAAGAATTGATATCAATAAAAATAAAAACAAGTAGATATACTAATTTAAATGGAAAAAGAAGATATAATAAAAGAGATAGAAGAGACTTTAAAGGTTCCTTTAATTATAGAAGAACTAGACAAGGAGATAAACTCTAAGTATAAAAGATATAAGAAGAATGTATATGAAAAAATAAATGAGTTTTACAAGGATCTTGGAAAGACAAAATACTTGGCAAGAAACAATGATTCAAAATTAATAGAACAGAGACTAACAAAAGATTTGAGGATTTTATATTTAGAAGTCAAAGACAAGACTTATGCTATAAAAATAACAAACCACAAGCATTTGGAAAATGAAATTGAAAAATTCAAGCAAGGAAAATATGGAGCATTTAATAAAGAAATGGAAAGAAAACAAGATAATTAAAGACTTAGAAGTAGAAAAGGCTTTTTTAAAAGCAGATAGAAAATATTTTGTTCCTGAGGAATATAAAAGTAAAGTCTATCATGACTATCCGCTGCATATTGGCTTTCAACAAACAATATCACAGCCAACAACAGTAGCAATAATGACTCAAGCTTTAGAAGTTAAAAAGGGACAAAAAATACTGGATATTGGATCTGGGTCTGGATGGCAGGCTGCTGTCTTAAGTTTTCTTATTGGAAACAAAGGCAAAGTGATTACTATTGAATATGTAAAGGAGCTTGCTGAACTTGCCAAGAAAAATTTGGAAAAATTGAAAATAAAAAATGTAGAGATAATTCATGGAGACGGCAATAATGGACATAAGAAAGAGGCTCCTTATGACAGAATAATAATGGCTGCTTATTCTGGTGATTTTCCAAAAGACTTAATTAAACAGCTAAAAGAAGATGGAATTATCATAGGCCCTTTAGGAACTGAATACAACCAAGAGATGATAAAGGCAAGAAAAATTGGAAAAAAACTTTTAAGAGAAAACCTAGGAAACTTTATTTTTGTTCCATTAAAAGACAATAAAGTTAAATAATTATAAATTTTCTAATTCCATTAAGATCTTGCTTATGTTAATTTTAGATTTTCTATAATTGAGATAAGCTATTACTGCTATCAGGCTGCCACCGCTAAATGCAATAATATTTTGGTTTTGAACTATCATGGATGTAATAAATCCTATAACCGCTATAGTTCCTAGGCTAAGCCAAATATTTGCTTTTTGAGCTTCAAATTTATATTCTAAATCTAGTTTATTTTTTTTAATATATTTATCTGCCAAATGAATCACCATTATAATTATAAATCAAACCCAAACCTATAGCAATCAAAACAAAGGTTAAAATTACTATAAGAAACGTAGCAGAGAAAATGGTTAAGCTATCTATCTTTTTTTCTATGATATAACCAAGCAAAAAACCCCCTAATCCTGTACTAAAAATTCCAAACATCAATTTGCTTGTCTCATTTAATTTCATAAATTACAATCTAATTTTAAGATTTATAAATCTTCCTTAGGATTTTCTGAAAGATTTTCGGGATCAATGAAAATTAAAGTTCTAAGAACACTTTTTCGTTTTCTTCAATAACTTTATAGGTATTTAATTTCATCCCTTGAGAAGTTAAACATTCTCCGGTTTCTATGTTATACTGCCAGCCATGCCAAGGACAAGTTAGTATGTTATTATCATCAACATAGCCTTCAGCAAGAGGACCTTGTCTATGCAAGCAGACATGATCTATTGCAAATAATTTTCCATTCTCATTAAAAACAGCAATCTGCTTTCCTTCTTTTTCTACTAAAGTCCCAGAATCTTCTTGGAAGTCTTCTTTTTTTCCTATTTCGATTTTGACCATTAAACAACCTTACATGTACAAGGAAGCCTAGAAAATGCTTTTTTTAATGTTTCCCTTGCAAATTCAAGATCTTTATTATCAACATAAACTGTAAAAATAGGCTGTTGTTCTTTTACTTGGGCAGCCAAGCCAATTGGCCTGCCAAAGGCTTTTTGCATACCGCTCTGCATTCTATCTGCTCCTGCACCAGTCAACATTTTGTTTTCCCTTAAAATATGGTGGGGATAAATTCTAAGCCTTAACTTGTAATTATTTCCTAGAAACTTATGAAGTCTTCTATTTACTAGTAATCTTACTGATTCAAGGGCATTATGCCTTATTTGAACAGATTGCTTTGCAATAAGATCAGCACTTGACTCAAAATCTTTTTTTAAATTACCTAGTTCAAATTTAACTATTTTGTTTGTGGGGATGGACTTTATAAAATTCTTTTTTTTGTATTTGCTTCTTCTTGTATAAGGCCTTTCAATTTCTCTGTAACATCTTCCTTTTCTTAATCCAACCATCTTAAATTACCTCTACTTCATTATTTAATGACTGCCCTGGCAAACCCTTTTCAAATATAACCAATAAAGCCCCTTTATTTCCATGGGCTTTGCTAACATTGCCTTTTATCTCTTTGCCTGAAATAGTTTTCCAAGTTACTTGCTTTCCAAGAAGCTTTTTTGCATCATCTCGTGAATCTACTTTTTCTATTTTAATGATCATCTGATTGTTATATTGGGTATGCTTCCCTGATCTGAAATTAAGTATCTTGGCTTTCATGAGAATAGAGAAAAAAAGTTAATTTTTAAAGATTTCTATTGTGGAAATTTGGTATTTTATCTGGATATTAGGCTGATAATCTGTTTTTAAGAACGTTATTTTCAATATATTGGCCAAGTGATTCAGATAAAACTGGCCTATTGCTAGAATATTCAATAATAAAATCCCTAAGGTATTGTGTTGCTTCTTTTGGATTATCTCTATAAAATAAAAGATATTGGTCAAGAATAAAATGAATTTCTTCAATTTTAAACTTTTCTTGATGCAATCTGAAAAATATTTCCCCTGGCTGCATTGAATTTAATTCTTCTAGTTTCATTTTAGTAATTCACCATTATTTCCACGCCTTTGCCATAAAGTTCTTTTAGGCTTTCAAATAGTTTTTCCTTGACAAAAACATTGTTTGGAATTTCAGCCTTTGCAATATATTTTTCAAATTCCTCAAAAGAGCTTTGCTTTAAATCTGTCAAAGAACCATTTTTTGATATGTTTGCTGTGTTTATCACATCTTTTTTTTCTATGTCTTCTATTATAAAGGCTTTATCTTTAAACAAGTAAACTTCTCCAAACTTATCTGAGTACTTAAATCTTATTCTGCTTCTATCTAGTTCAGAGCTTTTTTTCCTTTGAATCAATTCTGTCATTGCTTTTATGAAAATCCTTGCTTCTCTCTTAGCTTTTTCAACCTCTTGCTTGCTTAATTTCCCTTTTTGATAATCTTTCCTGACTTCAATGATTAATTTTAAAGTTCTAAGCAATTTTTCTGGAACTAAACCCTTGTCAACAAGGTTTTCCTTGAATATAGAATCAATTTTGTTGATGTTTATTTCTTTTACATCACTTAAGTAAAGGACGTCCCTTGAAATAGCTATACAAGTATCATAAACATTAAGCAAGTTTTCTTTCTCACTTTTTTTCTCTATCTGCTCGAATAATTTTCTAATTCTTTTTAAATAATCTTCAACGTCTTTTAACAAATCATCAATCTGTTTTCCAGAAACTTCAATTATCTTGCCGTGCTCAACTTCTTTATAATAACGCCTTAGTCTTTCTAAAATGTCTACGTATTTTTTTTCAAGTAGTTTTTCTTTCTTTACAAAAATATCGTTCAAAAGCTTGACAGTTTCCTTTGGAGTCGGGGGTGGCAAGCCATATAACATCAAAGCTGCTTGGGCTGGATTCAAACTGGCCCAGTAAAGATCTTCTCCAACAACGCTTAATAATTTTTGCTTGCTTCTTATCAATAATTTTTCGCCTATGTCCATGTTCATGTCAATTGACTCAGAACTAGGCTTTATCCTTCCCATTTTAAGAAGCAATTTCCATGGCATAAATGTGCCTCGATCATATAAAGGAACTCCATCCCTTAACAAAGTAAAAATAACTGGGTTTGCATCCTTTAGGCTGTCCCAGAAATCAGTCAATATATATGTTTGAACATGAAAATTAGCTTTTATCCCGCAGATTTTTGCTGCTTCAAATCCCATGCCTTGTATTATTGCCCTTAACTTGTCTTTTAATTCTGCCCTAGACATTCTTTTTACATCTGTGTCATCAATTACAATATAAACATCTATGTCATGGGGGTTTGAGTCTCCCCTGAATAAAGAGCCTGCAGCAACATAACTTAAAACATATTTTTCAAACTTGTCTATGGACATTCTTTTATGTATTTCTGCAACCTTTAATGCAGATATTAAACCTTTATCGTAAATAATTGCACTCATGCCTATCAAGCCAAGAATTTCATATTTTCCATCAAAGCAGGATTCTCTTAACTCAGACAACAACATTGTTTGAGATGACATGTTCTTGTCTATTTTTTCTGTCATCTCATTTATTGTTTTTGTTAGTCTATCCTTTAACTCAAAAATATCCATCTTGCTATCTCCGTCATCAACTAAAATAAGAACATTTATTTGATCCTTTAATTTTTCTTCTTCGTCTTTTGAAACAGGCCTTTCTTTCTTTTCTTTTTCTATGTCTGTTGGCGGCAATAAGGCTATGCTTATTATGAACTTGTCAAACTTGTTTAAAACATCTTTTTTTAATTTATCTAGCTTTGATTTCATAGAACTTAGCTTTTTCTTTAATTCTGGTGGGATCTGGTCAATTGTTTCTGGTGCCAGATCCATTAGGTTTTGCTCTTTTGCCATTTTAGATTTTAAATTTTAGTATTATTTAAGGTTTTGGATGATTTATAAATGTTTCTATGTTTACTACCTATTAATGGTTATAAAAGAAGTATTTATAAACTGTGAAAAAAACAAGAATCTTATGAAAATAATTGATAGATTTAGTGAAGGGTTAAAGTATGCCCTTACAGGAAGCAATTCTAGAATCAAAGATCTTGAAAGTGAATTAGAAAGATCAATAGAAACAGCAAACGTTGATTATAAAACTGGATTGTACAATCAAAGGGGGTTTGATGATCTGGTAAATAGGGAATTGAGAAGGGGGTTAAGAGATAATGGTAGGATAAAGGTTCAGATGATTTATTTTGATCTAGATAATTTTAAAAAAGTTAATGATGTTTATGGCCATAAAATTGGTGATAGGACGTTAAGAGGTTTTTCAAAAATATTATTAAGAAGCTGCAGAACAGAAGATATTGTTGCAAGAATTGGTGGTGACGAATTTGTTTATTTTGCTGCTCATCATGATGAATCAGATTACAATGACCTAATACCAAAATTAATCCCTTTAGTAAGGCAATATAATTTAATAAATGGTTTAAAGGGTGGGGTTGAATTAGATTTTAGTTATGGGATTTTTGCTCAAAATTTTCGTCTAGGTGATTTAGGGAAAAATAGGGCAAAGATTGATGAAATGTTAAGGAAATTAACTGGTGATTGGCTAAGCACTGCTGATAAGAATATGTATGAAATGAAAAGAAGAAAGAAAATACAAATAGTAGAACCAAAATCAGCAAAAGCTTAATAAACTGCAGCTTCTATAAATCCTGCAAAATGAAAACTTTCAAAGAAACAAGGGATTTTAAGTCTATATTAGGCCAAGATCAAATAAAAAAACAATTAAGATCTGCATTGATAATGGACAGAAATATTATGCTAGTTGGGCCACCTGGAATAGGCAAAACTACCTTGGCAAAAAATGTTGCAGAATTACTTCCAGAGATAGAAGCTAATGACTGCGAGTTTAATTGCGATCCAAAAAATCCTTTATGCCCTTCCTGCAAGGCTGAAAAGAAAAAAACAAAAAAAATAAAGGGGGTTCAAAGGTTTGTCAGAATTCAAGGAAGTCCAGACTTGACTGTTGAGGATTTAATTGGGGACATAGACCCTATAAAGGCAATTAAATTCGGGCCTTTAAGTTTAGAAGCTTTTACTCCTGGAAAAATCTTCAAGGCAAATCGCGGAGTTTTATTTTTCGATGAAATAAACAGATGCCCTGAAAAGCTGCAGAATGCATTGCTGCAAGTATTAGAAGAGAAAAGGGTAACTATTGGAAGCTATGATTTTGAATTTCCTGCAGATTTTATTTTTATAGGAACAATGAATCCAGAAGACTTTGCTGGAACAGAGAAACTTTCAGAGGTATTTCTGGATAGATTTGACTTAATATACATGAGATATCCTGAAACATTGGATATAGAAAAAGAAATTGTAGATAATAAATCAAATAAATTAGATGAAATAGAATTTCCTGAAAAACTGCTTGACAAGACAATAATGTTCATAAGATTATTAAGGCAAAGCTCAGAGCTAGAAAGATTTCCTTCTGTAAGGGCTTCTATTGGATTGTATGAAAGGGCCTTGAGCAATGCATATATTTCTGGGAGAAAAAAGGTAATTGAAGAAGATATATTTGAAGCTGTTATATCTGTTATCTCTCATAGGATTAGATTAAAGCCTAGTGTTAAGTATGTTAAAACAGCAGAAGAATTCCTGAAGGAAAAATTCAAGGATTTTGAAAATAAAGAGGGAAATAGTGAGAGTGGTGATTTACCCTAGTAGGTTTAAATCAAGCATAGAAGAAAAAGAAGGAAAACTCAGCAAGCAAAAAGAAGAAGACAAATTGATGAGAAGTGTTCTTGAAGGAGAAAAAACAGAAGATGGAAAATTATTAAGAGATGCCATAAACAACAATCTTTTTTCTTTCAATCCAGACTTGATGTTTGAAAACATAGTTAAAAACTACAGCCTTGCTGAAAAAATATATGGAAAAAGCTTCTTGAGAAATTTAGTTGATGATGATGACAACTTAAACCTGCCTGAAGTAAGGCAAAACTTAAAGCATAAGATAAAGAAAAGGATAGAAAATCTTGAAGATGGTGGTTTTTTGAATAAAGAACTTGAAATAACTAAACAAGGGTTGATGCTTGCCTCACTTTCCTTGTATAAAGATGAACTTGATAACTTGACTGCCAAAGGCTTGATTGGAGAAAAGGTAAGCAAAGAAAAAAGCCATTATGGAGAAAAACAAGACTTTAGAAATTATAAAAAGGGAGATAGGTATAAAGACATCTCGATGAGAAAAAGTTTAAGGACTGCCTTGAGAAGAAGCCATAAAGACTTGGAAAAAGAGGACTTGAAAACAAGCGAGAGGGAAAGCAAGGGCAAGATATTCATAATATATGCTCTAGATGCTTCTGGATCCATGAAGGGAGAAAAATTAGACATGTGCAAGAAAGCAGGAATTGCATTGGCTTACAAAGCAATAAATGAAAAAGACAAGGTTGGATTGATTGTGTTTGGAAGCAAGATTGAAACCGTTGTTCATCCAACTAATGATTTTAACTTGATTTTGGAAAACATAATAAAGATCATGGCTAAAAAGGATACAAATATCAAAGAGACTATATTGAAAGCTATTGAATTATTTCCAAGGGAGAATTTTACAAAACATCTTACTTTGATTACAGATGCTGTTCCTACCATCGGAGATAAACCTGAAGAGGAAACTTTAGAGGCCGTAAACAAGGCTGTTAATTCTGGGATAACTATTTCTTTAGTTGGAATAAACTTGGATGAAAAGGGGAAAAAACTTGGAGAAAAAATTTCTCAGTTGGGAAAGGGAAAGTTTTATGTTGCAAATAATATTGGTGATTTAGATGAAATTGTCCTGATGGACTACTATAGCCTATAAAATACATAAATATTTATAAATCGGCTATATTTTAAGATTAAATTAAGTCTTATTTTGGTGAAAACCTTGAAAAAAAGATCTTTGTTGTATTTGGGTGTTTTTTTGATCAGTGTTGCTATTCTTTCATTAGAGTTATTGCTGACAAGAATATTTTCTGTTATTATGTGGTATCATTTTGCTTTTATGGCAATATCCATAGCCTTGTTTGGCTTTGGGCTTAGTGGAATGTATGTTTATATATTTTCAAATAAATTCCCAAGAGAAAAACTGTTTGGACAATTAACTATTGCTTCTATATTTTTTTCTTTGTCTT
>Ga0209541_10018355_pt1 | contig 10136 bp, 16 predicted proteins | sample RifCSPlowO2_01_FD_184027 | JGI IMG/M metagenome (GOLD analysis project Ga0209541, IMG submission 184027) | Groundwater microbial communities from Rifle, Colorado - Rifle CSP2_plank lowO2_0.1 (SPAdes) (version 2) | ecosystem: Environmental > Aquatic > Deep subsurface > Groundwater | place...
CCTTGATGTTGCTATAATTGTGTCAAATGAAGCAAAGATTAACTGGGCTGTTTCCCCTCTTAGATAAGCTGTTGATGAGGAGCCTTCCTGGGCACCAATTTTTATTGGGAACATTAAATTGAAATCTTTTATGTCTTTGAATGGTGATTTGCATTTTGGGCATGAAAGGTTATGCTGCTTGAGCAGTTTTGAGAGTTCTGCTTGTGATAATCCTTCTACATTGACTTTCAGCTTTTCCTCTATGAACTGGTCTGCCCTTAGCTTGTTCTTGCATTTTGGGCATTCCAATAACAGGTCTGAGAAGCCTGATAAATGGCCTGACGCTTCCCAGATTTTTTGATGGGAGATGATTGAGCCATCTAATCCGAGCATATCGTTTCTTGACTGGACAAAGGTTTTCCAAAATTCGTTTTTAATGTTATTTTTTAATTCCACACCTAATGGGCCGTAGTCATAGAAGCCTGCTAATCCTCCATAGAGTTCTGAGGAAGGATAAACAAAACCTTTTTTCTTGCAGAAAACTGCTAATTCTTCGATGCTTGGCTTTTTGGCTGCCATGTTACTTAGCTTTTGGCTTAACTGGTATATATGCTTTTGGGATGTCTTCAAAATTGATTAAATTATTGCCTTCTATTCTTGGACAGCTAGTGTTAACCCAGAATTGGATTTGGGGGAAGTTTTCAAGCTCTTCAAGCTGGAGAGTGTTTGCTGCAAAGATGAAGGATTCCTGCTTTAATGATGCTTTTAGATTTAATGCTAACTTAAGATTCTCCTGCCCTGGCTTTGTGGAGACTATAATGCCTATTCTGTCTGCTGCTATGAATTTTTTGATTTTTCCCAGCCTTTGCTTTTCATACTGCTCAATTTCTTTATTGCTGATTTGGGAGAACTCTTCTGTTTCCGGGTTTAAAATATAAGTTGGCTTTTTTGTTTTTCTTGCGATGTATATTGGGTGGAATTTTCCAGGACCGATGTAAAGGTAAGAATCCACTTTTGCTTTTGAAAGATTGGAAAGATTGCAGCCTGTTACCTGGCCAAGGATTACTGAGCCTTGAATGAAGTTTTGTATTTCCGGGAGAAGGTGGATATACTGGATGATTGAGACTAAGCCTATTTTTCCTTTAATCCTGACTTTTTTGAGCAGTGCTTTTAGCTCTGCTGGGGATACTTTTGCTTGTGTGTTTATGAAGAGGGCTTTCATAGTTTTAACTTTTTTATTTCAGCCTCATTTGAGATGATTGCTGAGTTGCCTGAGGGGTCTTCTATTATTATTTTTAATTCTTCTTCCCCAAGCTCGACTTTCCAGAGCTTTTTTAACAGGTTCTTAGCTGATTTTTTTTCTGACTTTTCTTCTGCTGTGTCTCTTTGGGATTCAAGAATGTTTTTGAATCTTGTAAGCAAGCCTTCGATATTGGAGATGTAGCCTATTGATGCCGGGCCTGGAGTAACAGACATTTTTAACTGGGGGACTTTAATTGTTGCCTGAGAGGACCTGACAACCCGGATGTTAAGGTCTTTTTTGCTTTTGATTATGAAGGTGTAAGATATTGGGCCTTTGTTTTCCTGTGACTCAATATCTGAGGTGTGGTATTTGCATGAAGTGCAGGTCATGGACATTAAAAAGCATTTGCCAAAATAAGGAATTTCTTTTTCTTCTTCAATTAATGTTAATGTAGATTGCTTGCAAAAAGGGCATAACTGGTTTTTTATTTCGTTCATAATAATAAGAATAAAGAAATGTTTATAAGATTATTCACTCATCTTCATCAACTATTGATGATGACTTAGCTGATGCTGGGGCTTCATTATTTCCTCTGTCTACCACTGCAAAGCTTGGGGTGACAACAATCCAGTCATCACCGAAACCTGCTATATCTCCCCCGATTGCATCACAGGTTTTCTTGATTTTGTTTACTGCTCTTTTAAGCTCAACAATATCTTTTTCCTTTATTGGCCTGATATTGACTAAAGCTATTGTTGTGCCTTCTCTTAATGCGTCAAGTGCAGGCTTGATGTCTGAAAAGTCCTCAATAACAAATGGCTTGATAAGAATCTTGGCTCTTGGAGCTGATGCTCCTTTTATAGGGTCAACTTCTACATACTCGTGAAGCTCGTCATTGTACTCAGGCAGTTTTTTACTGCCCTTGAATAGTTTCTCTTTTATGTTAAAAAAACCGCTGCTCATTTTCTATTACCTCTAAGATAGCAACAGATATATAAACATTTCTATAGTTTGCTACCTAATGTACTTATGATGTTTAAGACCTCCAATCTTGTATATGTTGGGGTGTTTGGGTCATCTGAAATGCTGTCCAGCTCTTCCAATGCCTTATCAATTCTTATATTTTGCTCATAAGTGCCTTTGCATAATGTTGCTATTGCCTGGTCAAGTTTTTCCTTGATGTTCTTTGGTATTGTTGTATCATCCTTGATGGTTTTAAGAACGAGGACAATTTCTTCTATTTCCTTTTCAGCCATTTTCACCTCTCTATGATTTTAAGCCTTTAATCAGTTCTTCCTGGAGTTTATCAGCCTTTTGCTTTATGCTTGTTTCCTGCTTTTCTATTGATTTAATCCTTAACTCAAGGATTTTCTTCCTTTCTTCAAGTTCTTTGATTGTTGACTGCTGGTCTGATGAGAGCATGATTGTGCCTATAATCCTGTAGATTGATTTTGGTGATTTCTGGAGCTCTGACAATGCATTGTCAACTTCTAATAATTGCGACTGGAAAGACTGTTTTTGATTTAGAAGAATCTGAAGATTCTGCTCCAGATTCTGAAGCTGGCTCATTTTTTCCTGGTTATGCTCAGCCATGTTAGTCTGCCTTTACTTTTGTGCTTACGACTCTTGGCTTGTAAAGAATTTTAGAGCCGCAATATGGGCAGCGGATTTTCTTTTTTGTATAATCCTGCTTTACTATTTTTTCACATTGAAAACATTTGTGGGTTACCATGGTTATAATGAATATGCCCTGCCTGTTAATTTTGACTGACAACCTTTGCATTGCCAGATGCCAATTGATAATCTTTTTACTTTTAACTTGCTGCAATAAGGGCATTTGTGCTTTGCCCTTAGTTTTGCCTCAATTTTCTGGACTTTTTGCCTGGTCTTTCTGCCGTATCTTGCCCCGAATCTTCCGGCTGAGCCAACTTTTTTTGTTCGCATGTTCAAAATTTAGATGGTATTATAGGATAGTATTGTTTTTTAAAGGTTTCTTTTAGAGAAAAATAAGGGGCTTATTGCTGAGAATGTTTGTTATTTGGGTAGAAGCCGGTATAACCTTGAAAATGGTGGGATTTATAAACTTTTTTTCTCGTGCAAGGATTTTTAAACTTTATCTCTTTAGATATATTAATGAAACTACTAAATAAGGCTATGAATTTATTTAGGAAGATGTTTATTCCTCCTTTACTAGGGGCCATTTTATCTGTACCTTTTGTAGAAGGAAATGCTATGGCAGAAGAACCAAAAAAGCAACAAGTTAAACTTAACTATCCATATCTCTTTGGTAATACTGGTTTTGAAATTTTACTTTCTAAAGATTATGGTCGGTTTGAAATGGAGAATGTGCCCTTATCTGTAAGGGATGTGCCAGTACATCCTGACGATGCATGGCGTAAACATACTGATATTGCGCCCATTGAAGATACTAAATTACAGATAAGAAGAGCCTCTTTGGGTAGTCCTTACAATACATGGGAGGAGTGGACTGGTTTTGGTGGATTGAGCATTGCTCTTGGTGCTGGGTATAAATATGAGCCTTTAGATATTAAAATAGGATTTAGTGCAGCAGCTTTTACAAATAGTGATCCTACGGGTTTTCATGGGTCACTTTATGCGAACCCTCCACAAAGGACTGAAAGAAATTATATACACTACCCTGGGACTGGAGTAAGGGGATATGGTGAAGCCTTGACATATTACGGTTTTAGTGATTTCGTGCATAATACTTATGTCTATGGACCTTTTGTAAGAATGGCATATTTGTTTGTAGATGATGTAGTTAGGAATCGGGGGGTAAAATTTCCACCTGCTGGTTACCTCTTTATGGAGTATATGTATAACCTATCTCCTTTTAATGTGTATGTTGAAAATGGGTGGGATAGGTATGATGAGCTTGAGGTGAGGGAGAGGATTAAAATTCTTGAGGAGAGATCGCATAGACTTAAAGTGGGGGTGGGTTTTTCTGGTCCTATTTCACATCTTGGTCTAATAGGAGATTTTTTTGTAATTTATGAAAGACCTAGTTGCAGATTTACAGATTTAGGGGAGCAGATAAAATTAAATGCATCTGATGGCTGGTTATGGGGGTTTGGCATTAGTGTTCCTTTTATTAATGGTCATTATTAGATAATTATTAATTTTAAATGGTTTTTGGCGCTATTAGGACAAGTCACTTTTTTATAAAAATCTTGTATTACCCCAGAAAATATTATTTATTAAACTGGGGCTACCAGGATTTGAACCTGGGTCAGCGGGTCCCAAACCCGCGAGCCTGAACCAGACTAGCCGATAGCCCCTTAAAACTGATAAAAAAAGAGTGTTAATAAACCTTCCTCTCGGTTTGTTTCAGATAATTCCCAACTTTCTTCCTGATATTTTGCATTTGACATAAAGCACTTTTACACTCTTCTTCTGTTACCTGCTTTCCGTAATAATTGATTCTGTTCCTTAATATTCTCATGTCATCAAAATCATCTCCAAGAGAGGAATCTTTGATTATTTCTTTGAGAAAGGATGTGTAACATTCATGATTATAAATTTTGAATCCCTGCTTTAATGCAAGTGCTTCCAGCAGCTCCCGGAGCGAGTCATAAGCAAGGCTTATTTTTGAACTGATGGTTGTTGCATTCAGTGGAAGAAGCTTTTCACTCTTAAGCTTATCTTCGCTTAGCCTTATTAATGAGGTTATAAGCCCGGGCTCTGAGGAGACTTCTTTTGCGAGCTTTTTGAGAGTACATTCTAACCAATCCATGCTTTTTTCCACCTCCCAAGCAGGAGATACCCGTTGAGAATATTTATTTTCAGCTCTTGGTCATGCATTTCCTGAAATGCAGGAAAGTTGAATACCTGTATTGTTCTTTTTAGCTTTTGCTCAAAAGGCTTAAGGCTTAATGCTTTTTTGCCTGCTATTATTGCGAGGTCTATGTCTGAATCTTTTTTGTTTTCCCCTTTTGAAAGAGAGCCAAATAGGATGACTATAGGATTGGTAAATTGGTCATGGAGATAAGTTAATAAGCCTGATTGCTGGAGTTTTTTTCTCCAATAAATTCTTGCAAGTTCTATGAATAAAGGTTCTTCCTTGTTTGCCCAGAAAAAGAGATGATTAAGATAAGGCTCTCTTTTAAGGAGATTTTCTTTATGAAGCCTGTTGAGAAGCTTTGATGCTGTTGGTGGGCTGATGTGCATAAGCCTTGCGTACTGCCTTACTGAATAACGCTCATAGCAGTCTTCTATAAAGAGTGCTAAGTTGTTAAATATTTCTAACATATGTTAATATAATTTAACATCTGTTTATAAGGCTTTTGTTTTTACTTGTAATATGTTATGGATTAGAATGTATGTTGTTAAAGAGGCGTAAAGATTATTTTTTTCCTTTTTTAACAGGCTCTTCTTTTTTTGTTTGTGTGGGTGCTGCTGGAGCTGCTTTTCCTACAGGAGTTTTGCCTGCTGGCTGCTTGCCGCCAGCTGGTGCTGCTGCTTCTGGTGCTGGTGTTTGTGCTGCTGCTGGTGCTGCGGCCTGTGCTGCAGCTTGGACTGCTGCAAGCTTTTCCATTTCTTTTTTAGCCCTCTCATTATAAGAATCCAGCTGCTGCCTGAGAATTGCTGTTTTTTCTTTTGGTGCTGCTGTTAATTCCTGCTGGAGTTCATTATTGTAATTTCCCTGGTCAATTTCTTTGCAGAACTCCCCTGATTGCTTGCCTTCAATTAAGATGCCTGCTGAGTTGCAAGAGCCTGAAACTGACTTAACAGCTGCTTTTAAGGTTTTCACTAACATAGAATCTTTTTTCATCTTTGCTATTTTAATTACCTGCTCTACTGACAGATTAGCTAGTTTTTGCTTGTCTGGTGTGCCAGAGCCTTTTTGAATAGCTGCTTCCTGCTTGATTAATTCATGAACAGGAGGGGCGCCTATTTCAATTTCATAGGTTTTTGCTTTTAAATCAGCAATGATTTTTACAGGGACTTTCATGCCTTTAAACGAGGATGTTTTTTCATTTATTGCTGCTAATAATGAGTTTAGGTTGATGCCTGCCGGGCCCAGCTTAGTTGCCAGGTTCTGGTTAGCTACTGCTTTTCCGCCTTCTATTAACATGTCAAATGTTTCTTTGCTCATTTTTCTTCCTCTGCTTTTTCCTCTTCGCCTTCTCGTCTTATAACTTTTACTGAATCTAGTTTAACAGTGATTGGGATTGGGACTGCTGATTCCAAAAGTTCGACTACAACCTCTTCTTTTTGAGTGTCAATTCTTGTTACTTTTGCTTTTTCTCTTTTGAATGGGCCTGAGATTATTTCTACTATATCACTTTTCTGGATATTTACCTGGGTTTTTGCCTGCTCAAGCATATGCTCTATTTCCTGGTAATTAATAGAGCTTGGCAATACTCCCCTGGCATATGGGACGCCTGAGGCTGCTTCTTCTGCATCTATCTTTGTTTCTGCTTCTATGAATATATAACCCCGCATATCATGAGGGTGGATTGCTGCATATACTGCAAGATTCTTTTTTTTAGAGTTTGAACTGACAAAATCCAGAACTTGCTCTTCTCTGTTTGCTGTTGTCCTTAATGCGAAGATTTGTGACATTATCTCATTAATAGGTAGATGACTTGGACTATAAAACCTATGCCTCCTATGATTAGTGTGCCTATGCCTGTTACCTTGACAACTGCCTTGAATTCCTCTTTAGAAGGCTTTTTTGTCACTAACAGGACTCTTTTTGATTCTATGATAAAGGTTTTTAACTTTTCAATCAGTTGCATATAAGTCTGCTGAGAAAAATGGGTTTATAAATGTTATTATGGGGTTGGGGCTAGAGCTTCTTTTAGGTGTTTAATGTAGCCCATTACAAATATCTGATCCCAGCCATTAGCGACTACTGCATCAATACTCTCATTTTTGCAGAGAATTTCTGCTGCCTCCCGGGTTGGGAAATCCATTGAGGTTGGTTCAAAACCATGCTCTTTGAGGTCTTTTGCGACAAGTTTTGTAGTGTCTCTATCATAATCCAGATGAAGAACTTTCTTGGATTCTGGAGGCTCTTTTAAAAGATGGATTAATCTTTGAGGGGGGCATGAAGAGAAGATGAATATTCACTCCTATCTAAGGTGATTACTCCTTCTGGAGGGTCAATTAACTGTCCGCGTGTTCCATGATGTAACCAATAATTTCTATCCCAACAAACAATATATTTCATTTTAACCCTTTATGACTTTGAATATGAACATTAATCAACGAACTCTATGCCAAGCTCTGATTCCATCTCTCTTTTCTGCTTTTGAGGAGCTGTTCTTTTTGGGCCAAAGATTTGGGGAGATTGGACTCCTGTGATGATTAATAAGGTCTTGATTGTTTTTTCCAGGTCATCTGAAATCTGGGCGCCCCAGATGATTTTTGCATCTTCATCAAGCCGTTGAGAAACGGTTTCTACGACTCTTCTTGCTTCTTCTAAGGTCATGTCAGGGCCGCCTGAGACATTGATTAATGCTCCTGTTGCTCCTGAGATTTCAACATCCAATAAGGGGTTGGTTATTGCTTTTTCAACAGCTTCTGTTGCCCGGTTTTCTGTGTCTGATTCTCCTACTCCAATCATGGAAACCCCGCCTTTGCCCATGACTGCTTTAATGTCTGCAAAATCAAGATTGACCAAGCCTGTCTTGGTGATTAGTTCTGCTATGCCTTTGACAGCATTTGTAAGGATTTCATCAGCTACCTTGAATGCTGTATGCAATGGGAGGTCTGGTGCTAATTCAAGCAGCTTGTCATTTGGAATCACTATTAAAGTATCAACTATGTTCTCCATTTTTTCAAGGCCCATGATTGCATTTTCATACCTTCTCTGGCCTTCCATGGAGAAAGGAATGGTTACAACACCGATTGTTAATGCACCCATTTTTTTTGCAATGTCTGCTATTACTGGTGCTGCTCCTGTGCCTGTGCCGCCACCTAAACCACAGGTTACGAAAATCATGTCAGCTCCCTGCAATGCTTCTTTAATTGCATGCTCTGATTCATGGGCTGCTTCTTCGCCAACCTGGGGCATTGAGCCTGCGCCCATGCCTCTTGTTCTTTCTTTGCCTAAAAGAATTTTAGTTGCAGCATTTGTGTAGAGCAAGTCCTGGGCATCTGTGTTCATGGCTATGGTTTCTGCGCCTACTATGCCGATTTCAGACATCCTGCTTACTGTGTTGTTGCCTGCCCCACCTACACCAATTACCTTGATTTTGGCTGATTGATTAGCAATTAACTGCTCAAGCTCTTCATCCAATGCAGAGGACTTGTGAATCTCTCTTTTTATGTAAGCCTGAGGCCTTCTTGATGGCAATTGTGAAGCAGCTGACCTTAGTATTGAATCCATTTAGCATCCCTATAGTTGAAAATAGGATTGTGTATATAAACTTATTTATCTTTTAGTAGTTATTTTTTAGACGCTAAATCCCACTATTTTTTGAATGGTAAGGGGATTTGGCGTACTCAAGAACATATGTTTTTGACAGGATAGGTTTTTTGCGCAAGCAGGGCTAGAACTAAGCTATTTTGCTTTTTCCTGTTTTTCCTGGAGAGGCTCAAAGGAAACTGCCTTGATTTCAGGTATTCTTGAGAGAATCTCTTTTTCAAGCTCTTGTTTAATATGGGCTTCTTTGATGTTGCTTTTTATTACTGCCTGTTCTTCTGTGATTGTTACTTGGTATTTTGTTATGATGTGGGCTAACAAGCCTTCTAGCTTTTCCTTTAGAGAGGTTACTATTCTTAGTATTTTGATTTCATAGATTAATGTTTTTCCTGCTAATGGATGATTGAAATCAACTATTGTCCTGCCGCCTGAGACTGATTTTATTGTTCCTATTATATTATCAAGATTTACCTTGAGGCCTGGAACTGGCCTGATGGATTCTTTAGTAAATAGGGAGGTGGGAACTAATTTGATTAAACTTGCCTGTTTTTTTCCAAATGCCTGTTCTGGAGCTAATGTTATTGTGTATGAGCTGCCTGGCTCTTTGCCTTCTAATGCGTCATCTAAGCCTTTGAGAATATCATTTTTTCCTAAGCAGATGATGATTGGCTTGTAGGTTCTGGATTTGTCATATAATCCATGGGCTTTTGCAGCTTCTTCATTTGTTAAGTCAAAGACCAGGCTGGAATCCTGGATTTTTGCAAGATATTCAATCTCTATGAAGTCATGTTTTTTAATTGGCATAATCTGGGAACAGAATTAACTTATATAAGGCTTTTTATTTTTGGGCTTATTTTTATGTATCTACTTGATAATAGAAAAATATATAAAGCGAGTTGGATTTTGGATTCTTAGATAAAGGGGATTAATGGAGGTTAAAAATGGCTTGGTATGATAAGTTATATTATGCTGGTGTTACTGGAATAACGATTGGGCTTTTAGCACTTTTTGGTTCAGGGGGTTATATGGCAATTACCCCTTCTCAACCAAGAAATAGAGATGCAGCAAGAGTGCTTGAAATTAACAAAATGTTAGAAGGCAGGAGTTTGACTTTGCAATCTGGAAGGGTTAATGATATATTAGATAGAGAACTTAGAGGGGGGATTTTAAGTGAGCTTGTTTCAGGGCTGGAGGGAATAGCTGCTGAAAAAGACAGCTTATTAACTAAGGTTGAAGGGGTTAATGAAGGATTATTTGATTTTTATAAAAGGCGTGAGAGAAGTAATACTGCTAGTGATGTTGGGTTTGCTGGATTTGGATTTGCTCTTCTTTCTATTATTCCTTATAAGATTGGGGAGTTTAAGAGGGGGCAGAGGAGGATACAAAAGAAAGTGGAGGCGCGTTATGATAACTAGGAGTTGGATGGGGATATACATTTCAATTGCGGAGGTTGGTATTTACTAAAATGGCAAGAGACTGGAGAAAACATGTTCATCCTGAGCTGAGGGAGCATCTGGAGAG
>Ga0209541_10018356_pt1 | contig 10135 bp, 12 predicted proteins | sample RifCSPlowO2_01_FD_184027 | JGI IMG/M metagenome (GOLD analysis project Ga0209541, IMG submission 184027) | Groundwater microbial communities from Rifle, Colorado - Rifle CSP2_plank lowO2_0.1 (SPAdes) (version 2) | ecosystem: Environmental > Aquatic > Deep subsurface > Groundwater | place...
AAATTCTGCCCTTATTTCTTTTCTCAATCCTTTCTCAAGCAATTCCTCTCCAATCGGGCTCAAGCAGTCTGTTGGCGGCGCTATGATCTTTGTTTTCTGGATGCCTTGCAGCAATTTTTCTGCCATATCCCTGCTGACCTCGCTTGGCCTTGTGTTCGGTAAGACAGCGGCATGCTGGCAGATTTCCTTTGCAGTGCCTGGGCCGACTCTTGAGAACTCAGACGTCAAAAAACTCTGCAGAGTCCTTGATTCCGTCCATCGGAGCTTGTCCATAAGCATGCCCAGCTCTATTCCATAGGGGTGAGGCTTGATTTCCTGCGCCTGCTCCGGCAGTTTGTCGGTCGCCCTTGCGTAAATTACCTGCTCTGATTTAGGATTCGTGTAAATGATTGTTACGTGCGGATTGATAACTGCAGTTTGTTTAAGGTATTCGTCAACAGACTGGTTGCCTTTTAGGTACTCGCCTTCTAAATCAATCTCAACTTTGGTGCCATGCTCTTTGTTCCATTCTACAGTTTCTTCTTTCAATATGGTCGGCTTATTCAATTGTGTGTCAATGTTTAGCTCATAATAATGTGCCGGCTCTTTTTTGGAAACTCTCGATGTTATTTTTGCTGGTCTTCCCGTCGTCAATTGCCCGTACAAAACAGCAGCAGAAATCCCGATTCCCTGCTGGCCTCGGGCTTGCCTTAATGTATGAAACTTGCTCCCATAAAGCAGTTTTGCGAAAATATTCGGAATCTGCTTTTTGACTATGCCCGGGCCGTTATCCTCAATAACCACCTTATATTTGAATTCTGACATCTCGATAATTTCAACGCTCACTTCTGGAAGTATTCTCGCCTCCTCTGCGGCGTCTAAACTATTGTCAACGGCTTCTTTAACTGTCATTAAAAGTGCCTTTCTTTTGTTGTCAAACCCCAGCAGATGCCTGTTTTTAGTGAAAAACTCGGCTACTGAAATCTCTTTTTGCTTTTTAGCGAGCTCATATGCTATGGGTGTTTCTTTTGTTTCCTTAAGATCGGCTTTTGCTTCCTGTTTTGGCATTTTTGATTTAAAAACTTTAATTTTCAGATTAAAAATTTTTCATTATTTATATAGTTAACTCACGGGCAAGAACTTCAAATTAAAAATCTAACTATTCTTATTTATTTCACATCTCCAATATCGCCTTTCTCTTCATTTCCCTTCTTCGCCTTTCAAGCCATTTGTAGACGTTGGCATGGGTAGAGCCGCGCAAAAGAGACTCAACGGCGTGCCTTGCGCTTGCTGCAGACTCTGGCGACCCGATTATGCTTATTGTTTTGCCGAAAACAGAGATGTTGCACTCTGCGAGCTCCTCTATCAGCTTTCTTGACTTGCCTTCCCTCCCTATGACCCTTCCTTTTAGGCGCAGCATGGCCTCTTTGGACTTGCCGACATACTCGCTTAAGTCAACCACCTCGAAAATATAATCCGGCTTAAGCAGCAGCCTTGCAATATCCGGGTTGAACCCGCGGCCAATGGCTTTTATTATTTCTCTTGCCGTGTACAGCCCAAGAGCGTCTTCCCCAGAAACAAAAACATCCCCTTCCTTTGAGTCTATGCTCAGTTTTGTATTGGTGGATTCCTCTATCTCCTTCTTTATACCGCCTTCCTTGCCTATGATGACCGCAACCCTGTTTTTGGGCACTTTTAGCTCATAAGAGTATTCAACCATTTTATTTGTAAATGCTGCATTATTTTTAAGTGTATTGATTTTTTAAATTTTTATTTTATTGAGTTTTTCGTTAATGTTAAATCGTTATTGATTTTTTCGTTAATTGATATCTGTTAATTGCGTTTAAACGCTTACTTCTTTCTGTTCTGCTTGCGCTTTGCAATAAGCGCACTTTCAAATAAAAATATATTTTCAATAACGATTTTTAAAAAATAAACTCATTATTTTCCGCTTATTTCTTTCTTTATCTTATTGTCATCAAGCTTTAACCCCAGTTTCCTGAAAAAATTGCATATGTTCCTTACATCCCTCTCCAGATATTCCTGCACGCGAGAACTCTCCATAGTGGTGGCTTGGGAGAAATCAATAAAGACCGGCCTTTCATTATAATTCAGTATGTTGAATGCCGACAAGTCTGCATGAACAAGCCCCGCCTTGTGTAGCTTTTTCATATTGGAGATTATCATGCCAAAAAATTCCTTTGGCCTTTTCGGAAGCCCGTCCTTAAGCTTTGGGGCAATCATTCCGTTGTCTCCGATAAATTCTAGGACCAAAACATTATTTTTGAAAGTTAATGGTGTAGGAACAGGAATGTTCGCTTCCCTCGCTTTCAGGAGGTTCCGGTATTCCCTCTGGACCCATGCAAAAATCGTGTTTCTTTTCCCCCCCTTAAGGTTGGGGTATCTTGGATCATCCCGTATGTACTCGTTCATCCTGTTGAAGTCGCATGTCTCCAGGCGGTAAATCTTGACCATGACCCTTGCGCCGTCTTTTTTAATTGCAGAAAAAACATTTGACTCTTTGCCAATGGATATAGGGCTCTCAAGTCCTTCAAAATGGCCTTGTGAAATCAGCTTGTAGACTGTCCTCTGGGTGAACTGGTCGAATACGTCACCCCATGTCTTGAATTCTTCCTTTGGCCTGGATTTTTTCATAATAAATCAGAATAAAGAAAAGTATAATAGTGTTTGCATTATCCAGAATTATTTTAATATACCACTTAAAAATGGTAAATCACCGAAAGATTTATATACTAGTTCTATTATATAGTAGTAACATCAAGCGTTGGGGGACGCTATATATAGCTTTTTGAATATCACCTCTTTTTCCCTAGCGGGGTGTCGCAAGATGCTTCGCTGGGGTTTTATATTCTAGGATATTATAGCAAATCACACTAATATTCGTAACTTTTTATTGTGATTTGCTTATTAGGAAATAACAAATGTATCCGAAAATTAAAGTTATTTCCTATAAATACAATTTATGGACACACCACAAAATGCTCAAAGCTTGGAAGTCTTATTAAGAGAATATCATGAGAATGTGGGATTTTCGTCCCCGATTCCTGATCCTGAAAGAGTCACAAGAGAATCTAGGTATACAAGGGAAATGTATGCAACTTTGCAGCAGCACCAAGAAAGGCCAGGACATATTAGGGTTATTCTTAGAAGAATAAGAACTGAAAGGTCTTGGGAATATGGTATTCTGGCCTTATTCGCGGAAGGATTTAACAGATTTCAAGATGATGACGTGCCTAAACTACCTTCTTTTGTTGTTTATTTAAAACCGCAAACACCGTGTACTATGCATGCAAGCGATATGTTATACAAAATCTTAAGGGATTCTGGGCAATCGATGGTTTATATGCCTTTTATGAACCAAAGAGAATACGAAGATAAGATTAGAAGAGGAAGAAGTTTTATTGAATTTAGGGATAGGTCTATAGGTAAAACAGAAGACCCTTTTGACTTTGTAAGGGCTGCTATTCATGGTTACTTTACAAATGAAAAACGTTTGATAATTCCGGAACAACTATTACGAAATTAAAAATTAATAATTTCAATATTGAAAATAAATCTTTTATTAATCTTAACTGACAAACCTTTATATATTAGGGTAGCATACCAAAATCAAGCCCGTCACGAGAGTACCAAATGGAGCTGACGGTAAAACCAAGCTATGAGCTTTGGGGTTAGTGATGCGGGCTACATTTTTTGACAATTAAAAAGCGTTAGGACAAGCTTATTCATCATTATCATTCATTATTATTTTTTTAGTAAACATAATAGTGCAATAAGATAATCTTTGTAACTTGTTCTAAGTGCTTCAATTATAAAAACCGAGGAAGCTATTATGATCATTACTTCATCATTCATTTTTGGTGAATTAGCTAGATAGCTTCTTCTGAAAATCTGGAGGGTGTAAAATGGGAAAAATAAGCCCGGTAGCGGCCAAATATATTGTTCATGCGAATATTGAAATTGAGGGCATAGTTGACAGGCCTGATGTGATTGGGGCTATTTTCGGCCAGACAGAGGGCCTGCTTGGCGCAGACCTTGAGCTTAGAGAGCTGCAAAAATCAGGCAGAATTGGCAGGATAGAGGTCAACACAGAAACGAGGACAGGAAAAACGAGAGGCTCTATTATTATACCTTCATCTCTTGACAAGGCTGAAACCTCCATAGTTGGCGCAGCTTTAGAGATTATCCAGAGGATAGGCCCCTGCAATGCCAAAATTGAAGTGCAAAACATAGAGGATGTAAGGGTAAGCAAGCGAAGCATGGTTGTGGAAAGGGCCAAAGAACTGCTCAAGAAGATGATGGAAAACACAATGCCGGATTCCCAGGAATTGGCAGATGAGGTGACTGCCTCTGTGAGAGTCATGGAAGTGGTTGAATACGGAAAAGACAGGCTGCCTGCAGGTCCTGCAATTGACGAAAGCGACGAAGTGGTAGTGGTGGAGGGAAGGGCTGACGTACTTAATCTTTTAAAGCACGGGTTCAAAAATGCAATAGCAATAAACGGAACTTCGGTGCCCCAGACCATCATAGAGCTGTGCGCCAAGAAAGTCGTGACGGCATTCGTTGACGGCGACAGGGGAGGCAATCTCATAATCAAGGAATTGACGACTGTTGCAGACATAGATTTTGTGACAAAAGCCCCGGACGGCAAAGAAGTGGAGGAGCTTGCAAAAAAGGAAATCCACAAGGCATTGAGGAGCAGAATTTCCGGAGAGCAGGCGAAGCTGGAACTTTCAAGGGAACCGGAGAGGACAGCAATGGAGCTTGTTAAGAGGCACCCACACCATCAGCAACAGCAATTCAGGCCGGTGCAGAGGGTATTCCAGCCTTTGCCAGGCATAAGGAGGGCCCAAATATCTAACGATGAGAAAACAGCTTTCAAGTCAATGCTTGAGGACCTGATCGGGACAAGAGGGGCGGAAATACTTGACATCAAGCTTTCTGTGCTGGGAAAGGTGCCTGTAAGCGAGATACACTCTGCCCTGAAAAGCATCAACAATGCACATGCAGTTGTTTTTGACGGCAGCATCGAGCGCGAAATAGTAAGGGCGGCAGAGGAAAGCAATGTAAAGTTCTTAATCGGAATGGACTCTAAAGTCAGGCCGAACGAGACAAGGGTAACTATATTGACTGTGAACGAGTTATAAAAATCATGAAAGAGCTTATTCCGTGCTGCATATGCCTCTAAACCAGGCTTTTTGACAGTGTTTTGCTGCACGCATCTGCTTTGTTCAAGCTGCAGAAATTATCCTTAATAGCGTTGGCTGTCTGCACGCCGCTGAATTTAACTTTGTTGTTTACCAAAAAGGTCGGGAAATTCTTGATTCCAAGCTCCTGCGCCAGCCCGCTGTCGGACAAGTGCTTTTCAAACCTGACATCCTTGAAATTGTCCAGAAATTCCTGCAGGTTGCTTTCAGCTTTTGCGCTGGCGTCCGGCTTGACAAACAAATCAAGCTTGTTTGGGATGTTCTCGCGATTGAAGTAAAATGTGGAGCCGGCAGCGTCTTCACTCAGGACATATGTCCCGTTTTTCTTTACAAATGCCCTCTTGAATTGCTCAAATGCGGGCTTATTTGTTATGTTCTCATCTAAAATATAAGCCGGCAGCAGCCTGATGTCAGCGGATTCCGCCAGCGCCTTGCCTTCATTGGTGTTGTAGTCTATCTCTTTGGCTTCCAGTTCCCCAAACCAGCTTTCCAGAATTCCCAAGACTCTTTGCGTGCCGCAGTTAAAGCAGTTCTTCCTGTCATTTAATACTAATACGCCTGTTTTTTGAATTTCCTTAAATTCGCATTTTGACTCCTTTGCGCCGGGATACAGGCATTTGCCTTCTTTTCCTTCCTGCCTGCAGTCTGCATCGGAATTGCACACCGCAACAAACCCCGCCCCTGCCTTTTCGGCAGCCGGCTTAGCCTTCAATAAAGAATAAGAAAAGAATATAACAAGCGCCAAAACAACGAACACAATTGCATACCTGAATAGCTTGTTATTTTTTTGCCCTTTCGGAATCTCTTCCTCTTGCCCGATTTTTTGCGCTTCCTGATCTGGAATTTCGACGGCCTTTTCTTCCTGCTCACTTTCTATGGGGTCTTCCTTTTTGGCATCTGCTGTTTCCTCATTGCCGCTTTTGCCGTTTTCAATCTCGTTTAGCTTTTTTTCTATCCTATCACTACCCTTTTCGTACTCTTCTTTGCTGATGACCTCTGCTTCAAAGCTCTCTTTCAGAAACCTCAGCTCCTGCTCAAGCCTTTCTTTCTGATTCTTGTCGTCCATAATACCCCTTTTAAGGCGGAATTACGCTAATACATAAATCTTTCTAATATATGCGGTATTTTTCATTACTGACAAGTTTCACTAAAAACATTTATATGTCGGAAATCGCCATTGTATAACCCTGCCATTCTTAATTTAGGGAAAGAACGCGATTTCCGAGCATGTTCAAAAACACGCTCCGCACTTTAGTGCGTGGTGTTTTTGACATTTTGTGTGAAAGGGAACAAGCAATCCAATGTACGACATAATAATCGGCAGAAGCGAAGCTGACAAGGAAAAATACGGGACATCCGGGGCAATTTTCATCGGCAGGCACTACGTCAAGATGGGGCAGACTGTTTCTTTGTCTAACAAGGTTTATCTGGATGTTGCAAAGAGCCATGTTGTTTTTGTCTGTGGCAAGCGCGGAAGTGGAAAGTCATATTCGCTATCGGTAATTTCCGAAGGCATTTACGATTTGCCTGAGGAGATAAAAAGCAATCTTTCTGTGGTAATGCTTGACACTATGGGAATTTTTTGGACAATGAAATACCCAAATACTAAAGAAAAAGAATTGCTGGATGAGTGGGAACTTGAAAGCAAAGGCATAAATGTTCAGATTTTCACTCCGATTGGTTTTTACAGGGAATACAAGGAAAAAGGCATTCCAACAGACTTTCCTTTCTCAATAAGAATTTCTGAATTAAGCGCAGAAGACTGGTGCATGATTTTCAATGTGTCAATGACAGAGCCGATTGGAATTTTAATTGAGAGGGTTGTAAATGGTTTGAAAGAAGAAAACATTGATTATGGTTTTGCTGAAATTTTGAAAACGATTGCATCTGACGATAGGTCAGAGCAGAGCATAAAAGACGCCGTTGAAAATCGTTTTCTTGTGGCTGATAAATGGGGGCTTTTCAGCAAAGAAGGTACATTAATTGAAGACTTAATAATCCCGGGCCAGATAGCCGTGCTTGATGTAAGCGCTTACACGACAACTTCCGGAGCTGAAAATTTAAGGGCTTTGGTTATTGGCTTGGTTGCGCAAAAATTGTTTGCCCAGCGAATGACCGCGAGAAAAGCAGAGGAGCAGGCTTCCATCTCAGAGGAAATACATTTTTTTGAAGAGGAAAAAGATGAGAAAAAACAGCCGATTGTTTGGTTAATTGTAGATGAGGCACATGAATTTTTGTCAAATAAAGGAAAAACTCCCGCAACTTTGCCTTTGATAACCATTTTAAGGGAAGGTAGGCAGCCCGGAATCTCTCTCGTTCTTGCATCTCAGCAGCCCGGAAAAATTCACAGCGATGTCTTTACCCAGGCTGATGTCGTGATTGCGCATAGGATAACTGCGAACATAGATGTGATGGCCTTGGGCAACATAATGCAGAGCTACATGAGGGAGGGATTGGACAAGCAGCTAAACCTCCTTCCATCAGAAGAAGGCGCAGCAATCATTTTTGACGACATAAACGAAAAGCTTTATCCCATAAGGATAAGGCCGAAATATTCCTGGCATGGTGGGTCTGCCCCCACTGCTTTGCCCAGATTGAAGAAGGTGTTTGAGGTCTAAAGCCTCCTAAAAAACTCCATTCTGTTTAAATTCAAAATTATCAAGATAAGAACAGCGGCAATCGCCATTATCAGATAATACCCGAGCCCGCTAGCCAATCCAACTGCTGCAACTGCCCATATCGAGGCGGCAGTTGTCAATCCGTGCACTTCATCCTTGGCTTTAAAGATTGTCCCTGCTCCCAAAAAGCCAATGCCGGTTGCCACTCCTGCAATTATCCTTGCAGCTTCATGGGGCAGCGCCTCGATAGTAACCATCACCAGCAATGCAGAGCCGAGGCAGACGAGCATGTGCGTCCTTATGCCAGCAGGCTTGTGGACAACTTCCCTCTCCAATCCAATCAAGCCTCCAGCAACTACTGCTAGAACCAGCCTGAAAAATATTTCGCTGTAGTTAATCATCTCTTCCTAATGCCTTTTTTATCTTTTTTCCGCCTTTGATCTTTTCTTAACATCAGAGCCGTGCGCCCTCTTGTAGGTTTGTATGTCCTTAAACCTGCCTTTGCTGTCTCGCACAGCGTAAAGCTTTTTTCCTTTTCCAGACCTGTGTGTTGTCCTTCTAGCCATTTTCTCACCCCCTTTATTTTATTTTCAACTGCCAGTCAGTCGGAGCATAAGTCATTGATATCAGCGAAGCAACAAACATCAGGACAAAAAACAGGACAAATGTAAACCCCCACGTTTTTGAGTTTGGCAGCACGTAAAAAGCTGAAATCAAAAACCCCACAATGCTCGTAATCATATACCCTCCAGACAGGGGGGCTATATTGAATTCTTTCATGCTATCACCCTCTTTATTCTGTTAAATAGCCTACATTGCCATGGACGTCTATGTAAATCTTTCTGTTTTTTTGGCTTTCGTGCAGGCTCTTAACCCTTGCAGCAGGCACTGGCCCGTTGTCTGTCCAGTAAACAACGCCGTCGCCTGTGATGAAATAATTTCCGGGGTTCAGGCTGCCAAGCGAGCTTACATCATCGAATTCCATCAAATGCTGCGTAATCACGCTTCCGGAATTTTGCCCGTCAACAGCAAAGCCTGTTATGCTTTTGTCCTCTGTCATGAAAGCTACAAGAAAAATGAACACAAACAATGCCGCTGCAGAGATGGCAGCCCCGAAACTCCCCCTTCTGCTTTGAACCAAGCTTCCCATATCCGCATAAGTTACTATTCAATTATTTAAACTTAACGAAAAATCAAAACATTTTTAACCTTTATATCCAGCCAACGGCTTTATGGATGGCTGGAAGAATCTGCTTAAGAAATTATGGCATTTCATTTGGGAGGACAACTCAGTTTGGAGCTGGATTGCGAATATCGCGCTGGCTTTCATTCTTATCAAGTTCATTGTTTACCCCGGGCTTGGATTTGCGCTTCAGACTTCCCACCCTGTAGTCGCAGTTGTCAGCGAGAGCATGGAGCATAATGAAAATTTTGACGAATGGTGGGCAAGGGCGAATGAGAAACGTGCAGTCGGCAATGCATTTGTGGACAGATGGTATATCCTCAATGGAATAACAAAGGAAGAATTTGCAGAGTTCCCGTTTAAGAATGGCTTTAACAAAGGAGACATAATAGTCCTTAAAGGCAAAAAGCCGGAGCATATTGCGGTTGGCGACGTGATCGTATTCTGGAGCGCAAAAAGGGACCCCATAATACACAGGGTGGTCAAAAAATGGCAGGAAAGCGAAGATTACTATTTCCAGACCAAGGGAGACAACAACCCTCTGCCAATAAAAACCGATTCTCTTGATGAAACAAGGGTAACCCAGAGCCAGGTAGTCGGGAATGCCTTGTTCAGGGTCCCACTGCTTGGCTATATCAAGATATGGTTTGTTGAGTTCATCCTGGAGCCTTTTGCCGGACTATTGCAATAAAAAAAATCAAAAAAGGTTAAATTTATATAGAATTTGTTAAAGTTCTAATTTCAAGATGTTTTGCCCGAAATGCGGCTCGATATTGCTGCCGCGGAAGGAGGACAGCAAGAGGATGATGGTCTGCTCATGCGGATACAAGACTACCAAGATAGAGGCAGCCACAGTAAAGGAGACCGTCCAAAAAACAGGCAAGGAAGTGGAAGTCATTGACAAGGGCGAGCTGCAAACCCTGCCCAAGACGACTGCGGAATGCCCCAAATGCGGCCACAAGACAGCCTATTTCTGGCTTGTGCAGACAAGGGCCGGCGACGAGCCCGAAACCAAGTTCTTAAGATGCGAGAAATGCGAGCATACATGGAGAGATTATGATTGAAGATGTGTTGTTAAAAGATTCTCCATATAATGCACAGGATTTCCTACAGGCTCGTAATATTCA
>Ga0209541_10018357_pt1 | contig 10135 bp, 18 predicted proteins | sample RifCSPlowO2_01_FD_184027 | JGI IMG/M metagenome (GOLD analysis project Ga0209541, IMG submission 184027) | Groundwater microbial communities from Rifle, Colorado - Rifle CSP2_plank lowO2_0.1 (SPAdes) (version 2) | ecosystem: Environmental > Aquatic > Deep subsurface > Groundwater | place...
TATTATTAATATTGCTGCAATGCTAAATACGCTCCCTGTATACCCTGTGTGAGAGCCACCAATCAAGCTTATTACTAATATTGAAACTAAAATTACTATTATGATTAATGATGCCCTTGGCAGGAATGAATTTATTATTCCCACTATTGGCTGCTGGACTACCAGCAACAATCCTATAACCATAGAGACAACAACATTTATATTTGTCTTATCTCCTAAAATATTTGTTTTTTCTAATATAGCAAATATAATTGCAAAGATTAACAAAAATGGAAGGAAGTAATCATAGACTCCTAATTCCTGAAGATACAAAATGAAACTGCCTATTTCACTTGGCATTTTTATTTACCATCCTTTTTTCCGCCTGTAATGAAGACAACTGCGCCTATTGCTATTGCTAAAAATAATAATGAAGTAATTACCGGGCTTGCTGCATTATTTATTACATATGAAAAACCATAATCCAACCATGACTGACCGTTATCCAAATAAATTGAATTCAAAAATATTAATAATATACCCACAAATAATGCTGCTACAAGAACTTTGTAAAATCCTGCATGCTTTGTTGCAAATTCAAATTCACCTGTTTTATGAAATAAACCCAACATGATTAAAAATGATAAAATCATAACTACAATTAATACTACATTAGGCAATGCTTTGTTTATTATTCCCACTATTTTATTTGTTGCAACAACTAATAACGCTATAATAAAAGAAACCATTGAATTTAAATTGGCTCTCGGCTTGTCATTTTCTGTTCCTAAAACCCTTGTTTTTTCTAAGATAGCAAACATTATTGTGAATACCAATAGAAAAGGCAAGACTACATCAAATAAACCAAACTCCCTAAAAAATTCAACTGCGTTCTGCAATGGTGAAGCCATTAGAAAAAAACAGTGAAATTAGTATTTAAGATTTGTGGTTGTCTGCTGGGCTTTTGTTTTGTATAAAAAGACTTATAAAATAGATTAAATGGGTATTAAATGATTATAATGAAATTTTTTGATTCGAATGAATGGAGAACCCTTTGGCCGTTTTATTTATACAGTTTGATAATAGGTTCTTTTTTTATAATTATGCCCTTTTTAGTTATATTCTTCAATAATATTGGTTTAACATTCAAACAAATCTCCACTTTACTTGCTATATTATTTATTTCACCAATTATGTTTGAAGTACCAACAGGCGCTTTTGCAGATGCTTATGGAAGAAAATTTTCAGTTATTATTGGTGATTTCTTTTTTGGCTTAACTATATTTATTATTCCTTTAATAAAAAATTATAATGGCTTAATATTAATATTTTTATTATGGGGCTTATCAAGTTCTTTTACATCTGGCGCTGATAGCGCTTGGGTTGTTGATTTATTAAAGCATAAAAAACAAAGCAAATTAGTCCATAATTATTTTGTCAAGATAAGGAGCATAGCAAGTTTTGGCGCCATAGTTTCAGGTGTTTTAGGGTCAATCTTAGTTAAATATTATGGATTAAATATTATTTGGTATGTTTCTGGCATTGCTATAATGCTTAGCACAATATTCTTATGGTTTTTCTCTAAAGAATATTTTAAAAAAAAGAAACATTCTTTTTTGAGCTTAACAAAAAAAACTTTTAATAATTTTAAAGTTAGTTTTAATTATGGATTTAAACACCCTGTCTTATTGTATTTAATCTTAGGGGGATTTTTTATAATGCTTAGCGCAATGGGCGATGTTGCATGGCAGCCTTATTTTAAAGATTTAGGTATTCCTGTTTATTTTTTTGGCTATATTTTTTCTGCTTCAGCTTTAATTGTTATAGGCTTGCCTTTTTTAGCGAAACCATTATTAAAAAAATTTAAAAAAGAAAAATACTACTTGGCTTTTTTAATTTTATTCTTATCTTTAGTATTATTTTCTGTATATTTTATATTTTCACCTATCTTGGCTGTTATTGCTTTTATTTTAATAAGTTTTCCTTTTGAGCTAAAGGGCCCTGTAGAAGATACATATTTCCAAAAATTTATTCCAAATAAAATAAGAGCTAGTGTTGGCTCTGTAAAGGCAATGATATTAAGAATTGGCGGAGGAATTTCTTTATTAATTGGGGGTTATCTGGCAGACATAGTTGGTCCAAAAATGGTAATAGTTTATTCTGGGCTTTTTGTATTACCAGCTATTGTTTTTTACTTGTTGATTAAAGAAAAAAGATAATTTTTGGTTTTATTCTTCTTCAATATCTGAAGGAGAAGCAGCTGGAACAGCTGATCTTGAGATAATTATTATATCTCCCATTGACTTAACAAGTGAATGAGGCACTACTACTCCTTTAGCGCCTGTTAAAACTCTTCCTAAAGAAGAATTCCTAGTTGCCCTTATACGCCATCCATAAACCTTATTAGAAACTAATATTGCTTCTTCTACATCTCCAAAATATTCACCATCATCAGTATAAACTGGTGTGTTAAAAACGCTTGTAACTGTTCTTGTCTTGATCATGCTTTTCGGAATATATTTAAGTTTAAATATTTTTCTCTTTTTATGAATATATATAAGAATTTAACTATTGTAGGCACATCTCACATTGCCATAGAAAGCATTAATGAGGTAAAGGCTGTAATCCTTAAGGAAAAGCCTGATATTGTTGCTTTAGAGCTTGATAGGCCGAGATTTAGGGCTTTGATTTCTGGTAAAAAAGGAAAGGTTAGCGTTTATGACATTAAAAGAATTGGATTAAACGGCTATATCTTTAGCTTAATAGGCGCTTATGCTGAAAGAAAATTAGGCGAGATAGTCGGCGTAAAACCTGGGGAAGAGATGCTCAAGGCTGCTGAAACTGCCAAAGAGGTTGGCGCCAGAATAGCCTTAATAGACCAAAATATTGAGATAACCTTAAAGAGATTTTCTAAATCAATTACTATTAAAGAAAAATTAAGATTTGTTCTTGATATTGTTAAAAATGTTATTAAAAAACCTGAGATAAGGTTTGATTTAGAGAAAGTTCCTGAGAAAGATATAATTTTTGAATTATTAAATGAAGTGAAGAAAAAATATCCAAATGTGTACAGTGTTTTAGTTGAAGAGAGAAATAAAATTATGGCAAAAGATTTATATACATTAATGCAGAAATATAAGGTAGTTGCTGTTGTTGGCGCAGGCCATGAGGATGAAATTATTGAGGAAATAAAATGTTTGGAAAAAAAGAGATTAGACATTTAATAGCTGGAATTTTAATCTTAAGTTTTGTATTTGGATTTAATGACAATCGGGAAAGCTTTAATCTGGCATATTGGTTATTAAATTTTTTTATTGTTGTAATTGTTGTTGCAATTAGCTTGTTATTAAGGGAGGTTGTAAGGAAATTTTTTGCACACAGGAAAGGATGCAAGACTGAATATAGTTTGTGGTTTATTAAACAATTAAGTTTTAGGCCAGCTGGAAGATTAAGAACTGGATTTCCTTTCATGACTGTTCTTGCCTTGTTTTTAACATTTATTTCCAATGGAAAGATATTTTTAACTTCTATCGATGAAAATAATGTTGAAGCTGTAAGAAAATATCGTGTTGGAAGAAAGTTTACAAGATTAACTGAATATGATGAAGCTTTGATCCTGCTGTCTGGAATTTTAACAAGTGCATTTTTAGTTTTATTTTTTTCTGGATTTGGCAGATTAATTAATTTAAATTTAAGCATGTTTGTTACAGTAAATTTCTGGATTACTTTGTTTGCTTTGATCCCATTGCCTCCTTTGGACGGAGGAAAGATATTGTTTGCTTCAAGACCTTTGTATATCTTTAGCCTGGCTTTTGTTATTGCTTTGTTTTTGATGAAGGACTTGAATTTAATCTTAAGCTTATTATTTAGTTTTATAATTGCATTTATTTTGATGGTAATTTACTATAGAAGCGCGGAGTATTGATGAAAGAGACTAAAAATATATTATTAAGAAATGGGAAGTTTCTATAATTGAATTTCAAGATGATGAAGGAAATAAATTTAAGGTTTACTAATTAAGATGGCAAGAAAAATAATTATATTTTTGGTATTAAGCATGGTTTTTATTAGCGCTTGTTCCATATTGAAAAAAGATATGCAAAAAGAGGTTAAAGAGATGACAAAAGAATTGTGTGAAAGTTCTAAAGGAAATTGGAATGAATGCAGCAGCCCTTGTTTAGGGACTGATGCTGAAGCATGTATTCAAGTTTGTGTTGCACAATGTGAATGTGGAGGCATTGCTGAATTTAATTGCCCTTTCGGATACAAATGCAGATTAACTGTAAAGATTACTGATGAAATGGGGGTTTGTGTTAAATAATTTTAAAAAATTATAATTTTATATATTAAGGCATACTAATTTAATTTATAATTATTTACTAAATAGAGTGTTTGTTTCTTGTTAGTATCCCTGTTCTTTATTTTCAATGGATTAAAATTTATGTAATCAAAACGTGAAACGTATATTGTTATAGGACTTCCAATATTAAAATCAGATGTATTACTTGTATTACTTGAAAACAAACATATTAATCTTTTATCACCATTGGCAATCTCATAGACAGGAAAATCACCACAAAGAAGATTATTAGCTGTTACCTTTTTTGTAACAATTCCTTTAATTTCTTTATTGAGTATCTTTTCTAACATACTTAAATAATACCATTAAAGTTTATATTCTTTTCCTTTTAAAAAAATATTATTTTATATCTTCAAATGGATCTAAATTATGATATTTAAGTATATTTTCTACCAAACCAAATTTTGAAGTTGGTAAAAACCATCTTTTAAAGAAAACAGTATAGTATTTTGGGTCATTTATATAACTTTCAGGATCACGTCCAAAAATCTCGGTTTTTTCAAGTGCTAATGCTAAAATTCCTTCTAGATTATTTAATCTTGCTTCAACAATTTTCTTGTTTTTTGCTGTATCATTTTGCCCGATTTTTCTCATAATTTCTTTAGCAGTAAATCTTGGATAAAATGTTGTATGTTCTGCTAACGCCCTTAATTCAATAGTACGGCCATAAATTAATTTAAGGATATTAAGGTTTTGTATATCAAAATCTTTAATGAAATGTTTATTTAATATGGCATTTGTAGTTGCTTCCATATTAGATTCATTAACAAAAAAATTTAGATATTTTCTTATAATATGCCCCTTTAAATAAGTTCCATCTAATAAATACCTGCTAGTATTGCCTACTTTTTCAATTATTGCAATAATACCATATAGACTTCTCATTTCTTTTGAATGACCATCTGCAGTTAATAACCTACTTCTCAAATATCTAGGATCACAAAAAATTTTCAAAATGTTTATTTGTTTATCTGTTAATAGGAGATTATATTCTATTTTAAAATCTTTTATATTAAATGTATTATTTTCAAACATACTGAAAATAAATTAATTATATTTATAAATTTATATATTGTATAGTTAATATTTATTATATATCCTCTATAATATGCTACTCTATTCTTGTGGACATCTTTATGCCTTTTTTATCGCAATATGCCTTGAATTTTTTTAAAGGCATCGGGTCTAAAGTAAAATTAACCTTTTTTTATATGTGAATTTTGGAACTCTTTTAGTTCTTTCAAATTCCAACAAAGCCTCGAATATTTCCGGCTGCTCTTTCAATAGCCTGTCTGTTGTCTTAATTAATTCCTTATCTGACAGCATCTTTTAATTCCTATTCAAGCAGGAATTTCGATACCCTCTTTGCTCCTTAATTCTTCTAAAATAAGCATGTCATCCAACTCTATTAATTTTTTAATTCTTGGATCTTTAGTATTTAATTTATATAGTTTAGCTTTGCCAACTTCTCTTGTGAATGTAATCATTTTGTTTTTTATTAATTTGTCCCATATTCTGTATAAAGTTGCCCTCCCTATGCCTGCATTTTCAGCAATGTCTGTTATAGAAAAATCCAGTTCTCTCTCTGTTAATAAATAATCCAATACTCTTACAACTGGGCTATCCCCCATAAATTCTATAAATAAAGATTTCATTTTTATACTAAAGCTGCCAATTCTAAAATGACAAACCTCTTTTTAAGAAGATTGTGCTTATTTATATACTTTTCTATTTTGAGACGATATTGTATCACTATAACAAAAATGTTTAAATACCTAATATACTTAAAAAATACAAAAAGATGATAACTGAAATAGAAATAAAGGCGAGGATTATAAGAAAGCTTGTTAAATGGAGAAAATGGGGTGGTTCTCATACAGAAAATGTTCTTAGTGGCTTACCTTCTCATTTAAGAGGAGAAAAAATAACTAAAAATGTTCTTAGATGGTTAGTAAAAGATGGATGGTTATTAGCTTCTATTAAAACAAATGAAGTCCATTATTCATTAAATCCTAGAAAAACTAAAGAAATTTTGGAATTTTTTGAGAGATATTGTAAAAAAGATGAAGAATAAATCTTTTAATAATTTATCAAATCTTTTAATTTTAAAACTGTTAAAACTATGATTAAATATTTTAGTCTTTTATTAAAGATTATAATTATAATTTAGATTAAAACTTTTAATTATTTATAACAATCTCTTATTTTTTAGCAATTGTTCTCTTTTAGCAAATAATCTTCTGTAAAGTATTGGGGAAATTCTTTCAATATCAGAATCTATTTTTTCAGTTTCTAATAAATATTCTTTTTGCTTCTCATTCATTTGATGATAATAATTTAAGTAATTCCCATCTTTTACTTTATTTTCTATAGCTTCTAAATCCTTTAAAATACGCTCATAACGCGCTGCTTCTTTGCTTAAATTATCCTGCCTGACTGGATTTTCCTGCTTTCCAAATGGATTTTTTTCAACAGCTAAAGGATTTGGCCTATTTTGCTGAGATTTCAAACGGTTTAGCATATCTAAACTTGATTTTCTGTATTCCATAATTTATTCTATGCTGAAGAAATATTTAAACTTTATTAAAGTGTATTATAGGCTTCATAAACTATCTAAAGGGGACTTAACTTTCTTCAACTGCTCTGTTGAAACTTTAGTGTAACGCTCGGTGGTGCTGAGGTTTGCATGGCCAAGCAATACTTGTATAATCCTTATATCTGTTCCTGCCTCTAATAAATGCGTTGCGAATGAGGATCTTAATGCATGACAGAAAACCCTTTTCTTTATTCCTGCTTTTTTGGCTGATTTATTGACTATTTTTTGAGCCATTCTGACAGAAATGTGTTTTTTATCAGAAGGAAATAGATATTCTGAATCTTCTTTTCTATCTTTCAAATAATTATTAATATGCTCTATAATATTATTAGAAATGATTATATGACGATCTTTTTTTCCCTTGCCTGAAATAACCTTACCCATTTTTTCTTTTAAGTTTAAGTCATCTATTTTCATTTTAACAGCTTCAGATACTCTTAAACCTGATGAATAAAGTAATTCCACCAACAATTTATGCTTGTCATTGGTTATTGCATCTAAAAGCAGTTTTATTTCATCTTTTGACAATACTGTAGGTATTTTCTTTTCTGATTTTGGTGGCTTAATATTTGAGAATATGTCTTTTTTTAATATTTCTTTGTAAAAGAATTTCAATGCTGAGATCGTCAGATTTACAGATGCAGGTTTTTGCTTTCTTTCTGAGATTAGATCTGCCAAATATAATTTTAAATCATCTTCTGTTATTTGTTCTGGCTGTTTTTTAATAAAATTGAGAAATTTATTATTATGCTCTAGATAAGCCTTTTGCGTTGCCTGGGTAAATCCCCTTAATTTAAGCTCTGTTTCTAGTTTCTTTAGCATATCTCCTCTTTTTATCTTAAATTGTTACTTTTGCTTTTAAATTTGAAAGTATTGATTCTAGATTATATTCTTTAGTTTCTAAATCTGAAATCTTCTTTTGTAGTCTCATTTTTTCTTTGTATATTTTTACCAATTTTTTTAAGTCGTTTAATTCTCTCTGTTTAAAATCAATTTCTCCCAGATATTCAATTTCTCCTACACCTAATGAATCTTGCCCAATTAAAGATTTAAAACGTTTTATAGACTGATTATCATTTCTAATTATATATTTAGTCTCCTCACCATCATTCCCCGTATCTACTATAATTTCTTGAAAAATCATGTTCTCTTTGGGGAAATATAAAGAATCTATTGTGTTTATTAGGTTATGAGTAACACTAACTGGATGAAAAACTTCTTGTTTGAATGAATAGGCTTTCAATCCCTTACCTTCTGAAGTTTTCTTATCAAAATTATAACTTCCCGTAGGATTACATGTGCAGGCTGTATCGTCATTGTTTTTCATTTTTTATTCTATTTTACACTCTAAATTATAATTGGAAATTATATTTAAAACCTGTACAGACTGCTCTAAGGAACCTTGACATTTATATAAATCCGATATAATATCTATATAATCTTCTAAAGATATATTATAATTATTTTCTTCGATTGGTTTAATTTGTATTTCTAAGGTCATTTTTTCCTGAACCATTAGGTTCATATAAGGTATATTACATGAACTAAATATATAAAAATGTATCGATTTTTGGGATTAGAATGGGTATTTTAGGCCAAATTAGGTGTTGAGGATTATTTATCTCGTAGCTCTTGGCTTTCTTTTGATTTTCTATACAGCCTCATAATATTGTCCGTCATCTTATCTATCTCCTCATGTTTAAAGATTCTTAACCCTCCATCTTTTTGTAATTCATTATTGAAAAGAGCCATGTCAGATGCTATTGCTTCCAAAGTTTCATGCACAATAGTTTCTAAAATCTCTTCTTTGTTTGGGCTTTCCCATACCTTAATTGTTCTTGTATGCGTATGGCATACCCCATCTAAAAGCTTCTTAGAGCCATCTGCTTCTTTCTTTAATACTGCTCGTGAAGCATATTTATATTTATATTTATCAAATATTTTTTTAAAATATCCTAATACCAAAACTTTGCCTTCTTCAACATAATCATATAAAGTTGGTTCATATTCTTCAGATTTATAATCTTCTTCCATATGCTCATTTCTCTCAATCACGCCTTTTTTAAGAATCAAGTATAGGGGCACTAACCCAAAACAATCCACCCACAAGAAATAAATAATATATGATAAATATTTAAATTTAACGGATTAAGCTCTGGAGTACCAAATACACATAATTAAGCCTATTATTCCTCTATTTACATAAGATTAATATATAGCAAGCTTTATAAAAAGAAGTATTATTTAAAATATTGCCAGGAAGTTAGTTCTTGACAAATAAAATATAGGAGACGAAAGAAATTGGCATTTAGGAAAGAAGGTTTCAGAAGCGAAGGTTTCAGAAATAGGCCTAGAGAAATGCATAAAATCACTTGTTCTGATTGTGGAGCTGAAGCAGAAGTTCCATTTCAACCAAGAGAAGGCAGACCTGTTTACTGTAAAGACTGTTACCAAAAGCATAGAACAAGTACAGAATAAACCAGCTCTTTTTCGATTTTTAAAAATCAAAAGATAGAACTAGGTTAAAAATAGCTTAATCTAATTCAAAAGAACACAGCTATATTTTTTTAATTTTATTAGTTTTGGTATAAAAAGAATTAAACAAAACATTAATAAATGGGATTAGCTTTTAAAGTATATGGATAAAAAAGGTAAATTAATTACTCCATTTTCAATAAGGATAATTGGGGCAATTATTGGTGCTATAGGGTTCTTTTTGCTAGCTTATAGAATTACTACTTTAGGGACTGCTTTAATTGGTATTGGATCGGTATTAATCGCTGCAGGAGAAAAATAAAATGGTTGGATATGAAATAATTGGAGTTTTGTTAGTAATTGTTTCGATAATTTATTCTTTCTATAAAAAACATGATAAAGCTGCTTTGGCATTAATAATTGCATTATTGGTTTTAATGTACCTTTTAGGCTATTTTGGTGGTTTACAGTAGACATAATCACTGTTGGCAAACTTTATATATAACCAAAATTTATAAAGAACTTAAAGCATTAAATGTTATGTTCAGAGTATTTCGTGCAGAATGGTATGATAAAAAATTTGTTAAGCTTGAAAAATTTGAACAAGAAAGAGTTTCTAAGTTTGAACAGCAATTAAAATTAGAGCCTTATACTGGAAAACCATTAGGTTATAGATTCTTTCGTGAAAAGAAATTTGATGGAAAAAGGCTTTTATTCTTAGTCTA
>Ga0209541_10018360_pt1 | contig 10133 bp, 9 predicted proteins | sample RifCSPlowO2_01_FD_184027 | JGI IMG/M metagenome (GOLD analysis project Ga0209541, IMG submission 184027) | Groundwater microbial communities from Rifle, Colorado - Rifle CSP2_plank lowO2_0.1 (SPAdes) (version 2) | ecosystem: Environmental > Aquatic > Deep subsurface > Groundwater | place: Rifle...
ATTAAATGATATCGACGAAAGGGCAAAACTGTCAGCGGTTAGGCTAACTGTATCCCCGATAACCACAAGCAAATCAACCCCAATCTCGGCAAGTCTTTCGCCAATCTTCTTGTGGGCTTCATCCTCGAAACTCCCAAGGTTGGGAAGGTCACCAAAGATGACAATCTTTCTGCCTGCATCTATGGTTCTCAAAACTTCAAAGGCAGCTAAAGTAGACGAAAAAGTTGAGCTGTGTGAATCGTCTATGACGGTTGAACTACTAAGGCCTCTTAGTAGGTTTAACCTCCCTGGAAGAGGGGTCAACTTAGCTAGTCCCGCTTTTATCTGGGTTAAGCCTAATCCACAGTAACTTGCAACAACCGAGTTAGCCAAACAAGCATAGATGGTGTGGGCTCCAAGAACTGGGGCTGTGACTTTAACTCTCCCAGCAGCTATACCTTTGAGTGAAGTGTTGAGCATAAAAGAGACGCCCGATAAGTCCGCTGTACTATCGGTGGCATATACATCTTTTGATACAAGCTGCGAGTAATAGATCTTCTTAGCAATCCCCACTCTTGCTAACTTTGGAATGTTGCGGTCATCTCCGTTTAACACTGCAATTCCATCTTTTTTGAGAAGTTCCAGCATTAGTGCATATGGGGCAATCACACCCTCCATAGTTGCAAATTTACCTAAGTTTGTTTGATCAACTGCCGTAATTACCAGTATGTCCGGCTTGAGCAGAGTTAAAATCTCTCTATATTCAGGATTTTCTGCTCCGACTTCAGTCACCACAACCCGATCTTTAATGTCAAAGTTAGAGAGAATGTCCAACGAAAGTTCAGTCAAGTTTACTGAAGATTCACTAGTGGAAAATGCTTGGAGCTTTTCAGATAGGACCATCTTGATTACTTCTTTAGTAGTAGTCTTCCCGACTGATCCTGTTACAACTACTACTGTTGGAGCTAAATCTGAAATCTTATTGGTTGCGAGTCTGACCAGATCTTTTGGTTCTAAAGTATCGTTTGGGAGTTTAAGTTCGTGCCAACTTTTAATCATTCTGACCAAATAATAGCATTTGCTGGGAAAAGTAGATTACGTGTTTCTCGGGTCGCGTCCGCTAAGCTTAGAAGAAGATTTTAAGAACATCTCCGCGGCGCTCGGCCTCGCTAGACACAATTTTTACTTCAAAAAGTGAGTGTCTCGCTCCGGATCGTCCCGCGAAACACGTAATCTACTTTTTCCCTAAACTTTGAGGACGAGACCCGAGAAGCATATCCCTACCTTTCCCTGGCTCCAATCGTGATAAGTGAGGTAGAATAACGTTATAACCAAAATGAGAAATCTGTTAATTGCTTACCTTTCACTTTTGTCAAAACTCCAGCTCCTTAAAATTAGACCTAAGGTTGTGGCTTTGACAGGGTCTGTTGGTAAAACATCACTTAAAAGCATCCTTGTTTCGATCCTTGCCCAGAAGTATAGAGTTAAATCAGGAAAAAAAAGTCTTAACAGTGAGTTTGGGATCCCCATGGCCGTTTTCGGGATTGAAGCTTCAGCAAACCTGATCAAATACATCTTAAGTTTGGCCCTCGTCCCCCCACTTAAACTACTTTTTGACTGGACTAAGTATGATATTTTTGTTTTGGAGGTTGGGGTTGATAAACCTGGAGATATTAAATACCTGAAGAGAGTCACCAAGGTAAACGTAGCTATTCTTCTAAATATTTTTCCGGTTCACACTCTAAACTTTCCAACAAATGATCCGTTGAAAGAGATCTTCACCGAAAAGAACAAAATTTTTGAAAGCTTAAAGTCAATTGGTACAGGGTTTTTAAATACCGGGAACGAATTTATCCAAAGATACTTGCCACAAGTTACAAAGGACTCAAGAGTAAAAACTTTCTCAACCCAACCAAATACCGATTTTAGTTACTCATACAGAATGCTTGAAGGATCTCAAATAGAAGTCACTGCACAGAATTGTACTTGCAAAACTTCTGTACCTCTATTTGAAGAGTATTCAAGCTCTCTTGCGGTTTCTATGTTGGTAGGAAAGCACTTTGGGCTTTCGTGCGAAGAAATACAGGCGGGTCTTTCAAACTTTGGTCTGGAACCTGGGAGGTTTAGCTTCTTCGAAGGTGTGAACGGAAGCACAATTCTTGACAGCAGTTATAACTCATCCCCAGCCGCTCTCGCTGCAGTTCTTGCTTTTGTCAAAAAACAAAACTATCAGAGAAAGATTTTGTGCCTTGGAGAAATGAGAGAGCTTGGAGACTTGTCAAAAGAAGAACACCAAAAATTGGTCCCCATGATTGAAAACTCTGGTGATTATGCTTTTTTGGTTGGGGAAGATATAGCCAACTTTGTTTATAAAGATCTAAAATTGCCCGAAGAAAATAAAAAAATGTTTGCCAACTCAAAGGATTTGGGCAACTTTTTATCAACTTTCATTCAGCCTGGTGACCTTGTACTTTTTAAGGGCTCTCAAAACACAATCTTTCTTGAAGAAGCAATCAAAGAAGTGCTGAAAAATAAATCGGACGAGCAAAAATTGTGTAGACAAGACGCGTTTTGGATCCAAAAGAAACAAGCCTACTTTGCCAAAAGACCATAAATAAATAAAAAGACTACAGAAATTACAATTTGAGCAAGCCAGAACCTTGTCACAACCTTGTACTCCTCCCAGCCTTTAGCCTCTAGATAGTGATGAAAAGGCGCCATTAGAAACACTTTTTTTCCTGTCAACCTTTTTGAAGTCAGTTGAATTAGTGACGACAAACCTTCCACAATCACTAACGCATATAACAAGGTGAGCAAAAGTCCGGACTGGGAGATTAGCAAAAACAACCCAAGGGTTGCCCCGATCGGAAGGGCTCCCGAATCCCCGTAAAAATACCTCGCCGGCTTAACGTTGAAATACATGTACGCAAGGATCACCCCGAAACTGATCAGTAAATAATTTGTGATGACTGGGTTTTGCGATAGTGAGAGCAGAACCAAACTAATAATGAGGTAAATGCCTCCTGATAATCCGTCTAGCCCATCAGTAATATTAAAACAGCTTGCAAGGAATGTAATAACAAAAGCGCTAAAGAAAGCATAAAATTTTCCAAGATAAAGTTTTCCAAAAACTGGGATGAGAATGCCATCGTGCCCATTCAGATACAAATAGTAACCAATCGTCAAAGAAAAAAGAAATTGGATCAGGAATTTATGTCTGATTCTTAAACCAAAGGACTTAGTTTGGAGAAGCTTCCTTGTATCATCATATAAACCAACTATCCAGAAACTTCCAAGAGTAAAAAGAATTGCCATCGTCTGGTAGTTAAAAAACAAACCTTTCTTAAGAGTAACCAAACTAAAGAGAACTGCGATTACCAAAATAATCAGGATTCCACCTCCTGTTGGAGTTCCTGACTTGCCTGCGTGAAGTCGATTGAAAATTGGTCTTGCTCCGTACTGATCCTCAGTTCTCACGTTGGAAGTTCGCAGGTTTACTTTATATAAAAAGCCAATAAACGGGATCGAAAGGACCATTGTAATCAGAAATGAAAGTAGTAAATAAGAAACATTAATCATAGCTTTCCACTGATTTCCAGCCACGCTTTCCTGATGGCATCAAAATCGCTCCAGGGCACTTCACCTTGCCCAAGGTTCATCGTATCTTCATGCCCTTTGCCTGTCACTAGAATTACATCGCCAGCTTGAGCAATCTCCAAGGCTCTTTTGATGGCCTTCGACCTGTCCGGAATTTTCTCGCATTTAGATAAATCGGACGAGGAAAGACCTTTCAAAATCTGGTTTGTTATTGCCTTTACGTTTTCTGTTCTAGGGTCTTCAGCCGTCACAATAACTTTATCACAAAGAGATACAGCAACACTGCCCATCAATGGTCTTTTGGTTGCATCTCTTAAACCAGCTGAACCAAACACTAAAATAATTTTCCCGCTTTCTAACCTTTCTCGGTACGCAGTTAGAAGTTCTTTAAGAGCGTTTGGTGTGTGAGCAAAATCCACTATGACTTTAAAAGGGCAGCCCAACAACTCAACCTCATCAAGCCTTCCCAAAACACTCTTCAAATCTTGAAGCCCACCAAGAATTGAGTCCCAAGAAATACCCAACTCTCTACAAAGTGCTGATGCAGCTAGTGCATTATAGACGTTGTAAACTCCGGGAAAATTAATATTGGCAGTTTTAACTTCTCCGTACGCCTCGATCTCAAATTTAGTGCCTTCGTCAGCTGGTGCAATATTTGAAGCCTTAAAGTCTGAGGGTCTAACAACTCCGTACTTGATCAGCTTTTTGTGCTGAATCAAACCGCTTTGTACATCATCCACATTAACAACAGCAAACTCAGACCTGCCAAAAAGCAGTTGCTTAGCGCTCGCGTAACTTTTGAAATCAACAAAGTAATCTAGGTGTTCTCTTGTTATGTTTGTTAGCACACTTCCAACAAAACGTAGACCCTGAAGCCTATACTGAAACAGCCCATGAGAAGTAGCTTCAACAATAACGTATTCAACTCCTCTTTCTTCCATCGATGTTAAATAAGTTTTCATTTGCGCATATGTCGGCGTGGTGGTGTGAGAGCCAGAGTCTAACTTAGTGTCCCCAAAAAAAACGCCAATTGTGCAGATCATCCCGACCTTCTTCCCGTCTCTTTTCAAAATACTATAGATAAAGTTGCTGGTGGTTGTTTTGCCGTCTGTCCCCGACACCCCAATTAATTTCATTTTGGTTTTCAAGGGGCCTAGTCGAAGTACATTGAGTAAATACTTACAAAAATGCCAGAGCCTTTTGATTGAGAGAACAACTTTCCTAGTCATATATCTAAAAATATACTACACTACTTTCAAACCTGAGAACTTCCCGAGGGAGAGAGAAATAATCTTATCCAACAACTCCGCGTAGCTAATTCCCAAACTTCTAGCACTGTCTGGGAATAAGCTGGTTTTGGTTAGTCCTGGAAGAGTGTTGATTTCCAAGACATAAATCCCAGTTTTGCCTACTATCATATCAATCCTCGAATAAACCTCGCACTTGGTTAGCAGATACGCTTTCTTTGCAATTTCTACTACCTGGTTTAGTTGAGATTCCGAAAGTCTCGCCGGAACAATATGCAGAGAACCGCCCTCGGTGTATTTAGCCTCATAAGAAAAAAAGGTGTCAGAAACTGGCACAATTTCAACAACTGGCAATACTTCAAGGTCACTTTCTGAGTTCCCCATAACGCAGGCAGTAATTTCTACACCTTCAATAAATTCTTCCACTAAAACATCGCTACTGTAAACAAACGCGGTTTTCAAGGCTCTGGGTAGGTCCTCCTTTCTCTGGATGATTGAGACACCAATGCTCGAGCCCTCACACCTAGGCTTGACCACAACCTTCTTATGTTTCTCAAAAAACCTTTCTACCAACTCAGGACTATCGACTCGGCTTACACATAGCCCTTCCGGAACTTTAATTCCTCCAGTTTTTAAAACTTCTTTTGCTCTTAACTTATCCATGCAAAGTGCACTGGCATGTAAGCCACATCCCGTATAAGAGACACCAGCCTCGTCTAAAAGTCTTTGAAATTCTCCATCTTCTCCAAAAGTTCCGTGCAAAGCGTTAAAAACAAAGAATTGGGCAGGATCTTTTTCTTTGGTTAATTTAATTACGTCCTTTCGGTTCCATAGGTTAACTCTTCGTTTACGGTATTTTTTTGAGTCCAGATTCTCATAGACTCCGTTTCCTGTGTTGATCGAAACCTCCCTTTCTTTCGAGAATCCACCTGAAACAACAATAACTTCTAGCATAAAACCTAAAACGAGCGCTGCTGATAAGCGTCACGGGGGAGAGATAGCTAGATGTGTTTTGAGGGTCGCTGTTCACGAAGCTGAACCGCCCTCAAAACACATACTAGTATCTTTCCCATATACTGACGCAGTCAAAAGCAACGATTTTGATGGTTTTACGTTAGAATAGAAGCATGGCAGGCATAAAACCAAGAAAAGTACTTAAAGTCATTCTGTCGCGACTTGCTGTTCTCGTGCTCAAAAAACATAAGCCTGATGTCATTTTGGTTACTGGGGCAGGAGAAACTTCGGTAGTCAGAGAATGCCTGTACACTTTGTTATACGAGCAATTTCCAACCAGAAGGACTCTTGAGTTTCCGGAGGCAGAGTTTGGCATCCCATTAACTGTCTTTGGTGAGCTCAAATACCCAAGTTCCAGCCCTGCTTGGCTTGCAATCATTTTAAAAGTGCTGATCCAACAAATAACTGTAAAGCCTTATAAACACATTTTAATTTTGGAGATTTCAAACTTAAGTAGGGAATTCTATTTTTACTGGGCCAAGATTCTCAACCCAAAGTTTGTAATTGATGTAAAGGCTGAAGAAGACTTCCTAACACTGACAAGCCCAACTTACTACTCTACTCCTATAATTAACGACGTCTTACAAAACTATAAAATTAGTCAAGATTACATTGAAAATCAATTAAAAAAGGTAAATCTCCCGATCTCCAAAATCAAGCTCTCCAAAGGGCAAAATGGCTCTACGGTAATTGACGCTAGACACTATTATTACCCTCCCCCACTTAGCTCAGTAACAGAAATTACTGAGGCTATGCCAGGCAGAAAAATCATTTATACAAGTCTTAAAGCAGATTTGGAGGAACTCGCAAAACTGAAAGAAAAGTGGCTCATTAACCCCAAAAATTTCCAACCAATTAAAGACGACGTTATTGTAGTTCGAGGAAATAAAAAAGATGGCAAAAGTTTCGATGGACCCACTTCTTGAGCAGAAACTGATCAAGAACTGCAAAAAAGATAAAAAAGCATTTGAAGAGTTGTATGTTTACTACAACAAACCTATCCTAAATTTTATTCGATCAAGAGTTACTGATGACGAACTTGCGAAAGATCTGACATCGGTAGTTTTCAAAAAAGCTTTTGAAGCTATTGATGCTTTCAAATGGCAAGGTGTCTCTTTTTCAGCATGGTTATATAGGATCTCGAGAAACACGATTATTGATCAGTATCGAAGCGACAGTAGGAAAAGTACAGTTTCCCTCAACGACCGCGACTTTCCATCGGGAGAAAAGAGCCCGGAAGAATCTTTTGAAAACTTGGACTTCGAGGAACAGGTGAGAAGGCTACTTGCTGACCTGCCAGAAAAAGAGAGAAAGATTATTTACATGAAGTTCTTTGAAGGGTACACAAACAAAACGATAGCGAACCTGACAGATTTATCCGAAACCAATGTGGGAACTATTATTCACCGAACCGTAGGAAAATTAAGGGAGAAACTTTAACTACTCTAAAACCTTTATTTTAGCTCCAAGTCCGGTTAGCTTTTCTTCAAAACCTTCAGAAGCTTGTTGAACGACTTCATACCCGTAAAGCTCACTTCTTCCTTCTGCACTCAAAGCTGCCAAAACCAAAGCTTCACCGGTAAGAGGGTCGGGTATAGAAACTTTCCCTTTTTTTAGATGTGTTGGCCCCTCGACCATTGCCTGTGCTGAGTCTTCCTCTGCTAACTGAACTAAAGTTACCTTGCCACCCATTCTGTTTAGCTCTTTCGTAAAGTCGAGTCTTTTGACATGCATAGTTTCGGTCACATAACTTACCCCTTCAACCTGAGTCAGCAGAACTGTCATTGCTGGCTGCCAGTCACTCAAAAACCCAGGGCATGGAGCAGTTTCCACATTGGTAGCTTTCAAACTTTGCTCTTTTGGTCTCCAAACGCGTAAGCTGTTTTCTTTAAATTCAAAATTTGCACCAAGAGCTTCTAATTTTCTGATAAAAGCTAGTAAGTTTCCAGAAACCACATTTTCTACCGTAATGTCTCCGTAAGTCAGTAGTGCTAGTGTCGCAAATACTACGGCTTCTTTGTGGTCTGGCATAATTTTGTACCTGGCCTCACCAAAAGAACTTGTCCCCGAAACTATAATTTTCCTCTCGTCAACTCTCTTTACACTACCACCAAGTTCGTTGAGGAATTCAATCAAGTCATCGATTTCAGCCTCGGAAGAAGCGTTGGTGATTATCGTTTCGTCCGGAATAAAGATAGATGAGAATATTGCGTTTGCAGTTCCGGTTACAGTGTTAACCTTTAAAAGAATTTCGGAATTGAGCTGGCTTTTTGCTTCTATGAAATAAAACTGCCCGTCATCTTTTATCTCAAAATGTAGACTTTCCCAAATATTTAAGAACCTATTTTTTAGGTGTTGTTTTGGCGAAACATCCTCAACTTTTGTCACTTTAGCTTTTCCGAATCGGTAGATGAGCGGAACCACAAGCAAAACAAGTCCAACATTTGACGACACCGGATCAAAAGAAATTTCGTTTGACGAGATAGAGGACCCGTTAATCTTAAGAGCATTTAAAGATGTCCACTCAGCAGTTGCTCCAAGTGACTTGATAATCTTTACCAAAGACTCCACATCCTCAACTCTTGGAACATTCTCCAAAATAACGTCCTCGTTTGAAAACAAGGAAGCTATAATAAGGTGAATTGCGGATATTTTGGATCCAGAGGCTTTTACTGTACCTACTAAGGGTTCTTGACCCTCAACGGTTAATTTCATAGGCTTACTGACTTAATGACAGGAGAAAAAGAGAATTAAGTACAAAAAGGAGAGCAAGAGCAATAGTTAATCTGAAAATGATCTTCTCCAAACCCCTTTTTGACCTGTAAATGCCCTGGAATGAAGATCCAAGACCAACTCCCCTACCCTGAACCAGAATAAGTACTGAAAGGAAAATCGAAATTGCCAGCTGAACATAAACTAAGATACTTAAAGTCATATCACTTCTTTCCAGAACTCAGCCAATTAAAAAACACAAGGATTAGGGAATAAAGGGCAGCCGTTAAAACGTACCCCCAAAAGACGCTGAGTGTGTAAGAATTTACCACGAAATACACAATTTTGAAACTTTGCAGGGTACCTTCGACGATTGAGAAACCACCCAAAAATTTATCAATGGTGAAGAGAGACACTACGTTGATCAAAACAACAAAGACCAGGTAGAAGGGGCCTTTAGCAGGAAGTGACATAACTTTGAGAAGAGGTCTTGAGAAGTAGTCAATAAAACCAAGTCCTAGAGCCACAAGAAAAAGGGTTTTTGCTGGTGTGGTTCCAAAATTGGCAGATGTTACCAGTGAGGAGACAACGCTTAAAGAAATAAAACTAAAGACAATGCTTCTGATGGCAGATTTCACGAAGTAATTATAGCAGTTAAGAGACATAGAAACTGGGATTATTCGCTCCAAGGGGAATCAAGGCGAGAATGCTTCGCAGCCGCAGTTCAGCGCTGATCTGAGGCGTTGGTTGGAGTTATAACTGCAAGAGGCAGCGCGACCCGTAGAGTGAATAATCCCAGTTTCTTATTTTAACTTTCTTAGTCTTAATAGGTGATGGTATCTTCGCGCAAAGCGGTGGGCTTCGTCTCGAAGGCTTTGGAGGAGTTTTAGACCTTCATTGTTTCGATCTAATTTTACTTCGTGAAATACCTTGTCTTGAAGGTAAATGATGGTTTCAAACTGTTTAGCGATGCCGATAATTTGAATATCAACAGCCAACTCTCCCAAAACCTTTACAACCGTAGAAACTTGCCCCTTGCCTCCATCAATTACTACGAGATCGGGCATTTCCCACCCTGCGTCTTCTTTTTTTCTCTTAAACCTTCGCCTCATAGCTTCTTCGAGCATATAAAAGTCATTCGGTGTTTCTGAAGCTTTGATTTTAAATTGTCTGTAATGTGCTTTAGACAACTTGCCACCTATTGCAACTACCATCGAAGCCGTTGCATCCTTGCCCGATAGATTTGAAATGTCGTAGCATTCGATTCTTTCTGGAGGGCTCACTAACCCTGGAATTACCTCTACCAGACCTTGCAAAGCCTTCTCACGCAAATCAGAAGTTAAGTTTGGATTATCAATATACTGTGAAGCACTTCGAAACCTTTGGCTAACATATTCGTACTTGCGCAAAATATCTCGATAATAAGCTGCTTGTTCAAAATCGTTCGCTTTGGAAGCTTTTTTCATCTGATTTGAGAATGTTCGGATAAGTTTAGTTCCATCCCCCGATAAAAACTTTTTAATGTAGGAAATCTCTTTTTTGTAGTCTTGCAGGCTAATTCTTTCTGTGCATGGTGCACTGCAA